>ERZ836877.1343-NODE-1343-length-37826-cov-15.505917_pt1 | contig 37826 bp, 24 predicted proteins | sample MGYA00519469_ERZ836877 | MGnify/ENA primary metagenome ERZ836877 (study PRJEB31850, sample SAMEA3708809) | human gut metagenome | biome: human gut; feature: human-associated habitat; material: faeces | place: China | collected 2014 ...
TTCTGGGTGATCTCGCGGATGTTGATTTCGGGGTTGAAGTTGGTGGCGAAAGCCTTGCCGTGGTCGCCGGCGTTGCAGTCGACGATGTCAAGGTACTCCATGTCAGAGAAATAATGCTTGGCTGCGTAGGCGGTGAACACGCCTGACACACCGGGGTCGAAGCCGCAGCCGAGGATTGCCGTAAGGCCGGCTTTCTCGAACCGTTCGCGGTAAGCCCACTGCCATGAATACTCGAAGTGAGCCACGTCCTTGGGCTCGTAGTTGGCTGTGTCGAGGTAGTTGACGCCGCACTGCAGGCATGCTTCCATGATAGTGAGGTCCTGATAGGGCAGGGCCACGTTGATTACCATGTCGGGGGAATGACGGCGGAAGAGCTCAACGAGCTGCTCTACACTGTCGGCATCCACGCTGTCAGTGGTGATGCGGCCGCCACCGATCTTGCGTGCTATCGCCTCGCATTTGCTGCGGGTGCGTGATGCGAGAACTATCTCAGTGAAAACTTCAGGATTCTGAGCGCATTTGTGCGCTACCACCGTGCCGACGCCTCCGGCTCCGATAATGATAACTTTTGCCATCTAAATTATATGTTTTTGAGTTTCAGTTATGGTGAATTTCACGAGTTTATAACATTTCAAGGTGCTAAGTTACGATAAATCCGCCCAACACACAATTTATACAACGTTATTTATTGAAAAAAGTGTTATCTTTGTGCCAATAACGATAATAAACCTTCAGATGAACCACAATCTCCCCCGCGGCGCCCGGCTCAGGTCGCCAAAATCGAATTTCGAGTACGAGATAACTGACACGCTCGGCTCGGGCGGCTTCGGCATTACCTATCTCGCGACAACAACCATGCTCATGGGCAATATCCCCGTGACGGTGAAAGTGGCCATCAAGGAGCACTTCCTCAGCGGCGACTGTGAGCGCAAGGCCAACTCCTACAATCTGTCATATTCCCAGCCATCGGCTGACCGCGTGGAGCGCTCACGCAAGAGTTTCCTCTCGGAGGCCCGCCGCCTGTGCGACATTGCCGGGAAGCACTCTAACATAGTGCGCGTCAATGAGGTGTTCGAGGCCAATGATACGGCCTACTATGTGATGGAGTACCTCGAGGGCGAGTCGCTCAAGCAGTATGTCGACAAGTACGGGCCACTGAGCAAGGGCGAGCTGATGGCGGTGATGATGCCTATTGTGGACTCTGTGGTGTTTCTTCATTCGCAGCGTATTACCCATCTCGACATAAAGCCGGCCAACATCATGCTGACCCACTCGGCCGAAGCTTCCGAGGTGCGCCCCGTGCTGATTGACTTCGGCCTGTCAAAGCACTTCAAAGAGGACGGCTCGGCCACCTCGTCGATGAGCACCGTAGGCGCCTCGGAAGGATTTGCTCCCATCGAGCAGTACACCGGAATCTCATATTTCTCGCCGGCCTCCGATGTGTATTCTCTCGGAGCCACAATGGTCTACTGCCTCTCGGGCAAGACCCTTCCCAAGGCCGATGAGCTGAAGATGGAGGATGTTGACCGCCTTCTCCCCGCTGATATCAACCGCGGGCTTAAGAATTTGATAAAGAAGTGTCTGGCTTACAAACGCGATGAGCGTCCGGCGGATGCCGGAGTGCTTATGGGTGAGCTCGAATCATTGAATATCGCCCCGGAACCATTGGCTTACGGCGCCAGGAGGGATGCCGGGGCCACCCGCATCAGCAAACCCGTGATGCCTATCGTGCCTCCGGTATCTGATGCAACGGTTAAGAACAGCGAAGAGACTCGGATCGACTCGAAAGGCAACCTTTCTGACCGCGATAAGAATAACAGCCGCCCGCACCCCATCGTGCCCCCGGTGGTTCCCCCGATCGTACCTCCGGTAAATAACGGCGGGAATATCGAAGAGGAGCCTCAGGAAAGCCCGAAGGCCGGACCTGTCCCGCAGTCTCAGCCCGTCTATCCTGCCGGTAATGACAACGACGAGCCCCAAAACGGTTCGCGACGATGGATTCTCTGGCTGATAATCTTCCTGGCAGCCGCCGGCGCCGGCTTTGCAATATATCATTTCGTGATCGACCGTCCCTATCAGGTGGACATGGATGACGAGGGTCAGGACAGCGATTATTATTATGAAGGCATCACAGCGGATTCGACATCGTATGATACAACATATATGGTTGAAGATGTCCCGGCTGAGGTTGTTGCCGTCGATTCGACTGCTGCCCCGGATTATTCCTCCGATTCCTATAACCGGGCTTACTACGACAGGGCTTTCCATGAACTCAGCGGTCCGGTGAAGAGCATCACCAACCAGTATGGCGAGCACTTCTATTTTGACAGCAACGGTAACTGGACCAACGATAAATATGATGACGAGCTTACAAACCGCTGGTGGGAATATTCAGGCGACAAGCGCCAGTATGAGAACTACACCGATAAAAACGGCGAGACAGGTTACATGGCATACGACTGGGATACATCCTATGACCGCTGGACAACCCAGCGTGACTACCACCGCGGAACTACCGTCAAGCGCTATTACCGCTGGAACGGTGCCTACCCCGAGATGTACCGTACCGAAACCACCTATGACAGCAGTTCGCCCAGCCGTTATGCAGGCACCACCCGCAGCATCGACTATACCAACTATCAGTATGATTCTTACGGTAACTGGACATCGCGCTATAACGGCACCCGCACTGAAACCCGCGCAATCTCCTACTATTACTAATCCGAGTATAACCCTTTTACGACATAGCTTATTATGAATATATTACTTCTTGGTTCAGGCGGCCGTGAATCGGCCCTTGCCTGGAAAATCTCTCAGAGCAATCTAACTGACAGCCTCTTCATAGCTCCCGGTAACGGCGGCACAGGCGCATACGGCACCAATGTGGCGCTATCGCCTCTTGATTTCGAGGCTGTTGACCGCTTTGTGGCCGACAACGGTATTGACATGATAGTGGTGGGCAACGAGGATCCGCTCGTGGCCGGCATCACCGATTTCTTTGCCGAGCGCCGTCCGGAACTGCTCGTGGTAGGACCCTCGAAGGAGGGCGCCCGCCTGGAGGGCAGCAAGGACTTTGCCAAGCATTTCATGCAGAAGCACGGCATCCCCACAGCCGCCTACCGCTCATTCACGGCCGATACGCTCAGGGAGGGCTGCGAGTTCCTCGCTACGCTCCGTCCGCCTTACGTGCTAAAAGCCGACGGCCTGGCTGCCGGCAAGGGTGTGCTGATCATCGACTCGCTCGAAGAGGCCCAGCGCGCGCTTGGCGAGATGCTCGGCGGCATGTTCGGCAAATCGAGCGCCACGGTGGTCATCGAGGAGTTTCTCAGCGGCATCGAGTGCTCGGTGTTCGTGCTCACTGACGGCAACGGCGGTTACCGTGTGCTCCCCGTGGCCAAGGACTACAAGCGCATAGGCGAGGGCGACACCGGCCCCAACACGGGCGGCATGGGTGCCATCAGTCCCGTGCCGTTTGCCGACGATGCTTTCATGGCCAAGGTGCGCGAGCGCATTATCGAGCCTACGGTCAAGGGCCTTATGGCCGACGGCATCAAATACCGCGGCTTCATCTTCTTAGGTCTTATCAACGTGGGCGGCGAGCCTATGGTGATAGAATACAACGTGCGCATGGGCGATCCCGAGACCGAGGCCGTGATGCTGCGTATCGATTCTGACCTGGTGGAACTGATGAAGGCCGCAGCCGAGGGCAATCTGGCCGACAGGGAGCTGCGCGAGAGTCCGCTGACAGCCGCCACGGTGATGGTGGTATCGGGCGGTTACCCCGGCTCTTACCCCAAAGGCAAGGTGATAAGCGGTCTCGACAAGGTGACCGACTCGCTGCTGTTCCATGCCGGAACCAAGCGCGAGGACAACAATACAGTGACCTCCGGCGGCCGCGTGATTGCCGTCAGTTCGCTGGGCCGCGACATGGCCGACGCACTTGCCAAGAGCTTCGCGTCGGTAGAGAAAATCGACTTTGAAGGTAAATATTTCCGTCGCGACATAGGCCGTGACCTCATGAAATAACCGTAATTGAAAGCATTTGAATCACGACTCACCCGGCTGCTGCGGTCGCCCGCGGCGGCGTGGCTGATGATGGCCATAGGTTTGGCGGCGGCATGGCTGACACCGGTCTACGGCCCTCTTGCGCCTGATTTCAGCGCTCAGTTTGACGGCGCTGACTCGGGTATAGTCAGCATAGTGCCTTCGCCTCTGATAGCTTCGGCTACGGTCCGTGCGCTGACGGCCACGCTGATGATGGCTGCGGCCATGGGACTTATGAGCGCCATCAACCGCTGGTTTAACCTCACGCGCTCCACGTCGCCGGCCTATCTCGGCTTTACGGCGCTGCTGCTCGGGGCTTTGCCGGGGCTGCTGCTCACCGGCACCGGGGGCTTCGCGCTGGCCCTTATCGTCATCTTCGGCATGCTGGTGATGTTTACGGTCTACGACCGCCCGCGCAACACCCGCCGCGTGTTTCTGCTCTTCTTTCTGCTGGGCTGCGGCGCCTGTGTGCAGAGTGCTTATCTGATTTATGCGGCGGTGTTCGTGCCTGCCTGCGGGCAGATGCGGTGTTTCACCCTGCGGTCGCTTATGGCGGCTCTGCTGGGCATATTCACCCCGCTCTGGCTGCTGTGCGGCTCGGGACTTGTGCCGCCGGAGGCCTTGAAGATGCCGGTTTTTGAGCCGGTAAGCGCCGAGGCGCTGAGGGCTTATCCGGTGGATGTGGTCATCTTTACGGCCTCGCTCGTCACACTGAGTTTCGTCACGATGGTCATCAATGTGCTGAAGGTCTATGGTTTCAATGCCAAAACCCGCGCTGTGACCGGCGTGATGGCCGTGATGACGCTCACCACCGATGTGATGTGTATTGCCGACTGGGGCGGCCTTCACGCTATGCTGCCGCTGCTCTACTGCCTTACGGCACTGCAGTGTGCGCTGACTGTGCATTTCTACTCATCGCGCTGCGGCTATCTGCTGGCTCTGACGGTGATAGCGCTCTGCGGAGCAATATATTTCCATAGCTTATGCGACCTGATATTATAATCGAATCCAACATACCGTTTGCCCGCGGCATCCTTGAACCGGTGGCTGACGTGAGATACCTCTCGCCCGAGGAGATAACTCCCGAGGCAATGGCTACGGCCGACTGTCTGATAACCCGTACGCGCACACGCTGCGACGAGGCACTGCTTGCCGGCTCGCGCTGCTCCATGATAGCTTCGGCCACCATAGGCCTTGACCATGTGGATATGGACTATTGCCGCAGCCGCGGCATCACAGTGGCCAACGCTCCGGGCTGCAATGCTCCGGCGGTGGCGCAGTATGTGTTCGCCTCGATAATCGCCGCTTACGGCACCAATCTGCGCGGGCTGACGCTCGGCATTGTGGGTGTGGGCCATGTGGGCGGCATAGTTGAGCGCTGGGCCCGCGGGCTCGGCATGACGGTGATGCGCTGCGACCCTCCACGCGCCGAGGCCGAGGGCCCCGAAGGGTTCTGCTCGCTCGAGGAGGTGGCCGCCGGGGCCGATATCATCACTTTCCATGTGCCTTACACCAAGACAGGCGCCCACCCCACGCATCACCTGTTTGATGACCGTGTGGTTGACCTTCTTGAGTGCCGGCCGATGGTGTTCAACACTTCGCGCGGCCCTGTCACGGAGACCGGCGCGTTGCTCCGCGGCATTGAGTGCGGAGCTATCGGCAAGGCCGTCATCGACTGCTGGGAGGGCGAACCCGCCATTGACCGCAAGCTCTTAGCCGAGGCTTTCATAGCCACGCCCCATATCGCCGGCTATTCGCTGCAGGGCAAGAAGCGCGCCACAGCCATGGCCATCCGTGCCGTAGCCGACCATTTCGGCCTCGCGGTCCCCGAATCCCGTCTGAGCATCCCGGCAGGCGCACCTGAAACCGTCACTGCCGCTCAGGTCGAGGCTTCATACAATCCCCGCATCGACACGGCCCGTCTGCGAGCCAATCCCGAGCAGTTCGAGGCCCAGCGCAATCACTACGACCTTCGCGCTGAAACCTACAACAATTAGTAATTAAGCAATTAGTAATTAGCAATGGTATGATGGCTGGGGCATTAGCTCCGGCTATTTTGCTTTGGGGACTTGTCGGGCCGGTCGGACATGTCCCTCAGATAAACCGGGACGTATATAAAAAAAGAGCCCCCTCCGGGGGGAAGGGGCTGAGAAGGTAATCATCAATCTGAGTAGACGTAGCTTTTTAATAACGCTAGCAAAATGCCTTCTCGTACTATTGAAACATTCCTGCACCGATATGGTTCACTAAGGGTCAAAAATTTTTAGCAAGAAAAAGGCGGTGCGTCAGGGTGACGCACCGCCCGGGGACTGCTTTTGCAGTTTGTGTCAGATTACTGTTTCTCGAGGTAGCACTGGTAGGGTACGGTCGAGAGGTCGAGGAGGATGAGGAAGGTGCCTGCTTCGGTGGCCTTGAGGTTGCCTGCGCCGAACTGGAGGTTGTCCTCCGCACCGCCGAGGTTGATGTCCCATCCGCCGTTCATGCAGAACTTGAATTCGTCGCCTGCCGAGAAGGTTATTGTGCCTTCCCACGACATGTTGTCGTCAGAGGGGGTGAGCAGGGGAGCTTCGCCTGCGTTCCAGCCGTTGTGAGAGCCTACGACGCCGATTTTCTCGATGCGCTGCTTGTTGTAGGTCATGGTGCCGAGGCTTACGTTGAGTTTGTAGAGGCCGGGGGTGCCGTCGAGCTTGAAGTTGTCGTTGGAGTTGTTGAGCAGGGTGTAGTTGGCTTTGTCGCCGGCGTTGGGGTCAGAGCCGTAGTTGCCGAGGTCGGCGTTCCATCCTGCTGTGCCGGTGAACTTGAAGTCGCCTACAAGGTTGGCGAAGCCGGTGTAGTTGATGTAGTCGGAGGTGAAGAGTTTGGTTGACCATGAGCTCCAGTCGTTGTTTGAGCCGGGCACATAGAGATAATCGATGGCGTTTGTGAGTTCGTAGGTGAGGTCAAGGATGTTGACGTTGAGCATGTAGGAACCCGGTTTGCTGATGACGATCCACTCGCAGTCCTCTTCAGCGGTGGCGTAGGCCATAGTGCCTTCCTTGCCGCCGAAGCCGATGAAGGTGAGTGATTTGTCCTGTTCCCAGGTTTTGCCGGCATCCTTGGTTGACTGGGGAATGACTTTGAATTTCCAGCCTCCGTCAGCGTTGATCTGGTCAGAAGTAATGTCGACTTTAACTTTGTAAACGGGGCTGTCATAGGGGCTACCTTCGTGGTTGAGCTTAAGAGCTGAGGCGATGGCGTTGTCAGTGGCAGTGCCGTAGATATAGTAGTTGTCCTCCAGAGGATGTTCGTAGCCGAAGGGGGTTACCATCACCTTCTGGGGAGTGCCGACGGCTCCGAGGAGCACCGAAGTGGTGCCCTGGAGAGCGTAGGCGACATAGTTGACATACATGGCTTTGACAGAGGGTTCGCGGCTTACGAGCTGCTTGAAGGCATTGTCGAAGTCCTCGGCGGGAGCTGCCGCGGTGTAGATGGCGGGAGCTGCCGCCTCGGTGAGGGTGAGGTCAACGGGGAGTGAAGAGGCCATATCTTCGGTGGCCGACACGTTCATCACCACTCGGAGCTGCTGATCAGCGGGGAAGTTTTCGAGACGGGTGATTGAGAGCATGTCGACTGAGCCGGTGGATTTGGCGGCTTCGAGGTTTACGCTACCGTCGGGGGCTACGATGTCGGTAGCAGTGATGCCGTCAGCGGGCATTATGGGCTGCTGGGGGTTGACCACGGGCTGACCGAGATAGGGATCGTCCTCACATGCAGCGAAGGCGAAAGCCATCATGGCGCTCAGGGCTATGTTGAATATCTTTTTCATTTTTCGGATAAGTTAGGATGTGAGGATTAGTTGACTTTCTTGAACTCTACGGTCTTGGCGTTGAGGTTTACGGTGATTGTCACCTGACCGCCTTCCCAGCCGGGAATCTGCCATGAGCCTTTGCCTTCGCCTTTGGCCTGACCGATGACACAGGGACCTGAGTAAACGCCGTCCTTCATTGTGATGTCTACAGGGTTGTCATCGTTCTGTGAGCCGATGGAATAGGTGTCCCAAGAGTCGAGTTCGCTGTAGAAGCGGAACTGGAACTGGCCTGCGGGGATGTCGAAGGTAGCTGAGTAGATCTTGGAGTCGATAGCGTTGTCAGCTTCGAAGAGTTTCCAGTCCTCGTAGTGGGCGGCGTTGCCGGGAGTCGGGCCTGCCCAACCTTCGGGAGCGCCTACGAGGTAGATGTAGCCGGGCTGACGGAGAGTGGGGTAGGCGATGACCTTAGAGAGGGCGATGACGTTGGAGATTACCGAGTAGAGGTCGTTCTGAGTGTCGGTAGCCGAGGGGAAGTAAGCGCGTAGACGGAGGTATACGGGGCCGTTGTAGTCCTTGTAGCCTTCGCCTTTGAGCTGCTCAAGGTCGTTATAGCCGCGGCAGGCGTTGATAGCGTCGGCAATGTCGCGGGCCGGAATGTCGATGGTGTAGGTGTTGTAGGACGAGGGGAGTTCGATGAAGTTGAGGGGAGTGGAGGCGGGATCATCGAATTTCCACTCGGCGGGCACTGATGCGAATTTGGGGTCGAGCGAGAGCTGGACGGCAAATGCGGGGATCGTGGCCACACCGCCGAAGTCAGGCTGCGAGCAGGTGAGGGTGACGGTGGGGGTTTCGGTCAGGTTATAGGTGTAGTTGGCCGTGGGCGGGGTGTTGAGGAAGTCATTGCTCTGGGGCACCTGCGCCTTGGGGTCGGTGTTGTCGTCGCAACCGGTGAGGGCCACAGCGGCCAGGGCTACCGACGCCATTATCGAGAATATCTTTTTCATGATTGAATGTTTCTGAAAATGTTGGTGTTACTGAAATCAATAGCCCGGGTTCTGGCCGAGGGTAGCAGTGTAGTTGGTGGGGATGGCGTAGAGCGCGCGGGTGTCGGCAATGGACTGACCCTGTTCAACGCCGCCTTTCCAGCTCCATACGTAGTTGCCGCCGGTGTACCGGCCGAAGCGGATGAGGTCGGAGCGGCGGTGTCCTTCCCAGTAGAGTTCGCGGAGACGCTCCTGGAGGAGGTTGTAGGCGTTGAGCTCGATGGCGGGCTGTCCGGCGCGGGCGCGGACGCGGTCAAAGTAGTCCTTGCCGTTACATTCCACACCGTGGAGCTGACATTCGGCAAGCATCAGGTATGTGTCGGCGAGGCGGAACAGGGGGAAGTCGGCCGAATTGAAGGTGTTGTAGAGCACACCGTTGGTGTTGTCGTAGTCGTCCTCGGAAGTGTAGACATATTTGATACACATGTAGCCGCTGCCGTCGAGGCCCCAGTCGCCTATGTCGGAGAGGTCATTGGTGAATGTTCCTTCATAGATGAGGTAGCGGGGATCGTTTGAGCCGAAGGCGTTGGCCAGTTCGGGACGGACGCGGGGACCACCCCAGCCGGCGGCAGTGGAGCCGAATTTGTGGTAGAGATCCTCGGGGATTGAGGCGTTCCATGCGCCGATGCCGAGGTAGGTGGTACCGCCGTAGGTCTGGAGGTTGGAGTTGTCCTGGGGGATGCCCCAGATGATTTCGCCGTTGCCTACGTATTTGTCGTTAGAACCGCAGAACAGGTATTTGTACTCGGGAGCGAGGGTGTTGATGGTCTTGGTTATTTCCTGACATGCCTTTGCACATTCGGCCCAGCGGGGAGTGCCGGTGTAGACCTCGGAGTTGAGGTAAAGCTTTGCGAGCAGCATGTAGGCGGCTTCGCGCGAGAGGCGGCCGTAGGTCTGCTGGGCGGCGGGTTTCACATTGGGGATTGCCGCGATGAGGTCCTCTACTACGAGGGGATACATCTCTTCGCGAGTCATGGTGACGGGAGTCTCGCCTACAACGGAAGCTTCGGTGGTCCAGGGACCGCGGCCGAAGAGGTCCATCATGTGGTAGTAGCTCAGGGCGCGGAGTACACGGATTTCAGCTTTCATGCCGGTGATTTCCTCCTGGGTGAGGGGATTTTCGACGTTGAGGGCGTTGTCGATGGTGCGGAGGAACTCATTGCACACGTTGATCTGGTAGGTGAAGCGTGACATGGCTTCGTAGAGCCAGTGGTTGTCAGGCGACCATGTAGAGTAGTCGAGTTCGTCGAGACCTGCGTCGTTCCAGTTCTTGCCGATGAAAGCCTCGTCGGAGCAGAGTTCCTGGAGGTTCCAGAGCTGTCGGGTGTAGACACCGGCGCCACCGTCGTCGACGGAGATGTCGCTCTGGTCATTTACGCCGGCGATCACTAAGCCGGAGTAGCACTGAACGAATGTCTGATAGTATTGTTCGCCGGTGGTAAGGTTGGTGAGGTTGCTGGGGTTTTGGGGCTCGACATCGAGATCACCCACGCATGAGGTGGCGCCGATGGAGAGAGCCATGCAGCAAAGAGCAGCGTATGATAATTTTTTGAAGTTCATATTCATTATTGCTTAGGAGTGGGTGATTAGAAAGAAGCAACTACGCCAAATGAAACGGTGAGGGGACGGGGGTAGATCTCCTTGTCGACGCCTGAGAAGATTTCGGGGTCGAGTCCGTTGTACTTGGTGATCACGAAGGGATTCTGTACGGCACCGTAGAGGCGGAGGCGGAGCTGGTTTTTGAGCAGCGAGGGCCAAGTGTAGCCGAGGGTGATGTTGTCGCAGCGAACAAACGAAGCGTTGCGCACGAAGTAGTCGCTCATCACTCCTTTTACGCCGAGGTCGTTGAAGAGATAGCGGTCAGCCATGAGGTTGCTCAGCGGGGTTGAGGCGGTGGCTGCGATAGAGGTGTTGGCTGCCTCTACGTTGTTGTAAACGTAGTTGCCGATGTTGGAGCGGAGCACGAAGCCGAGGTCCCAGTTCTTGTAGTTTAGGGTGTTGCTCCATGTGAGAGTCACTTTGGGGTCCTTCGAGTGGTAGAAGTATTTGTCGGCCTCGGTGATCTGGCCGTCGCCGTTGCGGTCAACGAACTGGCCTTCGATGGGGTCGCCGTTAACGTCGTAAACCTGCTGGTAAACGTAGAAGCTGTAAGCGGGTTTGCCTACGGTGTGAGCCATGATCGTGCCGCCGGTACCGGCGCTGATGCCTTCGCCGGCAGCCATGAAGTAGTCAGGGTTGTCGCCGTAGGTGAGCTTGGTGATCTTGTTTTTGTTCCATGCTACGTTGAGACCGGTGGTCCAGGTGAAGTCCTTGGTTACCACGGGGCGGGCGGTGATGTTGAATTCCACACCTATGTTCTCCATATCGCCGATGTTGGTGTTGAGGGCGTTGGTGAGGTTTGAGCCTGCGGGGAGGGTGGCCCAGGTGAGGAGGTCCTTGGTGTTGCGTTTGTAGAAGTCGACGCTACCGTTGATGCGGTTGTTGAGGAATCCGAAGTCGATACCGGCGTTCCAGGTGTGGGTTTCCTCCCACTTGATGCTTGAGTTGTAGCCGTTAGGCTTGATGGGGTTGATGTAGCCGGGACCGAGGGGGTTGGGGTAAGCCCACTGGTTGGTGCCGGGGTTACCGTTGTTGCCTACGGTGTAGATGGGGAGGTAGGGGAAGTAGTCATCGTTGAGGTCCTGCTGGCCGGTTATACCGTAGCCTGCGCGGAGCTTGAGTTCGGAGAGCCAGCCGCGGGCGTCCTCCATGAAGGCTTCGTCAAGAATCTTCCAGCCGAGGGCTACAGAGGGGAATGTGCCCCAGCGGTGGTCCTTGGAGAAGCGTGAGGTACCGTCCTGACGTACGGTTACGGTGAGGAGGTAGCGGTTCATGAAGGTGTAGTTCAGACGGCCGAAGAACGACACGAGCACGAGGTCATTGCGGTAGCGGCCTGCGGGATAAGCCTGGAAGGGTTCGGCCTCGTAGGTGCGGCTGAACTCGTAGCCCTGCCAGCGGAAGCGCTGATAGGAGTAACCTGCGGTCACGTCGAAGCCCGAGTGGATTGACTCGACGTCCTTGCGGTAGTTGAGGTAGAAGTCGAGAAGGGTGTTGACTTTCACCTGGTGCTGGCGTGTGTAGCGGCCTACGCCGTCCTGCACGTTCTTGATCTCGCCGTCGATGAGGCGGTCGGAACCGTTTTTCCATGCCATTGGCGAGTTGGAGAATGTGATGTTGCGGACGTTAGAACGCGAAACTTCGTAGCCGAGGTTGAGGTTGGCGTGGAGGTCGCGCAGGAAGGGCATGGCGAGGTCAAGCTGGAGGTTGCCGATTGACTGGAGGACGTAGCTCTGTGAGTCATACTCCTTGTTCATGGCTATAGGGTTGAGGGCGGCGATGCGGTTGATGGCGTTGCCTGCTGCGCCGGGGCCTGCGGGATCGGTGCCTACGTAGGTGGTGTAGCCGTTAAACACGTTGCCTTCGGGATTCATCACGGGGAGCGTGGGGTTGAAGCCGATAGCGTTTGAGAGTGCGGCGCGGTCGTCGTAGCGGTTGTTGATCCATGCTCCGCGCACGTTGGCGTTGACAGTCAGTAGGTCGTCAAAGAACTTGGGCGAGAGGTTGATGCCCACGGTGGCACGGTCCATCTTGGTGGATTTGATGATACCGTTGTTGCCGGTCCATGATGCTGACACGCGGTAGGGGAGAGCCTTGTAGGTGCCGCCTACGCTGAGGTTGTAGTCAGAGCTGATGGAAGTTTCGAGGATGCCTTTCTGCCAGTCGGTGTTGGCGGAGCCGAGGGCGTTGTACTGGGTTGAGCCCACACCGTAGCGGTCAGTGATGAACTGACGGTATTCGTCGCCGTCCATCATATTGACGTAGTTGCGGGGTGTGTTGATGTACATGTTGGCAGAGAATGTGACTTCGGGCTTGCCGCGCGATCCTTTCTTGGTGGTGATGATGATGACGCCGTTGGAAGCTCGGCTACCGAAGATGGCGGTTGCCGAGGCGTCCTTGAGGATGGTCATGCTTTCGATGTTCTCGGGGTTGACCATCGACAGGGGATTGGCGGAGCCTTTGGCGGTCTTGGTGTCCATGGGGACACCGTCAATCACGATAAGAGGCTCGTTGGAGGCTGACAGAGAAGCGCCGCCGCGGATGATGATGTTGGCGCCGCCTTCAGGCGAGCCGCCGTTGGTGGTCACAACCACACCGGGGCTTGAGCCTACGAGCATGTCCTGGGCCGAAGTGGCAAGGCCGGCCTGGATTTCAGAGGGCTTTACCATCGACACCGAACCTGTGGCGTCAGCTTTCTTGATTGAGCCGTAACCGATGGCCACGACTTCGCCGAGCATTACAGAGTTCTCTGTAAGGGTGACGTTGATTTCGGTTCTGCCTTCAACCGGGACGGTTGCGGTGTTGAAACCGATGTAGGAAATCTGGAGAGATGCGTCAGGGTTGACTGACAGTGAGAAACGACCGTCGAGGTCAGTGGCGACGCCGACGTTGGAGCCTTGTGCAATGACGCTCGCACCGATGAGGGGTTCGCCTTGAGAGTCAGAGACAACGCCGCTGACTGTAATCTTTTGCGCCAGAGACGGCAATGCGCAGCATAGCATGGCCACTAAGACCATGAGCGCCTTCCGACTCATTTGAAAACAAATGTTCTTCATGCAAACTGTTAAATTACTTTTGGTTAAAAATATGATATAATTCTCTAATGGTCAAATCGATAGCCTTTCATGGCCGTGGGCGGCGCCTTTCACCGCCTGCTTGGATGCGGATGCTTTTCATGGTCGGCCTCCGGGAGTCCGGCTAAATTCTACGCGTTCAAACCACAAATTAAGATAATATTTTTTACAATGTGATATAAAATTAAAACATACCCCACTCTATTTAACTATAATTAACAGGATGGGGCTGGTCCGGGTGTCAGCTGATCCGTCGTCTCACGGCCGAGGTGATGACTACTGTGAAGAGGGGAAACATCACCATGCCCATCATGGCGAGCACCGCGCCGGTGATTTTTCCGGCGGGGGTTACGGGGTAGATGCTGCACCCGGTGGTGGTGGCGTCGGAGCATGCCCACCAAATGGCCTGTATATAATTATTAAGGTCAGGGTTGACGCCCATCTCGCGTTCGTAGAATATCAGGCTGCCGAAATAGACTATGGCTATGAGCACCACGGTGTAGGAGGCGAAAATGTTGGTCAGACGGTTTGACGAGACGTAGCCTACCACTATCGACATGGCGAGGGCACCGCGTCCCAGCGGTATGAATCGGGCGAAGTAGACCACATCGGGCGACAGCCGTATGCCGATATGGTTGATGATGTTGAGCCAGGGGATGGATAGGAGCAGAAACAGCAGGCGCCGCATGAAATAACGGCTGCGGTGGTGCGACATGTAAAGCTCGATGAAGAAATCGGCAATGAAGGCCATGCACACCCAGAACTGGAAGGTCATATATCCCCGGTCATCTATGTAGATCACGCCATGGAGCGCGTCGACCGACAGGTAGGCTATCAGGCTTACCGAGAGCAGGAGGATCATAATGTTGAGACAGCGGTAGATGACACGGCTGTGGCGGTCGACGAACTGACGCATAATAATAGTGTTTTGAAGTTAGAACGCTTAAAGGTGAATTATTGTTAACCTTGCGGAAAATTTGGAAAGGAGAAAATTAAGTGCTATCTTTGTCACCGTAAAACAGAAAACGAATGGCGTCCCTTCAGCCGGACGCACCTTTCAGTTGGGATCTCACCCTGGAACGAGGGTCGGGATTCCTAAATTTTTTACATGTCAATAATAATTTAAAACCTATAAATCACTATGCCTATTACTTACATGACAAAAGAGGGCTACAAGAAAAAAATGGAAGAGATAGCCTATCTGGAATCAGTGAAACGTCCCGAAATCTCACGCGCCATAGCTGAAGCACGTGACAAGGGCGACCTTTCGGAAAACTCGGAATATGATGCAGCCAAGGAAGCACAGGGTCTGCTCGAAATGAAGATATCGCAGCTCAAGGACCTCGTGGCCTCATGCCGCATAATCGACGAAAGCAACCTCAATAATGAGGAGGTGCAGATACTTAACCGCGTTAAAATCAAAAACGTGGCCAACGGCATGACTATGGAGTACACCATCGTGGCCGACAGTGAAGCCAACCTCAAGGAGAAGAAAATCGGCTCGTCGACCCCAATCGCCCAGGGTCTGCTCGGTCACCGTCTCGGCGAAATTGTAGAGATCAAGGTGCCTGCCGGCCTGATGAAATTTGAAATCGTTGAAATCAATTTCTGACAGTCATGGCTTCGATTTTCAGCATGATAATAGCCGGCGAGATACCCTGCTACAAAGTGGCTGAGGACGCTGACAATATAGCTTTTCTTGACATCAACCCCATGACGGCCGGCCACACTCTGGTGGTGCCGAAGCAGGAGGTGGACTACCTGTTTGACCTCAGCGACGAGCGTTACCTTTCGCTCGAACTCTTCGCCAAGCGCGTTGCCGCGGCCATAAAGGAGGCTATCCCCTGCGCCCGCGTTGCCGAGGCCGTTCTCGGCATGGAGGTGCCTCACGCCCACATCCACCTGGTGCCCATCAACCGCGAGTCAGACCTCGATTTCCATAACAAGCAGTCACTTCCCGGTGATGAGATGGCCTCGATAGCCGCCCGCATCGCCGCCTGCTATAAATCGTAAGCCGATGGATGACGACAAGGTCGGTGAAGCCACGCTATATCTCCTGCCGGTGCCGCTTTCGGATGTGGTCCCGGCCGAGGTGATGCCCGCCCGCAACATAGAGGTGGCCTGCCGTGTGCGCCACTTCATAGTGGAGAACGTGCGCTCGGCGCGCCGTTTCCTCAAGCGGTGCTCCCCGGCCGTCGACATCGACCAGCTGACCTTCAGTGTGCTTGACGAGCACACTGATCCGCGCACCGTGGCCGCCATGCTCGAGCCGATGGAGCGCGGCGAGGATATGGCGGTGGTGTCAGAGGCCGGATGTCCGGCTGTTGCCGATCCCGGATCGCTCGCCGTGGCAGAGGCTCAGCGCCGCGGCTACCGCGTGATGCCCCTTGTGGGACCGTCGAGCATCCTTCTGGCCCTGATGGCCTCGGGCTTCAACGGACAGACATGGGCCTTTGCCGGTTATCTGCCTTACGACAACGACGCCCGCGGCCGCGCCCTCAAGGAGATGCAGCGCCGCATAGAGCGCGAGCGCCAGACACAGATATTCATCGAGACGCCCTACCGCAACAACCGCCTCGTGGCCGAGCTCTGCCGCCGCCTGTCGCCGTCGATGCTCCTCTGCGTGGCCTCCGACATCACCGGACCGCGCCAGAGCATCATCACCCGCCCGCTGAAACAGTGGGCCACAGTCCGCTACGACTACGACAAGATACCCACCATTTTCCTCCTCTATTCACCTGACTGACCCATAGCCCTGATGGCACGAAAAATCAAAATAAAACCCCGTCACAACCAGCCGGGTCTCTTCGACCTGACCAACGACCTCTTCGCCGATACCGATTGCGCCCGTCTGGAGCGCGAGGTGGGCGACGAGATTGTGGCCGACTTCGTGGTCAACATTGACCCGAAGCGCTCCGAGCCGCGGCCCGAGCGCCGCGCCGACGAGGATATGACCGTGGCCGCCGATGCTATCACGGTGCCTGACACGCTGCTCTTTATCAGCTTCGGCAGCGGCAGCTCGGGTAACTGCTCCTACGTGGGCACCCGCGACGAGGGGGTGCTTATCGATGCCGGCATCGATCCCGAAAAGATTCGCGAGACCCTTAACGCCAACGGTATAAGTCTCTCGGCCATCAAGGGCGTGTGTCTGACCCATGACCATTCCGACCATGTGAGATTTGCCTACAACTTTGTGCGCAAACACCCCGATACCGGTATCTACTGCACACCCAAGACCCTTTCGGGCATGCTCCGCCGCCACAGTATCTCGCGGCGCATCAAGGACTACCACCGTCCGATTTTCAAGGAATTTCCCTTCAATGTGGCCGGGCTCGAGCTCACAGCCTTCGAGGTAAGCCACGACGGCTCCGACAACTCCGGTTACTTCATCACCCGCAGCGGCGTGTCCATGGCCATAGCCACCGATCTCGGGAGCATTACCCCGCGCGTGGATTACTACATGCGTCAGGCCCGGCATATCATGATCGAGGCCAACTACGATGCGAAGATGCTCCGTGAAGGGCCCTACTCCATGTATCTCAAAGCACGTATCGCCGCCCCCAACGGTCATCTCGACAACGCCGAGACCGGCCGCTTTCTCGCCGAGATCTTCTCGCCGAAGCTGCGTAACGTGTTCCTATGCCATCTGAGCCAGGACAACAACACTCCTGACACCGCCGTGGCCACCGTCAGTCAGGCCCTCCGTGACGCCGGCTGCAGCGATATAGGCGACGGATCGGGCACGATAGATATGCGCTCGCGCCGTATTCAGCTCGTGGCGCTGCCGCGCTTTGATGCATCGGCCATGTTTGTGCTCCGCGCCGACTGAGAGTCGTCTCTGACCCCCGACGGGCGACGCTGCATGTGTTTTGTGGCAAAATGTCAGAGAAATACACTTTTTACACAAATTTTTAATATAAATCTTAACGCGAGTTAATTGATTTATGCGTAACTTTGCGTCACTGATTGGAGTGGCTCGCGAAGCACTGAATCACATCCTTGCGGCTAATCTGCGGCGTCCGTGCCGAATAAAAAGCCAGTTTCAGACCATATAGGATAAATCATAAACATCACATTTTTTATTCATCCAATCTAACTTTTTATGAAGAGACTCCTTCTCTTAGCCAGTGCAATTTGGCTTGCGTGCATTGCCGCTGTGGCTGCGCCCAACATCAATTGTGCCGGACAGGTCGTTGATGACCGGAACGAGCCCATGATCGGTGCGTCAGTCCGCGCCGAGGGCACTTCTCTGGGCACCCTGACCGATGTCGACGGCAAGTTCAAACTCAGTGTTCCTGCCTCATGCAAGACTATCACCGTGTCATTCGTAGGCTATAAGACAGCCAGCCTGACACCCGCCGCAAATATGGGCGTGATCGTCATGGAGGAAGACGCTAAAATGCTTAACGACGTAGTGATCACCCAGTCAATAGGCAAGACCCGCGAGACTCCGGTGGCTATGTCGACGATCTCGGCCGAACAGATCGAGTTCAAGCTCGGCAACTCAGAGCTCCTCGAAGTGCTCAAGACCACTCCCGGTGTCTACACCCGCAGCGAAGGCGGCGGCTGGGGCGATGCCAAGACCCGTATGCGCGGCTTCCAGAGCGAAAACATCGCCATGCTCATCAACGGTATCCCCGTCAACGACATGGAATGGGGCGGCGTTTACATGAGCAACTGGGCCGGCCTCTCTGACGTGGCTTCGTCAATCCAGACCCAGCGCGGCTTAGGCGCCACCATCCTCTCGACCCCCTCGATCGGCGGTACCATCAACATCACCACCCGCACCATCGACGTCAAGAAAGGCGGTTCGCTCTGGTACGGCATGGGTAACGACGGCATGAACCAGATAGGCTTCAAGCTCTCCACCGGCCTGATGAAAAACGGCTGGGCTCTGACAGTGCTCGGTTCGCGTAAATGGGCCGACGGCTATGTGCAGGGCACTGCATACGAGGCTTACAACTGGTTTATCAACGTGAGCAAGCGCATCAACGAGCACCATCAGATAGGCTTCACCGGCTTCGGTGCTCCCCAGTGGCATGACCAGCGCAACTACAACAACGGTCTCACCATCGACGGCTGGCAGGAAGTGCGTGACTACATGCAGGGCGAATCACCCTACCGCTACAATCCCACCTACGGTTTCCGGTCCAACGGCAAAGCCTATAACTCAAACCACAACTTCTACCACAAACCTCAGCTCGCCATCAACCACATCTGGCAGATCAACGAGTCATCATCACTCTCCAGCTCAGTCTACGCCTCGATAACCTCCGGCGGCGGTTACAGCGGCCAGGGCCGCACCGTCTACAATGCCGACGGTACCACCACATCCTACTCCTCGGCATGGTACGGCGCCAACAACGGTGTGCTCAACATGATGTTCCGCACCCCCGAAGGCTACTACGACTATGCTGCCGTCGAGCGTATGAACGCCGCTTCGACCACCGGCTCCAACATGGTGATGGCCAAGCAGAACAACTCTCACTCCACCTACGGCCTCATCTCGAGCTACAAGAAACGCTTCGACCTCCGCAACGGCGACCACATCAACCTCACCGGCGGTCTTGACCTCCGTTACTATGTAGGCCACCACAAGACCGAGATCTCCGACCTCTTCGGCGGCGAATACTACATCGACAACTACAACCGTAACAACGTGCTCCCCGCCAACAACGCCGTTCACAACAAGAACGACCTCGCATGGGTGTATGAGAAGCTCCATGTGGGCGACGTGGTAAACCGCAACTATGACGGCTTCGTGTGTCAGGAAGGAGTTTACGCCCAGGGCGAATACACACTGCTTGACAACCGCCTGAACCTCGTCCTCGCCGGCGCTCTCAACAACAACACCTACTGGCGTAAGGATTTCTACTATTACGATGCCGAAAACTCCCGCTCCGCTACAAAGAACTTCATCGGCGGTACGATCAAAGGCGGTGTAAACTACAACATTGACAAGCACAACAATGTGTTCTTCAACGCCGGTTATATCTCGCGCGCTCCCTTCTTCAGCTATGGTGTGTTCCTCAGCTCCCAGCGCTCCAACATCACCAACCCCGACGCCACCAACGAAAAGGTAGCTTCAGTTGAACTCGGCTACGGCTACCATTCCAAGACCCTCGCCATCGACTTCAACGCCTACTATACCAAATGGATGGACCGCACTATGAGCAAGGGTGACCAGATCGATCCGGCTATCGCCCAGGACGGTTCTAACTACTATTACTTCGCCATGCAGGGTGTCGACGCCCGCCACATGGGTATCGAACTCTCAGTCAAATACAAGCCCGTGAAATGGGTTGAATTTGACGGTATGCTCTCTCTGGGCGACTGGCAGTGGGACTCCAACGCCACCGGTTACTTCTACAACCAGAACGGCGCTCCTCTGGCCAGCCTCAACGGTACGATCGCTTCAGGTATCATGGCTCCCGACCACCTGTTCGCAACCCTCGAGCAGAAAGGCGTGAAGGTCAGCGGCTCGGCCCAGACCACCACAGCTCTCGGCGTCACCTTCCACCCCTTCAAAGGCTTCCGTATCGGCGCTGACTGGACCGGTTACTTCCGCAATTACTCCGATATCAGCCTCAATTCCTCCAACCTCCAGAACGGCAAGGTGCTCAAACCCGGTACTCCCTGGCGTATTCCATGGGGCAACCAGCTTGACCTCAGCGCAAGCTACCGCTTCAAGGTAGGCGGCCTCGACGCCACCGTATTCGGCAACGTCAACAACCTCTGCAACTACAACTTCGTTACTCAGGCCCAGACCAACCTTGGCGAAGTAGGCACCTGGAAAAACGCCAACCGAGTGTTCTACTCCTTCGGACGCACCTACAGCCTCAAGCTTAAAATCAACTTCTAATCACCTAACACCGAGTTTACTATATGAAAAAATATATCAATCGGTTAGCGATTCTGTCGGGTTGCATGATTGCCCTCGCAGGCTGTGACGACAACTCATGGAACGACAAACTCGACGGCTTTGAAGAGCCTTCGGTCACCGACGTACAGACTATCGACTACACCCTTACAGCCAATGACTACAAGCTGCTTGCCGACAACTCCACCAACAAGGCACTCGCCGAGGCCGCCGGTCAGAGCAGCGCTCTCTCGGCTGTAGGCAAACAGGGCTATCTGACTAATGTCATCACTGCCCGCGAGTATATCCCCGCTCTGCTTTCCGACCCTAAATTCCCCTATTTCGCCCTCTCCGACGGTTCGGCAATGAAGGTAACCTACCGCACCACCGCCGAGATGCCCGCCGAAATCGAGGCTGCGGTCAATGCCGAGAAATACACCCTCACCGAGGCTGACTACCAGGAAGTATGGGGCAGCGAGACTGACTTCGCCGAGTCATTCGCTCCCTCCCACACTGCCGCCCGCAGCCTCCCCGCTCTGCTCAAGAAGATCTTCCCCAGCGCTCAGGCCGGTGACTATATGATTGTGAACTACAATACTTCCGACACTGACCCCGTGTTCGATACTGAACCTGAAGTGCCCGAATTCACGCTGTCCAGTGTGCTCGGCTCCATCAAGAAGGGTGACGCTGTGGAAATCAACGGCTATGTGGCCGCCATCTCCACTCAGGGCCCCATCGTCACTGACGCCTCCGGCTCGGTGTTCGTATACCAGCCCAACGGCAATTCTGATCTTAAAATCGGTGATCAGGTAGTTATTTCGTCGACTGTAGACTCCTATAACTTTGGCTATCAGATTGCCAGAAACTCCGATGTCGAGGTTCAGGGCACTCAGACCGTCACCTATCCCGCTGCCAAGACATGGACCGGTGCCGAGATCGACAAGTTCGTGGCCGATGCCATGGCTGAAGGCGCCGAACCCATCAAGCCTGTCTACTCCAAGTTTACGGGCAAAGTAAGCGTAAGCGGCAACTACATCAATATAGCTCTTGACGGCACCAGTGTGCAGCTGAGCCCCTACGGCGCAGGCGCTGATCTCAAAGCACTTCTCCCCGACGGTGCTACCGTGACTCTCGAAGGCTATGTAATGGCTATAGCATCGAAGGGTAAATACTTCAATACCATAGTCACCAAGGTAGGCGACACTAACATCAGCACTCTCGCCGTCGGCTCACGCGCCGCTACCGTGAACTCTGTAAGTGAAAACGCCCTCTACACCTTCGACGGTTCGGCATGGGCTCCCGCAGCCAACACCACAGTGCTCTCACACGTCGACTATCAGGCTATGGGCCAGCGTTACGACAACCTCTCCGGCGAAACTCCCGCAGCTCTGCTTCCCGTTTACCTGAAGCAGAAATATCCATACGCTGTGGCTGATGATTCGAAGTTTGTGGTTTACTACTATTACAACGGCTCGGCTACCGTGACCCGCTGCGACCAGTACACCTACGACGGCTCTGCATGGGTGCTCAACGACGGTATCACCGAGGAAACAGCACAGTTCGTACGCAACGGCGGCAAATGGATGTATGACCCCAATGTCACCATCACTCTCCCCGCCGGCCGCGGTATAGCCATCTCCACGCTCTACTTCCAGACCTGCGTTGACTGGGTCAAGAACAATGTGCCCGACGGCGCCGCCTACGTTTCATCCTACGGCAACAACGAGTACTACTGCGGTACTTCAGCTTACCAGGGCAACGTTGACCTCCGTCCTTCGGCTGCCAAGACCCAGTATCCCGGCTATGACAGCATGACCGACGATGAGGTTGTGGCTCTCGAAAAGAAACGCTTTGAAACCGAAGTGTTCCCCGCCGCCCTCTCCATTCTTCACCCTGACGCTATGCCCGTAAGCGGTCTTACCGTGCTCTACACCATCAACTTCTACTACTATACCGGTACCACTCAGCCCGCCACTATAGTATATGAGGTCACCGGCCCGGCCAAGTTTACCTTCGTAAGCTGCACCTGGAACGATTCCGCCGAATAATTCGGTATTCCATAGAATCATCAAGCCCTCCGGCACTGCGTCGGGGGGCTTTTTGTCGGTTCGCTACTTCGACTACGAAACTTTCGGGCGCGAGCTGTTTATGTACGGTTGCTCGATGGGCGCCAACTCATCGACGAAGTCGTTTAGCTCTGCTAAGAATCACGTGTTCCGCGTCATCTGACTCCTCTAACCCTTTCCAATGAAGGGCTTTCCCGAAAGTAAAGGCTCTTTTGCCGGAGAAAGGATAAACTAAACCGAGGATTTTTACGTTATAATTTTGAAGATTGCAAAAAAAGGTATTACCTTTGCATCAGAAAAATACCCTTCGTAACTGAACGGCTACGTGAAAAGTGCGTAGCTCACAAGTGTAGGTTACGCGGGTTATTTTTTTGCCCTTTTGGTTCGTGTGGTATCACGGGTGTGATATTTTGGAATGAAGCTCCAGTGACGATAAACTTGAGTCCAACTATCTGAGAGAACACGTATTGGTGTTGTGACGCCAATATTGAAGTTGGGATATATCTCCCTGATTCGGGTGTTGATATGCTTGTAGAGCTTCAACTTCAACAATGTGCGTTTTCCAACTTTGTTCTCGCCCTCCGATTTCAATTTATCCTTTTCGTTTAGCTTAAAACATATAGCCCCCAGTATCACATCCATAAATTGCAGGGGGAGATGTTGTTTTGAATCGACTTCAACTATTCCATCATCTGCTATCTTCAATCCCATTTTTTTCAATACCGGATCTTTGGCAAGTCCCTGGATGTGCGAGATAAATTCATCTCTCTCACTTTGGCGCAGGGGGATTTCATCAAGATATAATGTCAGCGAGTCAAGTTCTCCCTTCTCGGCATAGGGCAGTCCGAACGCATATTTGATAAACTGGTAATATAACATCGGATAATCTGCCTTTCGTTCTTCGGGGGTAAGTCTTGAGGGGGCATATTGGTTGTGGCGGAAGAAAATGCGAATTTTAAGTTTATCTTCTTTAGCAAGGTCGAAAAGCTCGTCAACAAGCCGGACGTATTTCTCATAGTGATACTCATTGACTTTCTGCCATTTTATTTCGTCCTTTATTCCAACTTCTTCTACTATTGAGCGCATACGTTCCAATACCTCGCGATAATACCGCGAGGGTACGAGAATACCACCGTAGAAATTGGAATAAAACTCTCCGTGGCGATCGCTTTCGTCAAGCCATATAAAAATCATTTCTTCTTCTTTGAGATTACAAAGATATGAAAAATATCGTATTTTTCGTGTCTTTTTCTATTGTGCAAAGTTGGTTTTTTCATCTTTTGTCGGCTATGATTGGGTGTGTAATTTTGTGGAAATCAAATAACTATAACTTCTGCGTTCAAGTTCTGCCTCACGCGCAGGTGGCGACCATCGCCGACGGGCATCATCTGACCGATGAGGTCAAAGCGAAGTGAGGCTGCGCCGTAATGAAACGACGCAGCCTCTTGTCGGTAAGTGGTTGCCGGGTTAGCGGACGAGGATTTTGCTTGTGGTCGTGCCCTGGCGGCGGAGGTAGAAGCCCGGTGCTAAGTCCCGTGAACTGATGCGTCTGCCCGAGAGATCATAATATATTGCGGGTGCGTCGGTGGCATCGGTATCGACCGAGGGCATATCAATGGCGGCTGACTCTGTAGTTACAATATTAGAAGCTGCCGATTCGCCGCGGTCATAGACTGCAGTGACAAAAAATCGGTCAGATGCGTCGTCAGTAGCGGCGGTGAAAGTCGTGGTGGAAATTGGCGTGTCGTTCAGTTTGCGGTCATTGCAGTAAACGTTGTAGCCTTTCAGCTCGAGCGCCACGGGTGTACCTGCGGGAGTGTAGCGGATGTCATCAAGACGGAGCATGAAGCCGCCGGCTGTAGTGGCTCTGACTGCGAAATAGCGTGTATCTGCAGGGAGATATATGAAATACTGAGTCCATTCGGAGGGAACCTGACATTCTTCCTGAATCAGTTCGAAGTCGTTGATGTCATTTCCGCCTTTGCTGCAGTATATTTCCATTGTCTCAAGGCCATAGTTAGAAGTGAAAGATGATGCCATGAGGCTCACTGTCTGGCAGCCGCCGTAGAGTTCAGGTGACACAATCCAGTCATCGCTCGGAATTTCATCTTTGCCGTCAGAGGATATTCCGTACATCTGAGTGAGCAGGTTCTTACCGGAGTAAGGCCAAAGGAAATCATAGGGCGATTCGTTTGACATCACCCACCAGGCCTGTTGAGTGTTGTCAACGGGCATTGTTAGGCCTTGGAAACCGCCTACATAACTGTTGTCGGCATCGATCATTGTCCATGCGCCTCCGAGTTCGTTGTCAAAAGCATCGTAGGATTCAAAGTCCTCCAGCACAGCCTCGGGGGCACCTTTCGACATGTCGGGGGCATCCCATTCAAGGGTGACCTCCGGGCTTCTTCCGGATACAGACAGGTTGGTGACCACAGGGTAGGTGGGAACAATCATATTGATGCTGAACGGAGCTGAAACGTTATCAGAGGTGTTTCCGTCGCCAGGAGCGTTGATTTCAACGGTGTAGTTGCTGACGGGTGATGCTCCGGCCTTAAGTGTTTCGGTAAATGTCACTTTGGATTCCTGTAACATCCCGACGGAGGGACCATTGACCTGAGCCACAGTTTTGCCATCGCGTAAGAGGCTTACGGTGTAAGGCGATGAGGGATTGTGTCCGAAGCCGAGTATCTGTGCGTTAATTTCAAACGGGGTGTCGCTTTCCATACCGCGCGGATAGGTTATGGTGCCTATGGCATAATCGGTTTCGGGAATCTGCTCGATACGCATGTTGTCAACGGGAATATAGCCGTGGGTACGGATCACTCCTTCAAGGCTTATCTGCACGGTTTTGCCTGAATATGATTCAAGCGGGCAGAGTATCTTGGTCCATCCTGTATGGTTTAATGAGGAAAGAACAATTTTTTTCACCGTTGTGCGCCGGCCGGTTGACATGTCAGTTACGTTGATGTTTATTTCGTTATCGTCGAATTCATAGATGTAAGTGTAGAAGCTCAATGCGGGATAAGACGCTCCGGTCAGGTCGATTTTTCCGAAAGAAATTCCGCATGACTCATCGGGTTCGTTGCAAATCATTGAGATAAAGCCGCTGTCGTCGTCCTGCGATGCAGGATCGGATAAATCGTCGAGCATACGCCACACTGCATTATCCTTATTCTCAACTGACATGATGAGGTTCTCATAGTCATCGTAGGTAAACGAGTTGAGGTAGGGGAGTCTGTAGGGCTCGCCTATCGGCAGCATCTCGGTGGGAGCAGGTTCCGACTCTTTACCGTTGAAATTGGCCGAGACATAGAGCATGGCAAGGATCTGTTTTTGGTCAGTGAAGGTAAACGAGGAAGTGTAGTCGGTAGCGCTGATTTCGCTTGCCGTCATATCTAAGTCGCCGGTAGTCACATTGCAGGAATAGACGTTATATGTGACTTTGTCGGGGTTGATGGCGTTGCCGTTGATGTCGGTGGCAGGGGCTGCCCAATGGCAATTGAGCTGATGGTCAGTGGTTTCGGATGTGGTGGTGATCGCAGGCATAAGGGGAGTCGCGATACCGGCGTAGCGTGACACCGTGACATCAGAGCCTTCGCCGTAGAGATTTGAGGCGCGGAAACTGTAGGTGTGTTCGCCTTCGGCAGGTGTGTCGCTGAACGTACATTCCTGACCGGGGCGGATGCCTTCGATGGTTTTCACCGGAGTCCCGTCGCGAGAAACGGTGATGATGAGATCGTCGGTGAGCGCTTTGCCTGCGAGGTCGGTTGCCGGAGCGTTGAAGATGAAGTCAATGCGGGTTGAACCGTCGGGGTCGTTGGTAAGCTGAAGGTCAGTTACGGTTGAGGGCACAGTAGATTCACGTGCGGCATCAATCGAGATGTTGTCAATGAACAGATAGTTATAATAGGAACTATAGGCGGGCGAAGTGCCATGAATACCTATATAATACGTGCCGCTGAGGCGAGGCACGAACCAACCGTCGACGGTTTTGAATTTAGTGGAGCTGACTGAGGTTGTGGGCACAACCAGTGTGTTCAGGCCATCGGCGTCGTCATACATTCCGCATTTTATTTCGAAAGTCTGCGGACATGTCTCGTTTATTTCATCCTCGCGATAGAGCGAAGCGTCGGCGCTTATGCGGTAATATTTGCCTGCCTCCAGGTTTATGCCGCGGGTGATGAGCCAGTCATCGGCTTTGCCATTGCTTTCTTCCATCGGGAAAAGCAGATAGGCGCATCGGCCGGTGGGACGGTCGGCGGCGGTGTAATTGTAGAGGCCCCATTTTCGGCCGTCGTTGTTGGAGTCGATTACTTTGAAGTAGCGTTTGAAATCCTCATACTCCATTCCGCTGCGGAAGTTGTCAAATGATTCGCAAAGGGGCGGATTGACGGCATCGGTTGCCGCAAGTGGCTGAAGCGGTTGTGTGCTTTTGCTGTTTCGGGCAAGAATGGGGTTGCTGTCTATTCTGGACGAAGCCATGCTGACAGGCGCTGCATTTTTGCCGGGGAATTCAACTTTGCCGTAATGGTGCGACCATGCGAGGGCGCTTCCGGCCAAAAAGACACATCCTGAAAGTAAGATGGATTTTCTGATAAATTTAGGCTCTTTCATATAGGTTGCTCTAAAATAATGTGATAATTCTGCTCCGGTCGAGAACAAAACCGGCAGGAATCGCATACACTGACTTTTTATGGCAACAAATGTAATAAAAAAAATTAAAATACAATTGGCTGTAATTTCAGACGGATAGAAATGGCAAAGAATAAACCGTCGGTTTTTGGTTAATAAATGATAAATATCCGTAATTTTGATGATTCCCTGCTGAAAAAATTATAAGTTTGCAATTTTACTGATATTCCGAAAGATCAAAAGCTCCTTAGCATTTATGCGGGGGCAGTCAATCATTATACATTATTATTTAATATTTAATTCTTTATGAAACACTGGTACTACACATTGGTGATTGCGTTGGTAGGAAGTGTCGCTGCGGCTTTTGCCGCATTGGCTGCATCTCCGAGCCATTTCGCCCGGCCGGACCGCATGGAGCGGCCTGACGGCCGCGTTCAGCGCACAACCGGTATCGCTCCGCGGCAGAATATTCTGCCGCAGGTCAAAGCGGGAGCCGATGGCACAAAACAACTCTACGGCATGAGCCTCTATGATGAGGCCGGCAACATTTACAACTACGGCGGACCTCTTGAATATTATTCCGGTCCGGCCGAAATCCATGCCGACGGCAGTCACATTAAGCTTGCTCCTTCGGGCGACATCAAGACTCAGTCCGGCTGCTACTACGACGGTAAATTCATTTCTATTTTCCGCGACTGGAGCAAAAACGTGGTTCGATATGCCTTTTTTGATGCCGAGACGTGGACACCGGTAGGTATGAGCACTGTGAGCTACACTCTCACCTCGCCCGACGTGCTTCCTTCCGACGTGACTTACGATCCTACAACAAAGCGACTATACGGATGTTTTCTCAATGACACGAGCCTGGGTTTTGCCATCGGCTCCGACTTCGGTTACATTGACCTTACACCGGAACTCGAGAACTGGACCGAACCGGTGAAAATTATCAAAGACCTCGGAATCGAGATGCGTGGCATCGCCTCGACCGCCGATGGCGTTATCTACGGTATAGGCTCAGACCTGAAGCTTTATATTATCGATAAAATCACCGGCGCGCTTACAGAAATAGGGTCAATCGATTTTAGTGTTACGCCTACCAGCCAGGCGCTTGGCTACGACTCAGCCGATATAGATTTTGAAACCGGTCAAATCTATTACTTCTTTCTCGATGATGAGATGGATTCCTATATCGTACGTATTGACCCTACTACCGCTCAAAGTGAGTTGGTGGCTGATTTCAGCTATGATAACGGCGGTAACTGCGATGTATTCCCGGCCATATATTTCAAGCAGAAAGCAACAACAACAGTTGTCACTCCCGATAAGGTCTCTGATCTCGCGGTTAAGCCTGACGGCGTAGCTCTCGCTGCCAATGTCGAGTTCACCATGCCTCAGCTTGACACTGACGGTAAGGCTCTCAGCGGCAATATTGGATGGAATGTGGTGGTAGGTGAAAACACCATTGGCACGGGTACTTCCGCTCCAGGTGAGAAGGTCAGCGCAAGAGTTGAGCTTCCGGAGCGCGGACTTACCTCATTTATGGTCTTTGCCTCGGTCAACGGTCAGGCCGGTTCGCCTCAGATGAAAATGGCTTTCATCGGCAATGATGTTCCGGTGATACCCTCACGCCCTATGGTGGGAAGCAACGGCACGGATGTCCAGATTGTGTGGGATGCTGCTGTTGCACAGCATGACGATTACGACGGCAATCTTGCACCCGTAAGCTATCGCGTGGTGCGCCGGCCCGACGGTCACGTCGTAGCCGAGGCCACAACCGCACTGAGCGCTACCGATCATATTGACGCAGAATACAAGAGCCGCTATACATACGACATCACTCCCGTTTCCGGGGAGATTGCGGGTGAAGCCGTAAGTACGCGCCCCTTCTATGCCGGCTCATATTTCGCTCTGCCTCACGACGATGATTTTGATGATGAACTGCTCTTCAGCCAGTATCCCAAAATTGATGAGAACGAGGACGGCAACACCTGGTGGATCGATACCTCAAAGGGATGCGCTGTTTATTCTTCAGGTACAACGGATGCTTCAGATCTTCTTTGCGTAGGCCCGTTCAAACTGAGCGAAGGTTCAAAATATAATTTCTCGATGCTTGCCGGCGGCCATAGCGTTTCAGAGACCGTTGCGGTGTATGTAGGTACTGATCCCAAGGATGTAAGCTCTTTCAGCCACGAAATTATTGCTCCCTTCAGTGTTAAACCTTCGGCCGGTAATTCGCAGCTTTCAGGCAGTTTCGTTGCCGAAAAGTCAGGAGTGTTCTATTTCGCTATCGTAGCCTTGAGCCCCTCCGGACAGCAGAATCTCTATATTCATAATGTCCACATCACCGAAGCGAGCTCTAAAGTTCCCGCTGCCGTGACTGAGCTGAAAGCCACTCCCGCTGAAAGCGGAATGACAATCTCCTGCAAGCTTCCGTCAACCACAATCGGAGGCGGAGAGGCCGCCGTAACTTCAGTGATTGTGCGCCGCGACAATACGCCGGTTGCTGAAATCACCGAAGGCGTTGCCGACGGTGAATCATTCAGCTGGACCGACACCGAGACCGCTACCGACGGAAAACATAGTTATACTGTAGCTGCAGTCAATGCCGCCGGTATGGGCGAAGAGGCTTCATGCTCGGCATGGTGGGGCGACGACCGTCCCGGCCGTCCTGTGAGCATGCGTGTCTATGAGGACCTCGAGACCTCCGGCCTGATACATGTGGTATGGGAAGCTCCCGAATTTGGTGCCAACGGCGGCAAATATGATGCTTCCAAAGTTGACTGGGTGGTTGACTGGATGTCGCTCAGTGCCGGTGGCACAGGTCTGGTACATAACGGCTCGAAATGTCAATTTGATCTCCAGGTTTCTGCCGAAGCTTATGCCGAACAGAACCTGATAGCGTTCAGCGTGTATGGCATCAATAGCGTAGGCTCTTCAGATCGGGACGGCAAGCTCACGCGATCGGGCTATTTCGGACCCGCGCTCAGCCTGCCTTACCGCGAATCGTGGGCCAACTTCAAATACAATGGCATCTGGTCAGGCGAAGCCTTAACAACCAACGGCGAATTGTTTGAATCTTATTGGGATGTGACCGGCGGTCTCAACCTGGAACCGAAGCCTTACAACGATGACTGCATGGATGCGCTTACCACCACGGTTGACGGCGGCGGTTATCGCCTGCGCAGCCCGCGTATGGCTATCAGCGGTGAGACGAACCCCACCCTTGTGTTCTATTATTTCTATAACGAACTGACTAAAGACTTTGCCGTTGAGATTGCAGTTGATGATAAGCCTATGCAGTTATTGCGCAAGATTGATATCACGTCCGAGGGCGCAGGCAAATGGACCCGCATTGAGATTCCTCTGAGCGAATACCGCAACGCTAAATATTTCCAGTTCGGATTCACCGGCCATGCACTTCAGGCTTGCTCTGAATTCATTGCCATTGACAATCTTTCGGTACTTGACCTGAAGGAGAACGACCTTACGGTGATGGGAATCACAGTCCCCGACAAGGCCGATGTAAGCAAAGATGTGGTCGTTGAGGCGACTATCCGCAACAGCGGTTCGAAAGCTGTGAGCGGCAACGCCTACAAGGTGCGTCTGCTCAAAAACGGTAAGCCCGTAATGGAGAACGTCGGCGAGGATATTGCGCCTGATGGTGAAATAGTGTCAGTGTTCTTTGACCCCATCTCGGTGGCCGATCCTGAGACAACAGTTTATAATGTAGAAGTAGAGTTCGCAGCCGATGAAAATACCTCTGACAACATTGGCACCGGAGCCGAAACCCTGATTGTCCAGAACGAGCTCCCCGTAGCCACTGACCTGAGCGGAAATGCTTTTGGCGGTGTTAAACTCACATGGTCAGAGCCCGCGGAATCGGAAACTCATCCAGACCCTGACGTTGAAACTTTTGATTTCTACGAGTCATTCATCATCTCTGATATCGGCGATTGGAAACTCTATGACGGTGACGGATATAATACTGTCATTATCCAGACATCGTTTGGAGTTCTTGATTATCCTAACATCGGCAGCCCCATGGCATGGCAGGTTATCGACCCCGGTGAAGCCGGTATCTTCAACTCGGCCTGGTATCCGCGCAGCGGCTCAAAGATGCTTGTAAGCTTCCAGTCACACGATGACAACGGACGCGACGTGAAGTGCAACGACTGGCTCATCTCGCCCGAACTCTTCGGACATGCACAGCGCATTTCGTTCTACGCCTGCACTGCCATGAGCGCCTACGCTCCTGAAATCATCGACGTGCTCTATTCAACGTCCGGCAGTGAAATAGATGACTTCATTCCGCTGGCTCGGGATGTTGAGGTGCCTTACAATGCAGCTGACTGGACCGAATTGTCATTTGACCTTCCTGAATGTGCACGTCACTTTGCCATCGTTCACAAATCGGCCAACATGTTTGCTCTGATGGTCGATGACATCAAGTATATTCCCGCCGGACGCTCAATGGTTCAGCTTGAACTTCAGGGCTATAACGTTTATCGCGACGGCGAGAAGGTCAATGAGCAGCCTGTAAGGGAAACAACCTACATTGACCGCAACGTTGAAGAGGGTAGGGAATATACCTATAATGTCAGCGTGGTTTGGGATAAGGGCGAATCGCCCCTCTCAAATGAATTCAAAGTCGTTGCCACCTCTGCAATAGACGGCGTGAACGACGATGCCGATATCCGCATCTCGGCCCTTGAGGACGCGATCCGCGTTGATGGTGCCGCCGGACGCAATATCGAGGTTTACACAACTACCGGTATTCGCATAGCGTCGGTCGTTGCCGTGTCAGATATTACCCGGATAGAGGTATCTCCCGGATTCTATATCGTCAAAGCCGGCGGAAAGACCGCAAAGCTTCTTGTTGGCGGCCGATGATTGCCCCGGCTTAGAATATTGCTTTCCTCTGAAAAATGAGGCATAAATTAGGGCTGATTCCGATTGCCGGAGTCAGCCCTAAATAGTTTTTTTATGTACCTTTGCGTGAATCTAATCCCTGAATCCTATGCGGCATTTCGTATTCATACTTTTCTGCCTTTTATGCTCTTTTTCATCTGTCGCCTCGCATCAGACTGAAGTTGTGGCCGGGATGCTCGAACGCATCGACCCGGGACTTTCGGCGAAGATGCTGCTTGAAATTGATGCGTATTCGGCCGGAGACGACTGGTTTGAGCTTTCGCAAGAGGGCATACGCCCTAAAATCACGGCAAATTCGTCGGTGAGTCTTGCCGCGGGCGTGGGTTGGTATATGAAGTATGTGGCCAATCATCAGCTCAGCTGGACCGACATGCGGGCTGCCATGCCCGACACTCTGCCTGCGGTCGCCGAGCCCGTGAGAATGTCCACGGACCTGTCCCTGCGCTACTATCTCAACTACTGCACCCACTCCTATTCGATGGCTTTCTGGGACTGGGAACGCTGGGAGCGGGAGATTGACTGGATGGCGCTTCACGGCATCAATATGCCGCTGGCAGTGACAGGCTCCGATGTGCTGTGGCGCAATGTGCTGCGCCGTCTCGGCTATCCCGAGGAGCGGATCACGCGCTTCATCGCCGGTCCGGGTTTTCAGGCCTGGTGGCTGATGAACAATCTCGAGGGGTGGGGCGGTCCGGTCAGCGATGAATGGCTCGAGAGGCAGCTGGAGCTTGAGCGGCGCATCCTTGACCGCATGCGCGCGTTCGGCATGAAGCCTGTGCTTGCCGGCTATTCAGGCATGGTGCCTCATGATGCCCGCGAGACTCTTGGCCTCGATGTGGCCGATCCGGGTCTATGGCTCGGATATACGCGCCCGGCTTTCTTACAGCCTTCGGATAAGGATTTCAGCCGTGTTGCCGAGGTGTATTACGACGAGTTACGCAGGCTCTACGGTCCTGTCGACTATTTTTCTATGGATCCCTTCCACGAAGGGGGCGACGTCAGCCATGTGGACCTCGCCGAAGCTGGCAAGGCCATCATGGCGGCGATGAAGCGGGCCAATCCGCAGGCTGTGTGGGTGATTCAGTGCTGGGGCGGGAATCCCCGGCCGCAGATGATCGACTCGCTCCCAAAGGGCGATATCTTAGTGCTCGACCTTCACGCCGAAGCGCATCCTCAGTGGCGTACGCGCGGCTTCAGCGGTCACGACTGGCTCTACTGTATGCTCCATAATTTCGGCGGTAACATCGGCCTTTACGGACGCATGCCGTCGATCGCCGAGGGTTTTGCCGCGGCCCGCGAAGATGGTTCGCTGCGAGGCATCGGGCTGACTATGGAGGGTATCGAAACCAATCCGGTGCTCTACGAACTGATGTCGGAACTGCCCTGGCGCGGCGGGGTGGTGAACCTCGATGAATGGATCCGCGGCTATGCCAAGGCCCGCTACGGCGTTTCTGATCCGCAGGTCGAAGAGGCGTGGCGTCTGCTTCTGCGTTCGGTCTACAGCTGTCCCGAGGGTAATCCTCAGCAGGGTACCGCTGAGTCGGTGTTCTGTGCCCGGCCGTCGGATAATCCCGTAAATGCCTCCACCTGGGCCTGCTATACGCCTTACTACGACCCTGAGGATGTCAGTCGCGCGGCGTGTCTGCTCGTTGACCGCGCTCCTGCTTTTGCCGATAATCCGAGCTACATCTATGATATGGTGGATGTTATCCGCCAGGCGGTAGCTGACCGCGGTCGTCAGGTGGCCGCAAAGATATCCGAAGCCCTTGAGCGCCGCGACAGCGTGGCTTATCGCCGGGAGTCTGATCGCTTCCTCCGTCTTATCGAGCTTCAGGACACGCTGCTGGGCACCGTCAGTGACTTCCGCTTCGGCCGATGGATTGAAATGGCCCGCAACAGCGTCGCTACGCCTGCCGACAAAGCATTGAACGAATGGAACGCCCGAGTGCAGATAACCACCTGGGGAGGCCGCGAACCCTCAGATCAGGGTGGCCTCCACGACTACTCCAACCGCGAATGGCAGGGCCTCCTCCGCGACTTCTACCTCCCCCGCTGGCAGCGTTGGTTCGCCGCCCGTCTCCAAAACTGGAACACCCCGACTCCTCCCGAAATAGACTTCTACGAAATGGAAAGCGACTGGACCCGCCGGACAAACCCCTACGATCCCGCACCCCAAGCCAACCCCATCCAAACCGCCCGCCAAGTCCTGACCGAAGCCCTCGCCCCCGACTAACCGAGATGCATCAATACAAAACTATTCCAATCTTTGCAAGATTGGAATAGTTTGCTATAAATAGAGCGATTCTACGTCCGCCTTATATTTTGGACCTCTGATGTAGCCTTTTTTCTGCTTGTTTAATGGTATTTCGGATAGTAACTCTCGGTTAACTAATCCGATAAGGTCCTGTTTGGCAGTTGTCGGCGTCACTAATAGTCGTGTGCTGATATCCTTAACCGTAAGCACTATGTTCTCATCCTTAAGCATCATATATAATATTTCTGCCTGCCGTTGAGAGATGTTCCCCAATTTAAGCAATCTGTTCTGATCACTTTGCTGTGCGGTCTTTTTTGAAATATACTTTTTCAGTTCCTCAAAGGCCTTCTGCAATGCGGTCAAATGATATGTGATGAAATATCCCATGTCATTTTCATCAGCTTCAGTGTGGAGAAAGGATTTCTCGTAGGAAGCCTTAGTCTTATATATGATTCTGGATATTGACATATATTCCGTAAGCCAATATCCTTCCTTAAGCATATACCAATGAAATAATGCCCTTGCTGTTCGGCCGTTGCCGTCGACGAAAGGGTGAAGGTAGGAAATGAAGAAATGAATTATGATACCTTTGATCACAGGATGGATAAAGGTGCCGATACTTTCGCTGTTGGCAAATTCCACCAGCCAGTCGATGGCCGAAGGTATCTCGGTGTGGCATGGCGGTATATGGACTATTTCATGAGTTATGGCATTTTCAACAACCACATCATTGTTTTGCCGGAATCTGCCGCTGTCGTCGGGATTCTCCAGCGTGTCGTTCGTGATCAACGAATGGATGTGTGAAATGAGCTCCTTTGACAGAGGTTCGTTTGTGTGAGCCGACAGATATTGGATAGTTCTGTAATTGTTGTATATCATCCTCTCAGACTTATCTCGGGGGGTGATGTTCTTACGGAGCATCTCTTTAGCGATTTTACGGGTTGTGGAGGCCCCTTCCATCTGGCTCGACGAGATGGCTTCTTCAATTATGGAACTGACAAGGAAACGCTGTGAGTTGTTTTTAGGCAGAATGGACTCACTTCCCCACGATCCTCCGAAATTCATATCAAAAAGATGACATAATCTAATCATCTGATTGGTGAGGGAGAAATGGAGGTGATATTTCGGGAAAATTTCAATGGATTTGGCAGCCCTTATTGACTTCAATAAGCTCCAGGTGGTTTCAGGTTCAGAAATACCGTTGATCTGCTTATACTTGACGTCGCTCCAATAGGCGTAGGAATCCTGAAGCTTGTTAAGCCATTCAATAGTAGCTTTGTTCTGAAACAAAGCTGATTGCAAAATATCTACTTTATTACTTTTAGGAGGCTGCTCGATCATATATTCCGATTTTTGGCAAAAATAGCAAAACTATTCCAATCTTGCAAAGATTGGAATAGTTTTGCTAGTTGAGATCTTGATTTGGTGTTTCAGTGATAGTGATATTACTGAGCTAATATATGCGTTATGGTGTGAATACCTGTAGTGTTGCCTTCTTTATTTAAAGGGGAGTGTCTAACCATTCATTTTGATGATTGAAAATATTGGCAGTAGATGATTTGTTAAATCTAAAAAATTTACCATCAATTACAAGGATCGCATGAAATGAATCGGATGTGTTTCCACACAAATACAGTATTTTATGACAGTCATTCGTTGTGTAAGCATAGATGGTATCTTTATCCGATATTTTATAATCAGTCAGCAAATCGAATGTTATTTCTTCCGTAGTGCTACCTTTTAGTTTATAGCTTAATGTTTTATTAGATAATTCAGCGTCAATAACTTCTCCGGAGCTTCTTTTCTTGTTTACGTCAAATGACATCCATGTTGTTGTACTGAAAATTCCAGGTTCTTTAGTTACGAATATATTATTATTTAAGCATTGAAAGAAAATATCTAATGCTTTATATTGAGGGGTTTCCTTTAATTGTTGCAATGCTAATTGTTCTTCAGTTTGATACTCTTTAATAGTATGAAACATATTCCAATAGTAGTTGCTTCTATAAGCACTTAAAGTTCCCGAAGGGACATATAATTCCGTGAAATTTAGAATCATATCAGAGAATGGGAAATTGTTTCCTCCGTCAATATGTGGTGGAGTCTCATTATGAAGTCTGATTTGTTCCAGATTATCGCACCCTCTAAAAGACGCAAGCATTGATAGGTAATAAGGTGAACTGGATATTTCCCCTATTTCAAGATATTTTAATTTTTTATTATCTGCGAATGCATAATCTCCGATGTTAGATCCATTCGGAATTTTCAAACTCGTTATTAATGTGGATGCAACTGCTTCCGTTCCAAAGTTTTTGACAGTAGGAGGAAATGTAATAGATGTGATTTTTTTGTGATTGAATACTCTTGGAGCAATTCCTGTAACTGTCAAAGTGCGGTTCCTGTAAGTTATTGTTGAAGGGATTATAACTGTTTCAGGACACTCCCCCTCGATGGCAGTAAGTGTAACACAACCGTCTTTACTTGTTAATTTGTACCCATAACCATCAATAAAAAAATCTGTACCTGTGGCTATCTCAGCATCATAGGCATCGCCCAAAGTCTGCCCATCAGATGTTTTACAAGCAAGAATTGCAATCAGGCAGAATAAAATTTTTTTTAGAATTTTCATAAGTTGTCTTGTTTTATTTGGAAAATGATTTTACAGTTTGTTGTGTAGTAGGATTGTGCTTGTAACTGCGGTTGATATAGCCAGGATGGTAAAAGGCGTTGTTGTCGAAGGCGGCGTCAAGATAAGCGCATTTTGATTTTACGGCCTCGAATATTGGCTCGGCATATTGCCGCAACTGATACTTGCCGGTGTTACCCCAGCCAAGATAGATGCGATCTACATAGGCCAGACGCGCAATGTCAGTTTTAGTTGAGATGAGATGCTCAGATTTGCAATTATTTTGCAGTTCAAGAGCTTCAGTGAGATTTTTGTCGCGGAGATTGAAAAGATTGAACAATAGAACGCAACCGTTTAATGGCCTATCTTCCCCGGCATACCATCCGCTGAAAATTTTTGCAAGTTGCCCCATAGTCGCATCTGCAGAGAATTCTTTCCAACAATCGCTGTGACCGGTGATCGATGATAAGTGAGCTATTATGGTTTCGCTGTCGATTTTAGCAAGAGAGCGTGCACTGCCGGGATTGATCAACACTGCCGCGCCGATCACATCCCAGCTGTCGCCGAACCGGAGAATGGTGTCACGTCGAAAATTTAGGCCATCTTCCGAAAAATAGCGGGCATAGACTTTCATGGCGGTTATTTGGCGATAAGTTCAAAATTAGATTTATTGGCAAGACCGTTAGGAATCTTGACTGCATATTTGGCTTCAAATGCAGCTGTAATTTCTTTGTCATTAGGGGCTGCTGTCGTTCCATGTTTGATAACTTCGGCAGACGCTCCTTTAGGGAGTTTCCCTACCTGCTTTTTAGCGGTGCAAATCCAAATTTTATCCATAATACAGTTTTGCCGCGGTCATCCTCTCGTTGGCATTAGATTGGTTTATATGAGAAAAGCGTAGGAATCTGTATCTGTT
>ERZ836877.1346-NODE-1346-length-37799-cov-3.508982_pt1 | contig 37799 bp, 36 predicted proteins | sample MGYA00519469_ERZ836877 | MGnify/ENA primary metagenome ERZ836877 (study PRJEB31850, sample SAMEA3708809) | human gut metagenome | biome: human gut; feature: human-associated habitat; material: faeces | place: China | collected 2014 ...
AAATCTGCGCTGCTATGAAGAAAGCTTCTGAAGGCGAATTGAAAGGTATCCTTGGTTATACTGAAGATGCAGTAGTTTCTTCTGACTTCTTGGGTTGCCCGTTGACTTCTATCTTCGACGCAAAAGCAGGTATCGCTTTGACTGATACATTCGTTAAAGTTGTTTCATGGTATGACAACGAAATCGGTTACTCTAACAAGGTGCTTGATTTAGTTGCTCACATGGCAAAAGTAAACGGATAATATTCTTAGATAATTTAGAATTTATCTATAAAAGGGCTGTCGGTAGTTTTCCGGCAGCCCTTTCCTTTTTTTTTGATATGAATACTTTGATACGAATGTTTGGTGAAAATGAGAGGAAATTTCCGTTTTTACTTTCTCTTTTATCTTAATGAGAGGTTCCAAAGAGTAAAAGTGTTCGCTCCTGGCATACACTTCTTAAGTTTTCTTAAAATAAATATGATTTTTTGTTGTAGAGAATAACCAGAACGCTTATATTTGCAAAGAAAGATATATTTATACAATAATTTAATAGAAAACGAATATGGACGCACAAAAGGTAGATACCTTTATCATGACGAATGGAAAGTATTTTCCATCGGAGTTTATTTTGCCTCTTAGGGAGATGTTATTGAACGCTGATGAATCAAAATGGTCTTTAATTCAGACTATACAATATAAAGACCCCACTTTGGCTTTGGTTATCTCGTTAGTAGGAGGCTCTTTGGGTATCGACCGTTTCTTTATTGGAGATATGGGTTTGGGTATAGCTAAGTTAATTACTTGCGGTGGATTTGGAATCTGGAGTATCATAGACTGGTTCTTTATCATGGATGCTGCAAGAGAAAAGAATGTTTCCAAACTTCAGATGCTTTTGATGTAGCGTACGATATGTCCAAACGGGGTCTGTACATACTTTCGGCAGTAGGTTGTCTGGCTGGGTATGGGTGGCTCTTTTATTCATGGGCTATGGAGGGCACAGGCCCTTCAGCTTGTCTCTTCAAAAGAATTTATCACATACCGTGTCCGGCATGCGGTTCTACCCGTGCTGTAATGGAAGTCTTTCAGGGTCATTTGAAAGAAGCGTTTATGCTGAATCCGAATGGCCTTTTATTGACTGCTATATTGATAGCTCTTCCTCTTTGGCTGCTCTATGACGGGGTCTTAAAGAAAGATTCTTTTTTCCGTTTCTATAAGCAAACAGACCGTTTATTGGGTAAGAAAAAAGTGTTTGGCCTGTTTGCGCTGATTGTAATATTAAATTGGATTTGGACTATATATAAAGACTTATGATTACATATCATCCAAGTGATAGTGAAAGAGAAAAAGCGGCTAACAGTTATCTGATGTCATTGATGGCTGCTATGGTCGGACTTCCTCTTCCTATTGTAAACATGTTGGCTACGATTATCTTTTATCTGGCAAACCGAAAACGTACCTATTATGTACGCTGGCATTGTACTCAGGCATTGATTTCACAAATACCTTTATATTTTACCAATACGGTGCTTTTTTGGTGGACGGTGAGGCTTTTGCTTGGTTATGAGTCGTTGACATCTTTTTATTTCGCCTATCTTTTTACGGTAGTGCTTTTTAATGTGATAGATTATATTGCAACCATCTATTCGGCTGTGAAAGTAAGAAAGGGAGAGCAGGTAGAGTGGTATGTATATGGTGGTTTAACGGATTTAATATGTAAGCCTGCATGAAAAAAGTAGTAGTTCAAGCTTTGGTTTCCTGCGCTATCTTTGTGATGGTATTGTTTGGCTTCGCTCAGATTAACTGGCTTTCTGTCTTAAGTCTGAACGACGGCTTGCTGGAAAAGAAATTGGGTGATATGTATTGGAGCTATTACATGCAGCAGGGCGATTACATTGAAGATGACGAGCTTTTGTTGCCGATAGATTCGTTGGTAAATCATATCTGTGAGGCCAATGGCATAGAACGGGAGGAGATAAAGCTGCATTTGCTGAAAACAGAAAATGTAAATGCATTTGCGCTTCCGGACAATCATTTGGTGATTCATACGGCATTGGTACTTGAATGCAAAAATGAAATGGAACTTTGCGGTGTGCTTGCGCACGAAATAGCCCATATGCAGAAAGGCCATGTAATGAGAAAACTAACCAAAGCCGTAGGGCTTTCTTTCTTGTTGAATGTAGTGGGAGGGAACTCTTCCGAGGCGATAGCCCAGACGTTGCATTTGCTTTCGTCTACGGCATACGACCGTTCTTTAGAAAGCGAAGCGGATGCCACGGCTGTGGATTATTTGATGAATGCCGGAATTGACCCGGAGCCTTTTGCCGATTTCTTGTTGCGTTTGGATAAGGAAGAGAATATGCCGGGCTTTATGGTTTGGGTAAGCACCCATCCCGATTCGAAGGCACGTTCGGAAAAGGTAATAGATTTATCAAGGAGAGAACATAAAGCATATAAGCAGGTGTTAAATATAGAAGAGTGGAAAAAATTGAAAGCAGAGATTTCTGTTGCGGAAGAATCTTTTTAGTGCTTTTTTCATAGTCAAAGATTCCTTTCTTGCTGTTTTTTTCCTTTCTTTGTGTAATAAATGGATGGTTCTATAATGATGGCGAAATATGATTTGATAACGATTTTAGGTCCTACGGCATCGGGGAAAACCCCTTTGGCTGCAGCATTGGCCTATGATTTGCAGACAGAGATTATCAGTGCGGACAGTCGCCAGATTTATAGAGGTATGGATTTGGGAACCGGAAAGGATTTGGCCGATTATACCGTAAACGGAACTGTTGTTCCTTATCATTTGATAGATATAGCCGAACCGGGTTATAAATATAATGTTTTTGAGTTTCAGCGTGATTTTCTTGTGGCTTATCAGGCTATCTCGGAGAAAGGGATGTGTCCTATTTTGTGCGGTGGAACAGGCATGTATATTGAGTCGGTTTTAAAAGGATATCGCTTGTTGCCCGTGCCGGAGAACCCAGAGTTGAGAGCTTCCTTGTCGGATAAATCGCTGGAAGAGCTAACCCGGATATTGAGCGGTTATAAGAAATTGCATAATTCTACGGATGTGGATACGGTAAAACGGGCCATCCGGGCAATTGAGATTGAAGAATATTATCGGAATACACCGATAGAAGAACGTGATTTCCCTTCTTTAAAGAGTCTGATTATCGGATTGCAGATAGACAGGGAGTTGCGAAGGGAAAAGATAACCCGTCGTTTACGCCAACGTTTGGATGAAGGAATGGTTGAAGAGGTGAAAAACCTATTGCAGCAAGGTGTATCGGCAGAAAGTCTGATTTATTACGGGTTGGAATATAAATACCTCACGTTGTATGTTACGGGCCAACTCTCTTATGAAGAGATGTTTGGAGAGTTGGAAACTGCTATCCATCAGTTTGCCAAAAGACAGATGACCTGGTTCAGAGGGATGGAACGGAGGGGTATGCAGATACATTGGCTGGAGGCAACCTTGCCTACCGATGAAAAAGTGAAACGCATTAAAGAGTTACTAAACGAATAAGAAGCGAACGGATATGGCTATAGAAGAAGATAGATGGGGAATTATATATAACCCGAAGGCCGGGACACGGAAAGTACAAAAACGCTGGTTTAAAATAAGGGAGTATCTGGATGAACGTAATGTGGCGTTCGACTATTTGCAATCGGAAAGTTTCAAGTCGGTAGAGCGTTTGTCGTGTATGTTGGCTAATAACGGATACCGTACCATTGTTATAGTAGGAGGTGACGGAGCTTTAAATGATGCGATTAATGGCATTATGAATTCAACCGCACAAGATAAAGAGAGCATTGCCTTGGGAATTATTCCCAATGGTATAGGCAATGATTATGCTTCTTATTGGGGTATCGATTTCGACGATTATAAAAAAGCGATAGACTGTATTATTAACCGCCGTTTGAGGAAAGTGGATGTTGGGGCTTGTTCTTATTTCGATGGCGAGAAGCATGTATGCCGTTATTTCCTGAATGCGGTGCAAATTGGTTTGGGAGCCAGGGTGGTACGTATTTCTGACGGGACTTTCCGCTTTTGGGGTACGCGTACGCTCTCTTTTTACGCTTCTATGTTTTTGTTATTGTTTGAGCGTAAGCTCTATCGTATGCATCTTCGTATCAATGATGAGCATGTGCGCGGACGTATCATGGCTGTGTGTATCGGTAGTGCCCGGGGATACGGGCTAACTCCTAACGCGGTGCCTTATAATGGTTGGTTGGATGTTTCGGTTATTTATCGCCCGGAATTGATGCAGCTTTTCTCCGGCATGTGGATGCTGTTACGCGGGCGCATTTTGAATTATAAGATATTGAAACCTTACCGCACAAAGAAAGTACTGGTATTGCGCGCACGCAATGCGCAGGTAAGTCTGGACGGGCGTATTCTTCCTAAATATTTTCCGCTACAAGTCTCTATCGTGCATGAAGCGATTCATTTTATTATTCCCGATTAAAGCTTGGGGAATGAATCCTTTTGTTTTTAGATAATAGGAAGATGAGGCTATATAAGGATTTGAATCGTACTTATATAACTTAGCTATTAGCAGATTAGTTTGGGTTATGTAGAGTTTTTCCTCTACAAAGGATGGTAGAAATCGTTATCCAATCTTACTGATTTTTTTCAGCTTTTCTTCATCAATCAGTTTTATCTTTCTTCCGTCAATGGCTATCAGTTTCTCCGTTGCGAAATTGGATAGAGTACGGATTGCATTGGAAGTCGTCATATTTGATAAATTGGCTAAGTCCTCGCGTGAAAGATAAATACTTAAAGTGAAACCGTCTTCTTCTACTCCATAACTGTCTTTTAAGAAAAGCAATGATTCGGCCAACCGGCCGCGAATATGTTTTTGAGTGAGGTTGACGGTGCGTTCGTCGGAAATACCTAAATCAATAGACAGTTGTTTGATAAAGAAGATGGCTAATTCGTTGTTTTCCTGTACCAGTTTGTATATAGCTTCCATCGGAATCATGCAAATGGTGGAAGGTTCAAAAGCAGCGGCAGCCGTTACGAAGTTCCCTCCGGCGAAATAAGCTCTGTAACCGAAATATTCAACAGGTTTTATTACGCGAATAATTTGGCTTCGTCCACCTACTCCATCTTTGTATATTTTGACTTTTCCATTGATGAGGCATAACATGTGTGTGGGTGTCTCTCCCTCACAATAAATGGTTTCGTTCTTCTTATATCGTTGGATGGTGAAATGTTGGGCCAAGAATTTTCTTTGCTCTTCGTTTAGAGGTTGCCACATATCGGCTATACTCTCTATGATTTCTGATTCCGTAATATCTTTCTTTACCATGTGGGTTCTGCTATAAAACCGTGTTATAGAGCACAAAAGTAGCTAAAAAACTTGATTTGTAGATGCTTTACTTGAAAAAAGTTTCAGGATTGTCTTATTTCTCATAAAAATGAACGTTAATTACCATAGAAAAAGGGGGCTTTATAGTCTCTTTTATTTATTTTTGCCTGAAAAAGGGTACAATACGTGAAAGGATATCTTATTTGTTTTTTATTATGCTTGTTAGGAATTGGAACCGGAAATGCCTCCGGAAAAGGAGATAATTATATAATCCATGAAGAACCGGAAAATGCCGACAGCATTATTAAGCATGTGATAGCTGCTTCTCCTCGCTATGCCCATATTGTAGATGAATATAATGCCGATTTATATGTTCGGGGACGTGTGAAAGTACACCGTCGAAATCATCTTATAAAAGTGGTTCCTTCCATGTTTCGTTTTGAGAAGGGAATAAAAGATTACATCGTGGAGTCCATGAACGAAATACATTATACGGCGCCGGATATTTATGATTTAAAGGTCAAAGCGTTGACCGGAACGTTGCGTCGTAACAGAGGGGAAATTGGAAATATAATGGAGTACTTTAACATGAACGTTTATTCTTCGTCGTTGCTTCCTGATAAATTACTCTCTCCTTTAAGTAAAAGCGGAATGAAACGTTACTATTATTTGCTGGATTCAATATTAGGTAGCGGAGATTCTTTGCGTTATAAAATACTGATTGTGCCGCGTAATAAAAGTAATCAGTTAATTAGCGGGTATATGATTGTGAATGATGCTTCGTGGACAATCGACCAGCTTTGTTTTACGGGAAAAGTGGAGCAGGTAACGTTCCGGGCGAAAGTGGAGATGGGGAAGAGCGGAAATTCTCTTTATCTGCCGAAACGTTTTGATGTGAATATGGTTTTTAGTTTTGTAGGAAATAAAATAGAAGCCGGATATGAAGCTGTGTTCGACTATAAGTCCATCTCTCTTTCGACTGTTTTCAGACGAAGTACATGGAAGAAAAACAAATACGATTTATCCGAATCGTTCAATTTAAGAACGGATTCTACCAGTGCCATATCGGATACGCTATATATGAAGAGCGTACGTCCCTATCCCTTAACGGATGAAGAGTGTAAATTGTATAGTGATTTTAAATTGCGGAATGATACAATCCGCATTACTCATAAAAAGAAATCAAAAGGTGCTGTCTTTTTCGGAGAATTGGGAGATGCGCTGATTAGTAACTATACCATTAATCTGTCGGATTTTGGGAGTGTAAAATGTTCCCCTATTATTAATCCGTTATTGTTTGGTTATAGTCATAGTAACGGATATTCCTATGTGCAGAAATTCAAATACAATCATTTATTTCCCAGTCAGAAATTATTGCATATTGTGCCGCGTTTGGGATATAATTTCTCCCATAAAGAGTTCTATTGGAGAACGGATATTGACTTTGTCTATTGGCCCCAGCGTATTGGACAAATAAGTTTAAGAATGGGTAACGGAAACCGTATATATAGTAGTGATGTGCTGGATGACCTTAAAAACCTTCCTGATACGGCCATGAATTTCGATAAAATGAAATTGGATTATTTTAAAGACGATTACCTGATTTTAAGTCATAAGGTAGAAGTTGCCAATGGCTTTTCCGTAGAAGTTGGCGCTTCTTATCATAGGAGGACATTAGTGGATAAGTCGAATTTATATAATACGCAATTGCAATCGCATCTTTCCGGAAAACTGCGTAATCTTTATATTAGTTTTGCTCCACGTATACGTTTGGAATGGACTCCTAAATTATACTATTACATGAATGGAAAACGTAAGATGAATCTTTATTCGCGTTATCCTACTTTTTCCGTTGATTGGGAAAGAGGTATAAAGGGGGTATTTAGGAGTACGGGCCGTTATGAGCGATTTGAATTTGATGTTCAGCAAGAATTTAATTTGGGTGGTATGCGTAGCTTGTTTTACCGAATGGGATGCGGAGCTTTTACTGACCAGGGAGATATGTATTTTGTCGATTTTGTTAATTTTGCCCGTAATAACTTGCGAATGGGATGGAACGATGAAATTGGAGGTGCTTTTCAGTTATTGGACCGAAGGTGGTATAACTCTTCGAATAAATATATCCGGGGACATTTTACTTATGAAACTCCTTTTTTAATATTCCGTCATGTACGTAAGTATACGAGTGCCATTCAAAATGAGCGTTTATATGGCAGTGTATTATATGTACCTCATTTGCTTCCTTATATAGAGGTGGGGTATGGGGTAGGAACCCACGTTTTTGATTTCGGCTTTTTTGTTAGTTCGATAAACGGGCAGTTTGATACCATTGGTTGTAAGTTCACCTTCGAGTTGTTTAATCGTTAGTTACGATTGTTAAGGTATAGAATCCTGTTCTATAAAAAGGAATGTGCTACTTATATCATTGAGCCGGTCTGCTTTGTTTTTCCATCGTTCTTTTCTTCAGTAATGCTTGTTCCGTTGGATGGACTTGTCTTCGTATCCGTATCCGCAACTTGTTTTTCGGGTATATCAGTCAGTACACTTGCCGTATTATCATCAATAATGTCTTCCTCATTGTCTTCTTCATCCTTAAAAGGTTCCGGACGCTGAGGGCCTTTCTTGCGGAATAAAAGGGCGGCAATTGTTCCTGCTATAGCACCACTGAGATGCCCTTCCCATGAAGTAGTGACTTTTACGAAGAAGAAAGGAAACATATTCCATACGAGCCCTCCGTAAATAAAGATAATGAGTAGCGATATCGCTATAAGCGGAATGTGTTTTCGAAGTAGTCCGCTAAAGAATAGAAAAAAGACTAAGGAATAAATTAATCCGCTGGCTCCTACATGCCATCCCGGTTTACCTATTATAAAGGTAAGAAATCCACCTGCTATCCAAATAAAAAGGAACACGATAGTTCCCAAATCTTTGTAAAAATAGAAAAGTGCCCACATGAGGAAAAATAAAGGCAATGTGTTTGAATAAAGATGTTTCATTCCGGTATGTATTAACGGATGGGCGAATATGCCGAATATTCCTCTTGTTTCCATTGGATAAATGCCAAAATGTGTGAAATCATAATCCATTCCTATCTCTAAAAATTGAATCATGTATAGAATAAAAAGAAAGAAAACAGGAAACAGAAGAGATAAAAAAAGGCGATGTTTATCTGTTTTCATGATAGTTTCTGTTATTTTTTTTTGCAATGCTACTAATTTTTAAGTAAAAAGCGAAAATAATTATCGTTTTAATTTTGCTTTTTTTGTAAATTCAGTATATTTGAGGACTGTAAAATATACAGTGCATGTAAATGTTTATTTTGAAAACCTTAAAATATCGACTATGAGTTATTTGCGATTTGATAAGACTCTTATGACGAATCTGGAGGAATCTTTGCCAAGAGAGATTCTGCGGACCAATCGTTCGGGGGCCTATCATTGTACAACTATTGTAGATTGCAACACACGGAAATATCATGGACTGCTGGTAATTCCTGTGCCGGAGTTGGACGATGAAAATCATGTTCTTCTTTCATCTTTAGATGAAACTGTCATTCAGCATGGCGCTGAATTTAATCTTGGGCTACATAAATATCAAGGTAATAATTTTAGTCCGCGTGGACATAAATATATTCGCGAATTCGACTGCGAAAGGGTACCTACCACCATCTATCGGGTAGGTGGAGTCGTATTGCAAAAAGAAAAAGTCTTTGTACATCACGAAAATCGGATACTTATTCGATATACTTTATTGGAGGCTCATTCTCCTACGACTTTACGTTTATGTCCTTTCCTTGCATTTAGAAGTGTACGTCAGTATACTCACGAGAATGCACAGGCTAACCGGGATTTTCAGGAAGTGGAAAACGGTATCAAGACTTGTATGTATCCCGGATATCCTGAACTTTATATGCAACTCAATAAAAAGAATGAGTTTCATTATACTCCCGACTGGTATCGTAACCTGGAGTATCCGAAAGAACAGGAGCGGGGATATGATTCGAATGAGGATTTGTATGTACCTGGTTATTTTGAGCTCGATATAAAGAAAGGTGAAAGTGTTGTTTTCTCCGGGGGAATCTCTCCAATCTCAACACGTTCTTTGAAACGTTTGTTTGAAGAGGAGGTAGAGGACCGGACTCCGCGCGACAGCTTTTTGCATTGCCTGATTAATTCTGCTCACCAATTTCATAATAAGCAGCATGACAAACATTATATTCTGGCCGGTTACCCTTGGTTTAAATGTCGTGCCCGTGATATGTTTATTGCGTTGCCGGGTTTGACATTAGCTATTGATGAAGTGGATGAATTTGAGTCTGCTATGGCTACGGCGCAAGAGGCAATCTATGATTGGATGGCAGATAGGCCTGTTCAAAATAAGATTTATGAAATGGAACATCCTGATGTATTGTTGTGGGCTGTTTGGGCTGTGCAGCAATATGCCAAGTTTGTGTCAAAAGAACAGTGCCGTGCAAAGTATGGTAAGTTATTAGAAGATATCATTGATTATATTCGTAAAGGAGGACATCCGAATTTGTTTTTGCATCAAAACGGACTACTTTATGCAAACGGAGTGGATAAAGCTATTACATGGATGAATTCTACCGTAAACGGACATCCGGTTGTAGCACGCTCGGGATATATTGTAGAATTCAATGCTTTATGGTATAATGCTTTGCGATTTGTAGGTGATTTAAGTCGTGACGGTGATAATGAACTTCTGGCCGACTCTTTGGATACATTAGCAAAAGTTACCGGAGATTCTTTTGTAGAAACATTCCTCAATGAATATGGCTATTTGCTGGATTATGTCGATGGCATAATGATGGATTGGAGTGTACGACCAAATATGATATTTGCAGTTGCTTTCGATTATTCTCCTTTAAATACAGTGCAAAAGAAGGGGGTGCTGGATATTGTCACGAAAGAGCTGCTTACTCCGAAAGGTCTACGCTCTTTGAGTCCGAAAAGTGGAGGTTACAATCCTAATTATGTGGGACCTCAGACTCAGCGCGATTATGCTTATCATCAGGGTACGGCATGGCCTTGGCTGGCAGGTTTCTATATGGAAGCTTATTTGCGTATTTATAAGATGAGTGGTGTTTCGTTTGTAGAGCGTGAATTGATTGGCTTTGAAGAGGAGATGAGTAGTCATTGCATAGGGTCTATTCCTGAGCTGTTTGATGGCAATCCGCCGTTTAAGGGACGGGGAGCAGTTTCATTTGCTATGAATGTGGCTGAAATTTTACGTGTATTGAAAATTTTGAGTAAATATAATATGTAATTAGAAAGGAGGATCAAATATGAAGGTTTTAATGTTTGGTTGGGAATTTCCTCCTCACATTCTCGGAGGGCTTGGGACTGCGAGCTATGGATTGACAAAAGGCATGTCTCAGCAGGAAGATATGGATATTACCTTTTGTATTCCGAAGCCTTGGGGCGATGAGGATCAAAGTTTTTTAAAAATTGTAGGTATGAATAGCGTGCCGGTTGTTTGGCGCGATGTGCAATGGGATTATGTAAATAGCCGGGTAGGAAATTATATGAATCCTCAATTGTATTATGATTTACGCGAGCATATTTATGCCGATTTTAATTATATGAATACGAACGACTTGGGATGCATTGATTTTTCAGGTCGTTATCCGGATAATTTGCACGAAGAAATTAATAATTATTCGATTGTAGCTGGTGTAGTGGCTCGCCAGCAAGAGTTTGATATTATTCATTCACATGATTGGTTGACTTATCCTGCCGGCATTCACGCAAAGCAGGTTTCCGGTAAACCATTGGTTATTCATGTGCATGCAACTGATTTTGACCGTAGCCGCGGAAATGTAAATCCTACCGTGTATGCGATTGAGAAAAACGGAATGGACCATGCCGACCATATTATGTGTGTAAGTGAATTGACACGCCAAACTGTCATTCATAAGTATTTTCAAGATCCCCGTAAGGTTTCGACTGTTCACAATGCAGTGTCACCTCTTCCTCAAGAAATTCAAGATATTGTTCCGCATAGAATTCCTAATGAAAAGGTAGTTACTTTCTTAGGGCGTATTACCATGCAAAAAGGACCGGAATACTTTGTAGAGGCTGCTGCTATGGTTTTGCAGCGTACTCGCAATATACGTTTTATAATGGCTGGTAGTGGTGATATGATGAATGCAATGATTCATTTGGCCGCGCAACGTGGTATTGCAGACCGTTTTCATTTTCCGGGCTTTATGAAAGGAAAGCAAGTGTATGAGTGTTTAAAAGCAAGTGATGTATATATAATGCCATCAGTCTCTGAACCGTTTGGCATTTCTCCGTTGGAAGCGATGCAATGTAGTGTTCCGACTATTATTTCCAAACAGTCCGGTTGTGCAGAAATCTTAGATAAATGTATTAAAACGGACTATTGGGACATTCATGCTATGGCAGATGCCATTTATTCCATCTGTACGAATCCTTCTCTTTATGAATATTTGAAAGTAGAAGGTAAAAAGGAAGTGGATAATATTGTTTGGGAGAAAGTAGGATTAAAGGTTCGTAAGATTTATGACCAAGTTATTAGCAGTTATAGAAAATAATAAAACCAATATAGATTATGAAAACAATCTGTCTTTATTTTGAAATACATCAAATCATACATTTGAAACGTTATCGTTTCTTCAATATTGGAACCGATCACTATTACTATGATGATTATGAAAACGAACGCAGTATAAACGAGGTGGCAGAGCGTTCGTATATTCCGGCCTTGAAAACATTAATAGATATGGCTAAAAGCAACGGCAACTATTTTAAAGTGGCGTTGTCTATTTCGGGTGTTGCGTTGGAGCAGTTGGAGATTCATGCTCCTGCTGTGATTGAATTATTGCATGAGTTGAATAATACCGGTTGCTGTGAGTTTTTAGCAGAACCTTATTCGCATGGTCTTTCTTCGTTGGCAAATGAGGAATGTTTCCGTGAAGAAGTATTGCGCATGTGTGATAAGATTAAGCAAAATTTTGGGCAAACGCCGAAAGTTTTCCGTAACTCCAGTCTTATTTATTCAGATGAAATAGGTGCGCAGGTGGCTGCTATGGGCTTTAAAGGGATGTTGACCGAAGGCGCTAAACATATATTGGGTTGGAAAAGTCCTCATTATTTATATCATTGTAATCAGAATCCTAATTTGAAGTTACTTTTGCGTGATTTTAAACTTTCTGATGATATCTGCTTACGCTTTTCTAACTCAGATTGGGATGCATACCCCTTGTTTGCCGATACTTATATCGATTGGATTGCCGCTCTTCCGGAAGAAGAACAAGTTATTAATATTTTTATGGAATTATGTGCATTAGGTTTAGCTCAACCGCTTTCTTCCAATATTCTTGATTTCCTTAAGGCGCTTCCGGCTGTAGCAAAAGAACGGGGTATTAATTTCTCTACTCCTTCCGAGATTTGCTCTAAATTGAAATCCGTTGGTCAAATAGATGTTCAATACCCATTGTCATGGGTGGATGAAGAAAGAGATATTAGCTGTTGGTTGGGTAATATAATGCAGCGCGAGGCCTTTAATAAACTTTATAGTGTGGCAGAACGGGTTCATTTGTGTTCAGACCGCCGTATAAAACAAGACTGGGATTATCTTCAAGCAAGTAATAATTTCCGTTTTATGACTACAAAGCAAAGTAATATAGGGCTTAATCGTGGTATCTATGATTCTCCTTATGATGCATTTACCAACTATATGAATATTTTGGGTGATTTTATCAGCCGTGTAAATGCGCTTTATCCGGTAGATATGGAGAATGAGGAACTTAATTCTTTATTGACTACTATAAAGAATCAGGGAGAAGAATTAGTGGCATTAAATAAAGAAGTAGATAAATTGCAGGTAAAATTGGCTAAATATGAAGGAAAGGCAGCAAAAGAAGACGTTGCTAAGAAAGTTTTGGCCAAAAAGGCTGTTACAAAGAAGAATGTAGCGGCTGCAGCTAAAAAGCCTGTTACAAAAACCGAATAAACTTTAGAGAGAGTTTATAAAGAAAGAAGGCTGTCTTAAGGGACTTTAGTTTTTTCTGCTATACTGTAACTGTAAAAAGGAAAGTATATATTATATCGTATAACAAGTGATAGTGTTCGTGATTTTTTTGGTTATGCGATGTCATCCAAAGTGAGGAGTGAGTATTGGTTACTGACGACTAAAAATATAGAGAATGGCAAGCAGATAAATTGAAGTACTTTTAAGGCAGCTCTTTTTTTCTTCTGTTTAAGGTAGGTGAGAGTAGACGTTCTTTTCTTTTTCTGTCTCGGAAGGTTTTTCTATGAAGACCTTTAGGGTGTATTCTACAAGAATAGTGGGGAGTTTAGCTCTATTTTATATTAGAAGAGAGGAGAATAGTTCAGACAGAAAAATTTCCGAATATCTCTGTATAAAGATATAAAAAAGCCAACTGATTCGTAATGAATAGTTGGCTCGATTTATTTTGTTTTCGGAATATCCCTAAAAGGAGTTCTTTAGTTCATATCCTTGAACTTGCTATAAATAACTTTCAATTGTAATTTGTCCTTGTTACCTTTCAGCTTGGCGAAATTCATCTGCAAATCATGTCGTACGTTTACAATCACGGTTTGCTGATTGATAGTTTGAGTCACCATCTTAACCGGTATCAGCACTACTTTATTCCAATCCGAATCTTTGTTATATCCTGTCGGATCATTTCTTTTTTTACTTCTCAGCGTGTTAACCAAATAGGCAATATTACTAAAATCATATTGGTTAAATGAGCTGGAATATGTCGTGTAGAAATATGATTTATTGTCTGGTACTTGGTTTTCCTCAAAGAACTTGTACATATCGGCCTTAGGAACCATAAGTAATGTTTGAGGAGTATTCATTTGATACGTCTCATCATTAAAATGATTATATTTAGTAAGAATCAACTGTGCAGAGTTAATCGTATCATTCATTGACAAATCGTCAATAGGCAATGTCACTTCCGTAAAAATGCCGGCCGGAGTTTGTAGATATGTACATTCTTCGTCTTCAATCAGTTTTTCCAGATTATCAGTTTTAAAACGGTTTGCTTGAATAACTTCTTGGGTTGCAGAGAATTGGGCAACACCTGTTACTAAAGAATCCACTTTACCCGTTGAACTTTTAATATAATAATCGAAATAGACATTTAAGTGTGCCTGGTCTATGTTGAGCACAGTACCGTCTCCTTGCGTGCATTTAAAATAAAAACCGGGGCAGACGTTTTTAATGAATGCTTCTGCGTTGGCATAATAGTTTTTATTTTCATAGAACTTATTAATCATTTCAGTTCCAAACTCAGTCAAATTATTCGATAAAACGCGTACATTGGGATAATAGGTGCTTGTCCAACGTAATGAGTCTTTTACTGTTAAATCTACCGCCGAATAAGTTTTAACGGCTATTGGAGCTTTTGTTTCATCGTAAAAATCTACAGGGTCTATATCCGTATAATAGGTTTCATCTTCACTCAAATGTTTTTTATCTGAATCAGAATGCCATGCTAAGGGATAGACTTCTACCGTTTGTACATTGAGCGAGTCTCCGAAATAAGTAGTATAGTAAAGTCTTAGTTCTACTAATTTGGCTTTAATGCTTCCATCCTCTTCCTTTTTCATAATTTCCTTATCCGGAAATTCAAAATCTTCCAAACAGTTAAACTGGGCCATGAAGTCCGTTTCGAAAATAGTTCGACTATATGGGTCTGTATATTTACCTAAGTATGCTGTTGTTGTTTTAGCTAACAGCGATTCGGCCATGATGGATTTGGTGTTCACATCATATTCATTCACTTTAATCTCTACTCTGTCCCCTTCCGGCATCACCTCCTGTCCTAATGTTGAAGTCGTATCATCGCAAGCGGCACATACGAGGGTTAAAAAGAGTATTCCTAAAATATTAACTTTCATGCGTGTGGTTCCTAATTTAATTTATTATTTTACATCGTTTTCCCATACCATATCATAAAATGTATCACAAGCATCGGCATATGTCTCAGCTGGTTGATAATCTAATATAGGTCGGTTCAAACTTTTAGCATATTCTATAATATCTTGATTAACTTGTTCGCTATTGGCTATTATACCATCAGCATATTTAGCGGCAAGCTTTTCCATATCTATACAAGAGGTTACTCCATTTAGAGCTTCCAGTTCTTTTTCTTCCATTCCTTTCAGCATGACGCGCGCCGCCAGATTTTCTTGGAGTGGTGTTTTAAAATGATCTCCGTAAGTAGAATAGACCACTTTAGAATCTCTAAATGAAGGTTCTTCTTTATAAGCTGTCTTTATATAGAATGGCGCTAATGCACTCATCCATCCATGGCAATGAATGATATCAGGGCACCAACGTAATTTCTTTACAGTCTCTAGTACTCCACGTGCATAAAAAATAGCCCGTTCGTCATTATCGGCATATTCCGAACCCTCTTCATCAACAGCCATCAAGCGGTGTTGGAAGAAGTCGTCATTATCAATAAAATAAACCTGCATGCGTGCAGCTTGAATCGATGCTACTTTAATAATAAGCGGGTGGTCCGTATCGTTGATAATTAAATTCATTCCCGAAAGGCGGATAACTTCGTGGAGTTGATTTCTTCGCTCGTTAATGTTTCCCCATTTGGGCATAAAAGTTCTTATTTCTCGTCCTCTTTCCTGAATGGCTTGTGGAAGTTGTCTTCCTATAAGTGACATATCGGTTTCTGGAACATATGGAGTAATTTCTTGAGTGATAAATAATACTTTCTTTGCCTTCATTGTGCTATCTCTTTGTCATAATCATTTTGCAAAGATATAAAAAATATGGCTCTTAAAAGCAAGAAATGCAAGCGAAATATTTTTAATTTGATGATAATTAGCTAAAAATCAATTTAAATGGGAGAACCTGGCCTTTTTCCTCTAAAGATAAACTTTGCATTATTTTAGTTTATTTCTTCTTTATATGCTAAATAATAGTTTATTTTGCAACGATTTTCACGAAGGTGGGAAACTAAGAGCATATTAAAATGAAGTTAATAAGAACAATTAAAGAATTGCAGGCCGAATTGGATACCTATAGAAAACAAGGTAAAAAAATTGGCCTTGTTCCTACAATGGGAGCGTTGCATGCCGGGCATGCGTCGTTGGTAAAGCGTAGTGTTAGTGAAAATAGTGCTACGGTAGTGAGTGTTTTTGTAAATCCTACACAGTTCAATGATAAAAACGATTTGATAAAGTATCCACGTAATTTGGATGCCGATTGCCAATTGTTGGAGGAAGTAGGGGCTACATTTGTTTTTGCACCAGCTGTGGAGGAGATGTATCCCGAACCGGATACCCGTCAGTTTAATTTCGCTCCATTGGATACAGTGATGGAGGGTGCTTTCCGACCTGGACATTTTAATGGTGTCGCACAAATTGTAACAAAGTTATTTGATGCAGTGCAGCCAGATAATGCTTATTTTGGGGAGAAAGATTTCCAACAGCTAGCTATTATTCGGGCGATGGTAAAACAACTCGGATATACGCTTCATATAGTAGGCTGTCCGATTGTTCGGGAAACGGATGGTTTGGCATTAAGTAGCCGTAATGCACGTCTTTCAAAAGAAGAACGAGAAATAGCATTGAATATTTCTCAAACCTTATTTAAAAGTCGTACCTTTGCAGCCAGTCATTCGTTGGAAGAAACCGTGAAGTTTGTAGAAGATTCTATTGCTGCCGTAGATGGATTACGCTTGGAATATTTTCAAATAGTAGATGGCAATACGTTGCAACCTGTATCGAATTGGGAAGATTCTGATTATATTGTTGGATGTATAACTGTCTTTTGCGGTGAAGTTCGTTTGATTGATAACATCAAGTATAAGGAAAACTAAAAAAACGAAGCTTTATGATGATAGAAGTGATGAAGTCGAAATTGCATTGTGCCCGTGTAACGGAAGCAAACCTGAATTACATGGGAAGCATTACAATCGATGAGGATTTGATGGATGCTGTGAACTTGATTGCTGGTGAAAAAGTATATATTGCCGACAATAATAATGGAGAGCGCTTTGAAACGTACGTCATTAAAGGTGAAAGAGGGTCGGGATGTGTATGTTTAAACGGTGCGGCTGCACGTAAAGTACAGGTTGGCGATGTGATTATTATCATGTCATACGCTTTAATGGACTTTGAAGAAGCGAAAACATTTAAGCCGATGGTTGCTTTCCCGGACGCGGAAAATAAGCTTTCCCGGTAAGTTGGATAGTTCTATTGTAGACTAAAATAGGAGAAGAGTTATGTCAGTTCTGGCATAACTCTTTTTTTTGTATGAGGGCATGCTTTCCGGTACTGTAGCGAAGGTTTGTCCGATGTTGCCACGCAGGCTTTCGTTATATGAATCCGTAAGCCCGTCTAATGTAAAACCACAGGCCTGTAGTTCCACATTAGACAGACTTACGGGAGGAAAAAGCATCACTTCACAGACTCTAGTGTATCACTTTACGAATGTAAACCTAAGGTTTGCCGGTCTAAACCTAAGGTTTAGCACTCCATACCTAAGGTTTATCCATTCTGTGCAACACCTGTTTCGTTGCATACCTTATACGGCATTTTCATACCATGTTTCATTTGCTATACGTTTCTTGTAATAGCTGGAGAATTAATAAAAAACGGTGAAAGATATTGCTCGGAAATGAGTGATATGATGGAGTGAACGATGGTAAACAGATGACAGGGGTGTCATGATGTGAAAGTTCTTCTTGTTTAGATTGATAAAACTGTATGCATAAACACAGGGATTTGCAGATGAGCCGTAAAAGTTTCTTATATCGAGCTCTTCTGAGTAATTAGACTATGCCCGCTCGTTTATATGCATAAAAAAACAGTAATGAAGAGGTAAATGCTCTTTCATTACTGTTTTGATAATAAGTTGTATTAACTCTTACATTAAGAATCCCAATAGGATACCGGCAGCTACTGCAGAACCGATAACTCCTGCCACATTTGGTCCCATTGCATGCATCAACAAATAGTTGGTGGGGTCGTATTCCAATCCCACGATTTGCGAGATACGTGCTGAATCTGGTACTGCTGAAACTCCAGCATTTCCAATAAGTGGATTGATTCGTTTATGCTTAGGTAATATAAGATTAAACAGTTTCACAAAAATGACACCTGAAGCCGTTGCAATAACGAATGATAGTGCACCTAATGCAAAAATTTTAATCGAGTCGAAAGTAAGGAACTCAGACGCTTGTGTAGAAGCTCCTACTGTGACACCTAATAATATCGTAATTACATCAATTAGCGGGCCACGAGCGGTTTCCGCTAAACGCCGGGTTACGCCACTCTCCTTTAATAAATTACCGAAAAATAACATACCTAACAAAGGTAAGCCTGAGGGTACAAGGAATGCGGTAAGTAATAATCCGATAATCGGGAATATTACCTTCTCGGTATGAGAAACCTTACGGGGAGGCGGCATACGCATAATACGCTCTTTGTTCGTGGTTAACAAACGCATGATAGGCGGTTGTATGACTGGAACGAGCGCCATATATGAGTAAGCCGACACGGCAATAGCTCCCATCAGATTAGGTGCCAGTTTGGATGAAAGGAAGATTGCGGTAGGTCCGTCTGCACCTCCAATAATACCAATAGCACCAGCCTGACTTGGATTAAATCCTATTTCTAAGGCTATCATATACGCTCCGAATATACCGAACTGAGCTGCAGCTCCGATGAGCAGTAATTTCGGATTGGATATCAATGCCGAAAAGTCTGTCATAGCACCAATGCCCAAAAATATGAGCGGAGGATACCATCCGGAGGTGACTCCTTGATACAATATATTCAATACGGAGCCTTCTTCATAGATTCCGACTTTCAGGCCAGCTTCCATATTGAATGGAATGTTTCCGATAAGGATACCAAATCCAATAGGTATGAGTAACATGGGTTCAAACTCTTTAGCAATAGCCAAATAGATGAACACCAAACCTATTATAATCATTATTAAATGCCCGGGAGTTGCATTGGCAAATCCGGTATAGGTCCAGAAGTCGGATAAATTGTTTCCTAAGAAAGATAAAAATTCGCCCATTTTATCCGATTATTACAAGGTCAGTTCCTTCTAAAACGGAATCTCCCGCTTTGATATTAATCGCTGTGATTTTTCCATCACGGTCAGCATTGATATTGTTTTCCATCTTCATAGCTTCCAATATCACTACTGTTTGGCCTTTCTTTACTTCGTCTCCTACGTTAACTTTTACTTCAAGAATGACACCTGGAAGTGGTGATTTAACACCTTTTCCTCCGGCAGGAGCTGAACTGGCAGCAGGCTGAGCTGCAGGTGTAGCAGCAGGTTTGGGAGCAGCGGGACGAGCAACAGGTTTAACGATTGTTTTCTCTGCCTCTTTTTTCTCCATCTCAACTTTGTAAGAAGTTCCGTTAACTTCTACATTAGCGATGTTTCCTTCTACCTCACCAATCGCTACTTTATATTCTTTACCATTGATTTTGTATTTATACTCTTTCATATTCTTATTGAGTTTATTTACAGTGTTAATTAATAACTATTTTTTTTGAGGAATAATACGTAGTGCGTTCCATTTACTACTCCATGGAGAGCTTGTACGCTGGATTGTCTGAACCTGCTTTTCTACATCATGTACTGCGCCTAATGATTCGTGTAAAGCCATAGCAATTGCAGCATATACTTCATCATTGCATTCGCATGCCATTGTTTTGTTTTCCTTCTCTTCTTTTTTCATATTGAGTTTTTCTACAAATTTTTGATTAGATTTGTCTTTAGCCCGTTGGCTCATTCCAACGGCAATTCTGCCCACACATCTAAATAAAATATAAAGAGTTAGAAGTCCGGCAAAAACAACTGTCATTGCTGTAAGAGACATGCCAATACCGGATTCATCCTGTTCCTGGAATTTATCTACTTTTTCGTTTCGTTCAATAGTGAAGTTATTAGTACTAGGCGTTACATAATGTTTTTCGTCAGTACCTTTTATTTCCCATTCTTTAGCGGCATCTCTTACACGTGCATAAGAGAGGTTCTCTCCAAGTACAGGTACTACAACTTCATCAATCAGTTTGTGTCCGGAATCGTATAATCCTATCCAATTGCTTTTTAGTGTATCTAAAACACAGCTGGTATGGAATGTTCCGCGGCTTGGTTTGCCATCAGCCCAAAAAAGGGCATGCTGGCGAGGTTTGATTAAAGTTTGTATATCACCTTTAGGAATAAAATAAGTGACAGTATCCCCTGGCTGGCTGCTCACTTTTAATTGATATCCTGCTAAATCAACACTTCCGTATGACTTGTTAAATATTTCAATCCAAGCATTGTGTGTTCCATAATCATCTTGAAAATTGCTGCTGTTGTTAGTCAACACTTCATTGATTACCGTTTTGACATTGCTATTAGTGTGTTCGCACGAACAGAATCCCAATAACACAATAAGCGACAGAAATATCTGAATATTATATTTACTCATAATCTATAGTCTTCTTGAGCGGTTACAATGGAATATTTCCATGTTTCTTAGCAGGATTGGTTACTTTCTTTGTTTGCAACTGAGCCAAGGCGCGGATAATACGGAAACGAGTATTGCGAGGTTCTATCACATCGTCAATATAACCATATTTAGCTGCGTTGTATGGATTAGCAAACAATTTAGTATATTCAGCTTCTTTTTCAGCCATGAATGTTTTCGGGTCTTCTGCTTCTTTTGCTTCTTTAGCATAAAGAACTTCAACTGCTCCGGCTCCACCCATCACTGCGATTTCTGCTGAAGGCCATGCATAATTCATATCGCCACGAAGTTGTTTACAACTCATTACAATATGAGAACCACCATATGATTTACGTAAAGTAACGGTTACTTTAGGCACAGTAGCTTCTCCGTAAGCATAAAGTAATTTTGCGCCGTGCAGAATTACGGCATTGTATTCCTGTCCCGTTCCAGGTAAGAATCCCGGTACGTCCACTAATGATACAATAGGAATATTGAATGCGTCGCAGAAACGAACGAAACGTGCTCCTTTACGAGATGCGTTGCAATCGAGCACACCTGCATAACGGCAAGGCTGGTTGGCAACAATACCTACTGATTGTCCGTTGAACCGGGCAAAACCGATAATGATATTGGTTGCATATTGTTTTTGTACTTCCAAGAATTCACCGTCATCTACAATAGCGCCGATAACTTCATACATATCGTATGCTTTGTTTGGATTATCAGGAATAATCTCGTTTAAAGAGTCTTCCATACGGTCTATCGGGTCAGTACATTCTACATAAGGAGCTTCCTCCATATTGTTTTGAGGAATGTAACTTAATAATTGCCGAATCAAGGTTAAGCCTTCTTCTTCTGTTTTTGCAGTGAAATGCGTTACACCCGATTTGCTGGCATGAACACTTGCTCCACCTAAATCTTCTTGAGAAACATCTTCACCGGTTACAGTCTTTACTACTTTCGGTCCGGTAAGGAACATGTAAGAAGTTCCCTCCATCATTAAAGTAAAGTCTGTCAGGGCAGGAGAGTAAACAGCTCCTCCGGCACAAGGACCAAAGATACCGGAAATTTGTGGAATCACGCCGGAAGCAAGAATGTTGCGCTGGAAAATCTCAGCGTATCCTGCCAATGCATTGATACCTTCTTGTATACGTGCACCTCCGGAATCGTTAATGCCAATACAAGGAGCTCCCATTTTCATGGCCATGTCCATTACTTTACAAATCTTTTGGGCCATAGTTTCCGACAGAGAACCGCCGAATACAGTGAAATCTTGTGCAAAAACATACACTAAACGGCCGTCAATCGTACCATAACCGGTTACTACGCCGTCGCCAGGGAATGATTTCTTTTCCTGACCGAAGTTTGTACAACGGTGTCTTACGAACATATCAAGCTCTTCAAAGCTGCCTTCGTCTAGTAACATAGCTATACGTTCGCGTGCGGTATATTTTCCCTTATCATGTTGCTTTGCGATAGCTTTTTCTCCGCCTCCCAAGCGGGCCTGTACTCGTAGTTCTACAAGCTCCTTGATTCTTTCTAATTGTTTGCTCATGTCAAGTTATTCTTGTTGTATAAATAATGTTAGTGTTCACAAAGTTCTGTTAGTACGCCTAATGTAGATTTCGGGTGCAAGAATGCAATGTTTAATCCTTCGGCACCTTTACGTGGGGCTTTGTCTATCAGACGGATACCTTTAGATTCAGCTTCTGCTAATGCATTGGCTACTCCATCTTCAATAGCAAAGGCTACGTGATGTACACCGGCTCCTCTGTTTTCGATGAATTTGGCTATTGTACTTTCCGGGCTCGTAGGTTCCAGCAATTCTATTTTTGTTTCACCTACCTTTAAAAAGGCTGTTTTTACTTTTTGGTCTTCAACCACTTCGATATTATAGCACTTTAGGCCTAAAACTTCCTCGTAGTAAGGGAGCGCTTCTTCGATGCTTTTCACAGCAATACCAAGATGCTCAATGTGTGAAATCTTCATAGCTTTTAAATTAATTATTAGTTATTTAAATAAATGTGCATAAAAACTTGCACAAAGGAACATAAATTGTAGTTAATGAGGAAATATTTCTTCAATTATTTGCGCAAGGAAAGCGTTATTTTTTGTTGAAAGTCCTTAATGGATAATCAAAATGTAAGGATTCTTGTCTTGATACCCATAGAAAAAGAATTAAACGCTTCTTTTTATAGCTGTTATTTTGAATTATATGTAGAATTTTGTAAGTAATCGATTTAGCCAATTCCAGCGAAAACGGAACCAGCGACGTGTGCTATACTGTGCTCCTCCAAAGCGTAGGATGAAATCACGGTAGCCATGATGTTTGAACGGGAGTCCTACATCCATATATTCCATGTGTTGATAGCCATTTTCGTAAGCGTATAGCAAAGCTTTCCATACGGCAAGAACACCGGGATATTGGAGCGGATAACTTTTTCTTAACCCACCGGAAAACCAGAGATAAGCACTTTTGTCTGAAAACAGGCAAACGGAGCCACCTATAATCTTCTCTTTGAATTTGATAATGAAAATCTTTCCGATTTCCTTTGTAACATTTTGCTGTACAAGTAATAAAAAGAAACGTATGCCGGGGAAGTGTTTACGTATTTTAGATGAATAGTTATTTTTCAGCATTTTTGCGAAAGTTCGGATTTCCTCTTCTGTTTCGGCTACATGCATGGTTGCTCCGTTATCTAAAGCTCTTTTAATTTGGCGCTTGCGCGAACTGCTCAACCGCTCTTCCGGTGATTTACTGTGGAGTGAATTGTGAATGCGCAACCAGTTGATGGGAAAATAGTGATTCTCGCGGAAATACTTATAAGCAAATAATGCATTATCCAGATTTCGGAATTCAATAAGAAAACAGGAATTTAATACATTGCGGGTTAAATGTTGCAGCATCTCCCCGAATATTTCTTCTTGATTCTGTTCTGTGAAGTATTCTCCCGAGCCATATATTTCACAGCGTTTTATAATAGAAGGAGGAAACCAGCGTACACTCTTTCGTACGGCTGATAGAAGGCATCCTACAGGTTCTCCATTTTCATAGGCTATAATCATAAGAGGGTCGTAGCCGGGAGTTTGTTCGAACACCTTGAATAACTCTACGGAATGAAACAGATTGTTTCCGGGTAACGAAGGAATGTCTGCTCCTTTTTTATATGTCATAAGCTGGTATGCCATTTCTATGCAAAAATATTAATTCTTTTTTTATAAACGTATGAATTTAGCAAAAAGGTTGTAGTGAATAGTAAAGATTGGATATCTATTTTTTATCTTTGCGCCACCTAACGTAGAAAAATGGATATGGAAAATTTTAGTGATTTGATTAAAACGCGTCGTAGCATGCGTAAGTTTACTCCGGAAGAGTTGACTCAGGACGAAGTCGTTGCTTTAATGAAAGCGGCATTGATGTCTCCGTCGTCACATCGCAGTAACGGATGGCAATTTGTAGTAGTGGATGATAAGGATACATTAAAAAGACTTTCACAGTGCAAAGAGGCCGGTGCGGCATTAATTGCTGAAGCGCCATTGGCTATTGTCGTGATGGCTGACCCTTTGGCTAGCGATGTCTGGATTGAAGATGCTTCCATTGCTTCCATTATGATACAATTGCAAGCGGAAGACCTGGGATTAGGAAGCTGCTGGGTTCAGGTACGCGAACGTTATGCGGCGGATGGAACCTCTGCAAATGAGATAGTACATGAAATATTGGATATTCCTTTACAGTTACAGGTTCTTTCTATTATTGCCGTTGGGCACAAAGGAATGGAGCGTAAGCCATTCAATGAAGATAATTTGCAGTGGGAGAAGATACATATTAATCAATACGGAGGTAAGTAATGGCAACTCATTCCAATCATAAAGATACCTATCTGGCTACCTCCATTACACTGATTGTTGTAGGAATCCTCTTTTTGATAGACCGTTTGTTCAATCTGTCAGCTCATGGATTAGGATGGCTGGTCAACAGAGATAATTTATTGTTGTTTACAGCGATTATCTTTTTAATTTTTAAACGTGATAAATCGATTGGTATTGTATTGCTGGCTATCTGGGCCATATTAAATATAGGATTGATTATCAGTCTGCTTGGACAACTCTCTTCTTACCTGTTGCCACTTGTTTTATTGGTAGTGGGCGTTATTCTTTTTATAATGTATAAGCGATGAAAGTAGTATTTATCGGTGCCGGGAATTTGGCTACCCAATTGAGCGTGTCTATGCAAAGAGCCGGTTACGATATAATGCAGGTGTATAGCCGGACAGAAGAGTCGGCCTCTGTGTTAGCCGGACGTTTGGGATGCTCCTATGTCACCTCGTTGAAGTCTGTGATTGCGAATGCAGATATCTATGTGGTGGCTTTAAAGGACTCGGCTTTGGTAGAATTGCTGCCGCAAATAACAGACGGCAAATCGGAGAAAGCTTTATTTGTTCATACGGCAGGAAGCATACCGATGACTATTTGGGAGGGCTATGCCGGGCATTATGGTGTATTTTATCCGATGCAGACATTTAGTAAGGTTCGTGATGTCGATTTTAGAACAATTCCGGTATTTATTGAAGCTAAACAAATAGCTGATTTGGAGTTGTTGAAGAAGATTGGAGATACTTTATCGGAAACCGTACTGGAAGCAGATTCGGAGCAACGCCGCTATTTGCATCTGTCAGCCGTATTTGTGTGTAATTTTGCAAACCACATGTTTACTGTCGGCGAACGTTTGCTTCAAGAACATCACTTGCCTTTCAATGTGATGTATCCACTCCTTAAAGAAACCACGGAAAAAGTTTTGAGCGGCATAAATCCTTCGGAAGCTCAAACAGGTCCGGCGGTGCGTTACGACGAAAATGTAATGAGTAAACACATCCAATTATTGTCAGCACATCCGGCATGGCAGCATTTATACGAAGAAATAAGTAAAAGCATTTATCATGATAAATTACGATTTGAAGAAGATTAAAGCATTGGTATTTGATGTGGACGGAGTATTGAGTTCGGAAGTCATTACTTTACATCCTAATGGAGAACCGATGCGTTCGGTTAATATAAAGGATGGATATGCATTGCAGCTGGCTGTAAAAATGGGACTGCACGTGGCTATTATTACAGGAGGGCGTACAGAGTCTGTCCGGGTACGTTATGAAGGCTTAGGCATTAAAGATATTTATATGGCAGCTGCTGTCAAAACAAAAGAATTTGCCCATCTTTTGGAGAAATATCAGTTGCAACCCGAAGAAGTACTTTATATGGGGGATGATATTCCTGATTACGATGTAATGCGTCAGTGCGGATTACCTTGTTGTCCGGCAGATGCGGCTCCGGAAATAAAATCAGTTTCTCTTTATATCTCTAATCGCAATGGGGGGTATGGCTGTGGCAGGGATGTGATAGAGCAAGTGCTGAAAGCACAAGGTAAATGGATGTCTCATGAAGATGCTTTTGGCTGGTAAAAGAATAGCGCAAGCTTAAAAGTAGTTTGTTAAGTGCCCTTAGGTTTATAAATTGATTAGTTTATAGTTATGCTTGATAATTTAAAGAAATATAAAATCATTCTCGCTTCGAACTCGCCCCGACGTAAGGAGTTGATGACAGGACTAGGGGTGGAGTATGTAGTGAAAACCTTGCCGGATGTGGATGAGTCATATCCTTCTACTTTATATGGCGAAGAGATACCTCTTTATATATCCAGAGAGAAGGCAGCGGCTTACCTTTCTTTTATTCAACCGGATGAATTGATTATTACAGCCGATACGATTGTGTGGCTGGATGGTAAGATGTATGGGAAGCCAACAGATGCGGAGCAGGCTAAATCAATGCTTCGGGAACTTTCAGGTAAGACGCATCAAGTCATTACCGGAGTAACTCTTTCCACAAAGGAGTTTCAGAAAAGTTTTGCCGTAACCACTCATGTTACTTTTGCTCTGCTTACAGAAGATGAAATAGATTACTATGTAGAACGATATCAGCCTTTAGATAAAGCCGGCGCCTATGGTGTACAAGAGTGGATTGGCTTTATCGGAGTCGAGCAATTGGAAGGAAGTTATTTTAACGTAATGGGGTTACCCATTCAACGCTTGTATAAGGAACTTAGAAAGTTATAAATATATCAGTCGTATATGAAAACAGTCGATGAACATACCGGATTGCCTGATAAGTTGGATACTGATGTCGAAAATCTTCCAGGATTTTCGATAGATAAAGTGCAGATACATTGTAAACCCGACAAGAAATTAGAAACTGCAGAGTCTCTTGCTTCTATGCAAGATGTAAACCTCCATGCATCACCTATACTGGAATGGCGTATATCACATGACCCGTCTCAGGTAGTACAGCAAAAGGTTGGGCGTGTGAAACCAACCGCAACAGTTGTGGAAACTCCGATTGATGATAATGTGGAACTAGAGAATGAAGCGGATTTGATGGCTCGGAAAGTAAATAAATCTAGTACTGATGAGTAATGTAGGAGAACATTCCCGTGAACAAAAAGTAGGGATGAAGTGTCCGCAATGTGGTACTTTTATCGAGACGTCTATCTTTGAATTACTTACAACCAAAAATTTGGAATGTCCTTCGTGCCATCTATGTTGTTCGAGAGACTCTAAAAAGTCAAAACCTGCGCTTGAAGTGTTGCGTAAATTGCAGGAAGTACAGCGTAATGTTGAGAAGAAAGACGACTCGACTAAATAGTTGATTGGTTCTTTTCTAATAACTTTTTAGCTTTTTCCAGTCTTGTGATATATTCCATCACATCATATTGGACAAAAGCCCATTTTCCATCCTCATATCTGATACTTTCGTTTGTTTCGAGCGCTTGCATTACTTGATTATATAAAGACGAATCCTCTTCAATGGTTCTACCGGCTCTTCTTTCATTTTCTTTCATGAAGACACTTATGGCCATTTTAATAATCCGGATTTCATTTTCATACTCTTTTCTTTTTCGATAAAGAATCATGAGTCTGTTATATGGATGGGGAATAGGTGACTGAGGAATGATAGCCTTTTAGTACACTGAGTTACCTATACTTTCTCTTACCATGATAGAATAGACTTAGTTGGGATTTTAAGAATTAATTCCTGTTAATTTTACACTTATACGTCAATTTATCTATAAATCTTGCTTTATGTAAGGGATTAATTTCTATTTTTGTGAAGTTAACATAGGGTCAAAAACCAATTAAATATAGAAAAATTATACCATGAAAAAGTATCCTAAAATTGGAATTCGCCCGACTATTGATGGTCGTCAGGGTGGTATCCGTGAAAGTCTTGAAGAAAAAACAATGTGTTTGGCTAAAGCCGTAGCCGAATTAATCAGTACAAATTTGAAAAATGGTGATGGGTCTCCCGTTGAATGCGTCATTTCCGATACAACTATCGGTCGTGTAGCCGAGGCTGCCGCTTGTGCTGAAAAGTTTGAGCGTGAAGGAGTCGGTTCTACTATTACCGTGACTTCTTGCTGGTGCTATGGTTCGGAAACCATGGATATGAATCCGTATTATCCTAAAGCAGTATGGGGTTTTAACGGAACCGAACGTCCGGGAGCTGTTTACTTGGCTGCCGTATTAGCTGCTCACGCTCAGAAAGGATTGCCTGCATTCGGTATTTATGGACACGATGTGCAAGAGTTGTCGGACAATACGATTCCGGCTGATGCTGCGGAAAAAATTCTTCGTTTTGCTCGTGCTGCTCAGGCTGTAGCCACTATGCGCGGACGTTCTTACCTTTCTATGGGTAGTGTGTCGATGGGTATTGCCGGTTCTATCGTCAATCCGGATTTCTTACAGGAATATTTAGGTATCCGCGCCGAATCGATTGATTTGACGGAAATACTCCGCCGTATTCAGTTAGGCATTTTCGACCATGAAGAATATGATAAGGCTATGGCTTGGACGGAGAAATATTGCAAACCGAACGAAGGGGCTGATATTAAGAATGAACCGGCTAAGCAGAAATCTCGTGAAGAAAAAGAGGAAGATTGGAAGTTCATTGTAAAGATGACGATTATCATGCGTGATTTAATGCAGGGAAATCCGAAACTGAAGGAGATGGGCTTTAAAGAGGAAGCACTCGGACATAATGCCATTGCGGCAGGATTCCAAGGACAGCGTCAATGGACCGACTTTTTACCGAATGGTGACTTCTCTGAGGCTTTACTGAATACTTCATTCGACTGGAACGGCATTCGTGAAGCATTTGTAGTAGCTACGGAAAATGATTGCTGCAACGGCATTGCCATGTTGTTTGGTCATTTGCTGACGAATACAGGACAGATATTCTCCGACGTACGTACTTATTGGAGCCCGGAAGCTGTAAAACGTATTTCCGGTAAGGAATTGACCGGACGTGCTGCGGGTGGTATTATCCACTTGATTAATTCCGGAGCCACAACGTTGGACGGAACAGGTCAAATGAAAGATGCCGAAGGGAATCCTATCATGAAACAACCTTGTGATGTAACGGAGGCTGATGTAGAAGCTTGTTTAAAGGCAACTACTTGGTATCCTGCAGACAGAGGCTATTTTAGAGGAGGTGGTTTCTCTTCTAACTTCTTGACAAAAGGAGGTATGCCTGTTACAATGTCCCGTTTGAATTTGGTGAAAGGCTTAGGCCCGGTTCTTCAGATAGCAGAAGGTTGGACAGTAGATATTGACCCTGAAATACACCAAAAGATAGATAAACGTACCGATCCAACTTGGCCTACTACTTGGTTTGTGCCTCGTTTGTGTGATAAAGCGCCGTTTAAGGATGTCTATTCTGTGATGAATAGCTGGGGAGCCAATCATGGTGCCATCAGTTTCGGACATATCGGTGCCGATTTAATTACTTTGGCTTCTATCTTACGTATTCCGGTATGCATGCATAATGTAGAGGAAGATAAGATTTTCCGTCCGGCAGCATGGAATGCGTTCGGTATGGATAAAGAAGGTGCGGATTATCGTGCTTGTGCCAATTACGGAGCTCTTTACAAATAAGTCCTTCATTGGTATATGACAAATAAAAAGTCTATTTTATATAAGGATGGAGTGAGCTACGTGCTTCCCTTCATCCTTATTACTTCGTGCTTTGCCTTGTGGGGCTTTGCTAACGATATTACCAACCCTATGGTAAAAGCCTTTTCTAAAATATTCCGTATGAGTGTAACCGATGGTGCATTGGTGCAAGTGGCTTTTTACGGAGGATATTTTGCAATGGCTTTTCCTGCGGCTATCTTTATCCGCAAGTTTTCGTATAAAGCGGGTATTTTGATGGGACTTGGACTCTATGCTATCGGAGCATTTCTCTTTTTCCCGGCGAAAGAAATCGGGGAATATTATTGTTTCCTATTGGCATACTTTATTTTAACGTGCGGTTTGTCTTTTCTTGAAACCAGTGCTAACCCTTACATTCTTTCCATGGGAACAGAAGAAACGGCTACCCGGCGATTGAATCTGGCTCAATCTTTTAATCCGATGGGTTCGTTATTGGGAATGTTTGTGGCGATGAATTTTATTCAGGCAAAGCTGAACCCAATGGATAGCGAAGCGCGCGCTTTATTGGATACTGCTGAATTTAATGCGGTAAAAGAATCCGATTTGTCGGTATTGATTACACCTTATTTAATTATAGCGGCGATTATAGCTATCATGTTCCTGGTTATTCGTTTTACGAAGATGCCTAAAAATGGAGACCAATCGCACGATATCAATTTCATTCCTACTTTGAAGCGTATATGCGGAATTCGTCGTTATCGCGAGGGAGTGATTGCTCAATTCTTCTATGTGGGAGCCCAGATTATGTGCTGGACTTTTATTATCCAGTACGGAACGCGTTATTTTATGCTGGAAGGAATGGACGAACGTTCGGCAGAGGTGCTGTCGCAGCAATATAATATCTATGCAATGATATTCTTCTGTTGCAGCCGCTTTATCTGTACTTTCTTTTTGCGCTATATCAATGCCGGCAAGTTGCTAAAGCTTCTTGCCATATTAGCCGGTCTGTTGACTATAGGCGTCATCATGTTACAAAACCGGTATGGAGTATATTGTTTGATAGGAGTTTCGGGATGTATGTCGCTGATGTTCCCTACCATTTACGGTATAGCGCTGGAAGGTTTGGGCGATGATGCCAAATTTGGAGCAGCAGGATTGATTATGGCTATTTTGGGAGGTTCCGTATTGCCGCCTTTGCAAGCATCTATTATCGATATGGGCTTGGTTGGTTCCTTCCCGGCGGTAAATCTTTCGTTTGTGCTTCCATTGATATGTTTCGTAGTAGTGGCCATTTATGGTCACCGCACTTATACGGCTGCGAAAGTATTGAAAAAGTAATGCAATAACCTGCGCATAATAGAATAAGGAAAGGCGTGTTCCATAGTCTATGGATTGGATTCGTAGAAGCGACCATCTATATACGAGAATAGAACAGCCGATAACTTAAATAAAGAAGAAAACATCCCTTTGGTCTGATAGAAGACTAAAGGGATGTTTCTGTTTCTTATTGGGTGCTCTTATCTTTTATAAGGCATGGTGTTTTGGGGAATATACGAGCTCTAAAAATAAGATAGTTAGTTATGCTTCGTCACATTAAGAGTTATTCGAATAACTAACTATGTGAAGCCACCTAACATAGTTAGTTATAAATGTGGCTTAAAAGTTGATTCTTACATCCACTCCAAATTGCCGGGGTTTGCTGATTTGTGCGAAACCTGTGCCCATACTCTCAAAATAGAACGAGTTGTATTGCTTGTTAAGCAGGTTACGTGCCCATAAATCAATTTGTAAGTTCGACATTTGGGCTGAGATACGTCCGTTGTACAAACCGTAAAATCCTTGTTTGGCATTGTTGGCTTCCGTCCAATACGTTTCGCCCGTCCCCGTGTAGTCGGCATGGATAAGAAGTTGTTTGAGCAGATTCTTTTTATGGAAGAAGAAAGTGTAAGAACCTCCTAAGTTCAGGGTGTGGCGAGGTACGAAAGGTACGTAATTACCGGAATAGTCGATGGTCTTCTCGTCTGAATCTTTTCCTCCGTCATAGTCTTTAAAAGTGGCACGGGTATAACCGTACGAGGTGTTAAACTGTAAATTTCGCGTGATACTTGCCAATAAATTTGCCTCTGCACCATAACTGTGACTGCGTCCGGCATTCACCATGATACGTCCTAATCCGCTGTTTACGAACTTGGCGATTTGTTGGTCGCGGGTATCCATATAAAAAGCGGCCAGGTCTGCTTGTAATTTGCCGTTCCATAAGGTGAGGTGCGTACCCAACTCGTAGTTCCAGCTATATTCCGGTTTGTATACGGTACTTGCCTTAATGTCCATTTCCTCATCGGATACCGGTATGTTTTCGAGGTAACCGCGTATCATGTCTACCACCTGCGGAGGCATACCCATTGTTGCGTAGCGGTCCAGTTCGCTGTTGCAGCCATCTTTTATCTGTTTCATCATCACGTTGGACAAATCGTTACGGGTCAGGTCGGAAAACATTTGTAAGTTGTATCCTCCTGAGCGGAAGCCCCTCGACACGGAAACATAAAGGTTGTTACTCTGATTGAAATCGTATTTTAAAGCAAACTTAGGCAGTAACTCCGTGTAGTCGTTCTTTATTTTTCCTTCCAGCATGGAGTGAGCGTCCATATCTTTGAGCTCTATAGGCATGCGCGGACTGGAGAAGGTAAAATTATGCCCCAATTGACTTTCCGAGAAGTAACGCATACTCATCCGTTCGTGGTCGAGGCGCAACCCGAGGGTAAAAGAGAGTCCTTTTACAAACAGGTGGTTGAAAGTCGACTGGTGAAACAAAGCCATACTCCATGTAGGGGTTCCGAAACGGGTATCAATAGGCAATGATTCCGAGTTCAGCTGTACGGACATTTTCATGTTTTGAGCCTCCAAGTCAGGTAAATAACCATTAATCATTTTATCCAGCATCGCCATGCCCTCTTTCTGAAAATGTACCGGACTTTGTGTATTCAAATGCTGGTAGGAGAGGAAAGCGCCCGTTACCCATTGCCAGTTTCTACCGGCATGGCTTTTTAACGAGAGTTCCTCAGAGTAGGAGTTGAGTTGTTGTTTTTGCTCCAGTACGTATACGGATGCAGGAGAGAAATCCTGGTCCATAAGCATACGGTCGTCCAGATTCTGATAACCGGTAACGGAGCTGATAATGAACGGAGTGGCCTGATACTCCATTTGTACGCCGGCATGGAATACTCCTCGTCGGTAAGCCCCTTCGGTATCACTCTGGATAGGTCCCGTTATGCCGGTTTCTTTATCAACCGCCCCGTATGCATAGCCTCCTTCATCGCTGTATTCGTATCCGATGGAAGTGTCTATTTTGAAATTTTCAGATGGCAGCCATATTGCCCGGAGACGTCCGCCGCCACTCTTTTGCGCGTCCGCCTTTTTATGGAGGTATTCGTTAGTGAAAAATCCTTTGGAGCTATTGTAAAATCCTCCGGCAGTGAAGGCAAACCGGTCGTTGATGCGGTGATAGTGCGTCAGGGATGTACCGTAAGAACCATTTGCATTGGCGGCACTCAGTTTGATGTCTGTTCCCTGATAGCGGAACGGATTTCTGGTATGTACTTTGATAAGGCCACCCATCGTATTGCGTCCGTATAAAGTTCCTTGCGGGCCACGCAATACATCGATACGCTCGATGTCGAAAAAATTAAAATCGAAAGCCGATTTGTCAAGATACGGAATGTTGTCGACGTATAATCCTACAGCCGGTGTATTGATACGCGAACCGATTCCTCGGATATAGATAGCCGAAGTCAACCGTGAACCATAGTCGGGCATGTAGAAATTGGGAACAATGGAGGTGATATTCTTTAGTGAGGTAATCTGGTGGTTTTGCATTTCCAACTGTGAAAACAGGGAAGAAGAAGCGGCTTGCTGGCGCAGTTTGGCATTCTCTTTAGGTGAAGCCACCACTATCACTTCCTCTATGTCTACTACCTTGGTGGTATCTTTCGGTTCTACCGGGTTTGCTGCGATGGAGGAGGTAACGAGAAGTGCTCCGGCCAGGAATAAAATTCGGTTCATGCTTTACAATGTTAAAATTCGCTTGCAAAGTACGCTTTATCCCGGCATTTATGCAATCCTCATTTATTAGGATATTGGGCTATATCCTGTCGGCGTCGATAAAACCATTCATTACGGCATAAATGGTGAGTCCCGAAATAGATTTGATACCCAGTTTCTCGGTAATGTTTTTACGGTGGGAGATAACGGTTGTCAGGCTGATGTAGAGTTTATCCGCTATTTCTTTATTGATATATCCCTGCACCAGCAGTATCAGTACTTCCCTTTCCCGGGGGGTAAGCTCGCTCACAGGAGGCATTTGTTGTGTGGCGGAAACCTCCTCTTTTATCGGATATCCTTTTTCGTGGGCACTCCGGTTGAGTAACAGAATTTCTTTGATGAGCGCCTCTTCGGGCTGGCAAATATTCAATACATGAAGGCCGGAAATCTTTAGCTGCGGCGAAATCCCCGTAGCTAAAATAATGGATTTGTGCTTACGCGGAGCAAAAAAGTGCGTATGCTCGAAATAGATTTGTGCCGAAACAAAATAGTGAAAGTAGTAATCGGGCGTATCGTCAATTAATTGCTCGAAACTACAGAACGTGCGGATTACCGCCATGGGAATAATCCGTTCAAGGATATTCTTTAAGCCCATGCACGAGAGAGTATTCGAGTCAATAATGGCTATCTCCGGTTTTATTTTTGTTGAATGACTGCTTTCCATTTGTTTCATTTGAGTTTGTTTCTATTCGGTAGCCTGATATCCTTTACTTTTTAGCGGATAGGTATGTGGCCGCCGCTTCTGCACAACGTTCCCCATCGATTCCTGCCGATACAATGCCTCCCGCATAGCCGGCTCCTTCGCCGCATGGAAATAAACCGCGGAGGGTTACATGTTGCAGTGTTTCGGGGTCGCGGGTAATACGTACGGGAGAAGAGGTACGGGTTTCCACCCCAATCATCACCGCCTCGTTGGTCAGGAATCGGTTGGAGGTTTGCCCGAATTGCTGGAACCCTTTGCTCAACCGTTCGCTGATGAACGAAGGCATCCAGAAGTGTAGGGGAGAAGAAACCAATCCGGGACTATATGAACTTGCAGGTAAATCGTAACTTAATTTTTTACGTGTAAAATCCGCCATGCGCTGTGCCGGAGCGGTTTGCCGCATATTGCCCTGTTGCCAGCAGGCAGCTTCCAAGGCTTCTTGAAGTTGCATCATGGCAAGCGGGTGAGTCTTATCTTCTTCTCTCTCACGGAGTATTTGTTGATATAAAGGTTCACTGTCCGTTTCGCTTGTTGCAGTTAATCCGGCAGAAGTTTGACATATCTCGTTAAGAGACGCTTCGGAAAGGTCTTCCGGACGAAGTTCTACGACCATACTTGAGTTGCTCCATTGGGAACCCCGGTTGGAAGGAGACATCCCGTTGACTACAATTTGGTGTGGTCCGCTTGCCGCCGGAACAACGAAACCTCCCGGACACATACAGAAACTATATACACCACGTCCTTCCACCTGGGTCACAAAACTATATTCGGCCGCCGGAAGATAATTGCCCCGTCCGTTCCGGTTGTGATATTGTATTTGGTCAATCAATAAGGACGGATGTTCCAAGCGGACACCGATAGCCAATCCTTTGGCTTCAATCTCCACCTTATTATTATATAGCCAACGGTAAACGTCCCTGGCCGAATGACCTGTTGCCAGAATGACCGGACCGAGAAACGTTTCTCCCGTATGCGTGGTGATTCCCTTTATTTCCCCGTTTTCTATAAGCAGGTTATCCATACGTGTTTCAAAATGGACTTCCCCTCCACATTGCAAAATGGTGTTCCGCATGTTTTCTATAACCTGCGGCAATTTATCCGTACCAATATGCGGGTGCGCATCCGCCAAAATGGCGGTGCTGGCTCCGTGCTGGCAAAATACATTCAATATCTTCTCCACATTGCCCCGTTTTTTGCTGCGGGTATAGAGCTTTCCATCGGAATAGGCTCCTGCGCCTCCTTCTCCGAAACAATAATTCGATTCGGCGTTTACCTTATGTTCCCGGGAAATAAGGGCGATATCCTTTTTACGGTCCCTTACATTCTTTCCACGCTCCACTACAATAGGCTTCATGCCCAGCTCTATAAGTCGTAATGCCGCAAAGAGTCCGCCCGGACCTGCACCTACTACAATTACTTTTGGTTTTCCTTCCACATGAGGATATTCAGTCTGTTGATAGGCGTCATCCTGAGGCAATTCATTAATGTAAGCACGAACCTTTACATTCATAAAAATGGTTCGTTGGCGGGCATCGATGCTCCGTTTCAGTACACGCACTCCTTGTATGGTGCGTACATCGAGTCCTTTTTCCCGGCTGATATATTGTTTCAACGACTGTTCGTTGGCAGCTTGTTCGGGCAATATTCTTAATTGGTATTCTTCTATCATGATGTTTGGCTATGGTGCTATCCGAAAAGCATGCGGAAGGCTTCTTCCACTTTCTTCACCGGAATTAATTCGATTTTAAATTTGGAGGTATCCAGTCCCTGCATATTATGTTTGGGGATGAGGAACTGGCTAAACCCTAGTTTCTCAGCTTCGGCAATGCGTTGTTCTATTCGGTTTACCGGACGAATCTCTCCCGACAGGCCTACTTCTCCGGCAAGACACACTGTTTTTTCTATTTCCGTATCCATGTTCGACGACAGAATAGCGCTGATAACGCTCAAGTCTATGGCCGGGTCGTTCACTTTCAGTCCGCCTGCAATATTCAGGAACACATCTTTCTGTGCCAGTTTGAATCCTACCCGTTTTTCAAGTACGGCCAGTAACATGTTCATCCTTCGTAAATCGAAACCGGTAGCGGAACGTTGAGGCATACCGTATGCCGCAGTGCTGACTAAAGCTTGTGTTTCAATAAGAAACGGACGAATACCTTCGATGGCTGAGGCGATGGCTATGCCGCTCATCCCTTCGTGGTTTTGCGAAAGTAACAGCTCCGAAGGGTTGCTCACTTGCCTTAACCCATCTTGCCGCATTTCGTAAATACCCAGTTCCGCCGTACTGCCGAAGCGGTTTTTTATACTGCGCAGTATGCGGTACATGTAATGCTGGTCGCCTTCGAACTGCAATACCGTATCCACTATATGTTCCAGTACTTTCGGTCCGGCAATGCTTCCCTCCTTATTTATATGGCCTATCAGGATAACAGGCGTGTTGCTTTCTTTGGCAAACTTCAGAATGGACGCAGCGCATTCGCGTACTTGTACCAAACTTCCGGGGGAAGAGTCGATGTTTTCGGTAGAGATGGTTTGTATGGAATCAATAATAACCAACTCGGGCCGGGTATTTTTAATATGCGTATAGATTTGTTCCAATGAAGTTTCGCACACAATCAGGCAGTCGGATGAAGAGTGGTTGATACGGTCGGCCCGCAATTTCAACTGGCGCGCGCTTTCTTCTCCGGATATGTAGAGAATCTTTTTATTAGGCATTCGCAGAACGGTCTGCAATACTAAGGTGGACTTTCCGATACCCGGTTCGCCACCTAACAAAACCAGTGAACCCGGCACCAATCCTCCGCCTAATACCCGATTAAGTTCTTCATCGTTCATGTCAATGCGAGGTTCGTCTCCACCTTCAATATCGTCCAGTACTAAAGGTTTGGATTTCACAGGCTCCATTCCGGAGAGGGGGCGTTTGCTTACAGGCTCTTTTCGGATAATCTCTTCTTTAAAAGTGTTCCACGCGCCGCATGAAGGACATTTGCCTATCCAGCGCGGAGATTCCTGACCGCATTCGCTACATACGTATACAACCTTTTCTTTTGCCATAGTGTACTTTTTCTACCTTGCAAAGGTACATGATAATTTTCAGATATCCACATGGCCGTTATAATAAAGAGGAAAAAGGGGCGTTTGTAGAAAGAATGCTATGAGTAAGAATCTAGGATGTTTATGTGGATTGTCAGGATATTGAAAGGTTAGGGAACCTACTTTGATACTTAA
>ERZ836877.1349-NODE-1349-length-37692-cov-15.470813_pt1 | contig 37692 bp, 27 predicted proteins | sample MGYA00519469_ERZ836877 | MGnify/ENA primary metagenome ERZ836877 (study PRJEB31850, sample SAMEA3708809) | human gut metagenome | biome: human gut; feature: human-associated habitat; material: faeces | place: China | collected 2014 ...
CCGACTCAAGCTATGCGACCCTGTCGGCAACATTTATTATTAAACAAGCTCTAAACGGCCGGCGCTTCCCTAATACACGAAGGAGCGCCGGCCGTTTTACTTGTTATAGCTCCCTGCAATTACTCCAATGCATGGATGCGGCTTTATATTTCCGTCTTTTTACTCCAGTCTGCAACACAATAGCGATATACACAGATTTTTCAGGAACAACCCCTTGACAGCAGATCCTTGAGTGGACAGACCTGTCTGACCACTCAGACTTGTCCCTGCTATTGACTGCCGGGGTGGAGGGGTAACGAAAAAGGCTGCGCCTCGGCGCAGCCTTTTTTTGTTATCTTGGTCAGGGATTTACTTCTTGGAGGCTTTGGCGCGCTCGAGGTAAGCCTCGTAGTCCATGCCGTGGCTCATGCCATACTGGGGATAGGTGTCGAGGAGTGTCTGATAAAGCTGGGCTTCGGCATCGAAGTTGCCGAGCTCGCGCTCAACCACAGCTTCCTTTTCGAGGAAGAAGGGGGTGAGGGCGGGATTGTCGTTAGATATCTTGGCACCTTCCTTGTAACATTCCACGGCTTTCTGAAATTCATCCTTCATCACATAGCAGTCGCCCTTGAGAGCCTGAGCTGTGGCTGCGATGATCTCGTCGTCAGCGTCAAAGTCGTCGAGGTATTTGAGGGCTTTGTCGTAGTCGCCGGTCTTGTAGGCGTAGATACCGGCCATGAGTTTGGCACGGTTACCGCCGTCGTGACCCATAGCGGCCGCGGCTTCATAGGATTCGAGCACCTTGAGGGCTTCGCTGTCAACGCCGGTAGAATCAACTCCGGTCATTCCGGCCTGTTCTTTAGCTTCGTAGACGAGAGCGAGGTTGTCGGCCTTGTCGACAGCCACGTCGGCTTTATGCTGAGCGGGCTTGAGGAAAGCGAATACCCACACGAGTATCACGATCACCACGGCTGAGACGCCGCAGGTGGCCCAAAGGATTACTTTTTTGTTTTTCTCGATTTTCTGGGCGGTTTTGCTCAGAGTTTCGGCGTTGTTAAACTCGCCGTTGTGAGGAAGAGCTTGTGTTTCTTCCTTGCCGGTAGGTACCTTGTCTGATTTCATATCTCTAGTCTGTTTTTTTCATGATTGACCGCTCGGCTGCAGTTAAGAGCCGGCGTTACGAATTGCAAAGGTAATAGTTATTTGCGTATTAAAAAAATCTGCACCCAAATATTTTGCCAAAACGACCTCAAAAACAGACCGAATCGATGTGCTTTTGACATTTTCTCCGTGTATTTTCATTCTTGGAGCCTCTTGCAATGTTTTGGGCTATACTCATCGGGTTATAATCCTTTTAACCAAGTCGAACAGTCGGGATGAAGATTCAAAAATTTCTGCCGAAGCGGGAATTCCGCCATATGACAATGCTCCTACTTCCGAGTTATAAGTCCCTGATATTCGCACCCAAAGAGAGTCAAAATCAACGAATAAAGGAGATGTCATCAGATCTGATGTTTTCCATTTCGGCGGAACATCAAATTCGGCTTTATCATGAGCGATTAGACAGATCAGGTCATCAGCAAACTGACCATCACAATATTCCACACAATCTTTATCTCTCATAAGATAATACAGATCATAGAAATGTCTGATTTTTGACGCCACTCCCGCAACGGCATCATCATCAAACGAAAATCGGATCAATGACACAACTTTTTCACATAACGTGCGCCTTTTATCAAGCACGTTCAATTCAAACGGCTCCATATCCAGATCACGGATCATGGAATCCAATGCTCGCCGTTCCATCATCTCAGTGATAAACGGTTTTATCCTCCGTCTGACATAAGGACAGGGATTTCCATAAGTGTTTATCTCGACAATAACATGATTGCCAAGGAAATTCAAGGAATCTTTTCGCCGCTCTATAACCGAAGTATAACCGTGGTATGTTTTTCTGAAACGGCTGTTCTTTATTGTCCCTTCAGGCACATCAAGTTCTTCAAGATCGACAGTTGTGTCTCTGCCTATCCTTGCAACCAGTTTTTTCTGCTGATTCTGACTCAGTCCATCAAGCAGAACCGCGAAATCGACATCTGACGAAAATCGCTTTATCAAGCCATAGGCTTTGGAGAGAGAAGTGCCACCCTTCCACACTATACGCTCTTGTTGCTTATGACGCGATAGCGATTGAAGTATCTGGCATATCCAATAGTCCTTTTCAACAAATTCGGTAGGAATAGCCAACTCTTGTGCGGTGATTTTTATGGCGTTGGCCAAAAGATCGCTATCGTTATGCAGTTTCATTCTATGTTCCAGTTTTTTAGATTTAAAGCGCTCGCGTTGGTCAATCCTATTCTATAGGAGGTTGTTGGATTGAGAGTATTTTTGAGATTTTCTGCCTGAAGTTGATCTCCTGCCGATTCCAATATCGCTCCTAACAGCGCCCTTATCCGCGGAGGATATTTCAGGGCAAGTTTCACAAGGAGCGGACGGTCTTTCTCATCAATGTTCACGATGTATCGACCAAGAATTTCTATAGATTTATCGATTCGGGCATCAGGAATCTGCTTTATCAATTTCAAGCTATCCAATATTCGGAGCAGCGGGATATTGCGAGGGGTAATTCTGTTGGGTTGAGTAATGAAACGTATTTCATAACGACCGCGCTTCAAGGAGTCGCGGCGGCGCGATGTTCCGATCATTATCACGTTGGGGATCTGAGTAGTGAGCCCCATCTTATTCCACACTGTATAGCCTGTGGTGTAGCCTGACAGGGAACCTGCGTCATTCATCAGATCTTTAACCATCTCATCGGGGTCGGGCCCGATATTGCCGAACACTGTCATTTTAGGTCTGAAATATTTTCCTCGCCCTGCCTTCTCAAGACGGCCATCCCTGACCATACGTCCGAGCTTGACCCTGACATTCTCCCACCAGTCGGGTGGAAAACCAAGATCACCTACGGTAAAGACTTTTGCCGGCTCTATGCTTTCGATTTTCTTTTCAATTTCCCGTGAAGCAACCATAAGCATACATTTTGATTTTCAACGGCAAAGATAATAAGAATGTTCGGTATTACGCACTATTTACCGAACATTTTTAAATTATTGAATATGGTTATATCCACTTGAAAAACCGATCTTCGCAAAAATCTTTCGACGGTTTTGGTTTGTTTTGAAGAAAAAAGTTTTTTAAATTCGCACTATAACTTAGTTTTTAGGATATGTCAGACAATACTGCTTCGGAGAAAAAGAATATTGTGGTAACTATCGGGCGCCAGTTCGGCAGCGGAGGGCGTGAGCTCGGCCGCAAACTGGCCGAACGGCTCGGATATAAGTATTACGACAAGGAGCTGCTGAGCGAGGCGGCCAAGCGCGCGGGCGTCAGCGAGGAGTTTTTCAAAAAGACTGACGAGCGCTTTCCGAAGTTTCTCAACGGAGTATTCTCGTTTGCCTTCGGACTCAACCCGGTGAGCTATTTTTCAGGAAGCACGTCGATAAGCAGCGACAGCCTCTACCGCGCCCAGAGCGACTTTATCCATTCGCTGGCCGACGAGGACTCGTGCGTGATCGTGGGCCGCACATCGGACTATGTGCTGCGCGATCATCCGAGGGTGGTCAACGTGTTTGTCCATGCCCCGATGGAGGCATGCATTGACCGCGTGGTAAGGCGCGACGGCGAAGAGACCGACCGCGACAAGATAAAAGCCAAAATCAACAAGGTCAATAAACTGCGCGCCAACTACTATAACTTCTACACCGACAAGACCTGGGGCGACGCCAAGTCGTATCATCTGACTTTCGACACTTCGGTGATGCCGATGGATGACATCGTGGAACTTATAGCCGATTATATCAGCCGACGCTTCAAAGACTGACATACAGCCGCATACAGCATAATCACGGCCGCGCTCCTTATCGGGGAAGCGCGGCCTTGATCTGTCAGGATGAAAAGAGATCAGACGGAATCGTCAAACTTGATGCATTTCGGGCTCTTGCCCCAGTCTTTATGCGTTTTTCGCGTATTATTATCTCACAATTATTTTACGGCTGTTTTTACCGTTTCGAAGAATATAGATGCCTTTTTCAAGCTGCTCGACATCCGTTCCCGACGCCTTATGATATATAAGAGTACCGTTGATAGTAAACACCTCACAGGGATAGAGCTCTTCAGCGGTGCTGTCAGGCATGATACTTTCTATACCGCTCGAGGGGTAATCTCCGTTGAGGGTCTGACGATTACGGAATAAGCTCCAATATTCGTCGCTCCCGTATTTGCTTTCACTGTCTGTAGGACAGTAAAGGGTGGCATTGTCGTAGTTCTCCTGAGAAAACGTGTTTTCCTGAATAGTTGGAGGAGTTGTGGCATAGACATAGACATTTTTAAGTTCAGGACAGTTCTTGAATGTATTATTGCCGATGGACGTGATATTCTGCGGTATATAAATATTTTGCAGATTAATGCAATCTGAGAAAACCAGGTCCCCGATTGTTTTCAGTGAGACCGGTAATAAGTAATTCTCCAGGCTTGTACACCCAAGGAATGTACCGTCTTTAAGTTTACTTATGGAATTCAGGAATTCTACATTCTTAAGCGCCGTGCACTTGCTGAATACGTAGAGTCCGAACGATCTCACCTCTTCAGGAATAGTCATTGCAGTCACTCCGGTGCATGCCGTAAAAACATGATCACCGATTTCAAGCAGTGATGACGGAAGAGTAATGGCTGAGGATGTCAAGCCTGTACATCCACTGAACGCGCTGTTGTTGATGCTGTGTATTTTGCAGTCATAGGGATAGGATGTCGACTTTTCGAATGATACGGATGTCAGTCCTTTACATCCTGCGAAAGCAGCCGCGCCAATTTCTGACACAAAGTAGTCCTTTTGGTTGTGAAATATAGTCACGGGAATCGTCACATCTCCGGTATATGCTTCAAATGCAGGAGCCACGACAGCCTGAGCGTAGGAGTTGATATAATAACGCAGACCGGAATTCATTTCATCAGGTGTGAATACTCCGTAGACTTTCTGGCTTTTAGCTATTTCCTGAAATGACGAGATGTTGGCTTCAGGAACATATAACACCGCATTTTTTGGTAAAGCGCTACTCCCAAAAGAGGGCTGCGAGCCCGCAAAGAGCAATCCTCCAAGAGCAGTGCATCCCTCAAAGGCACTATTCCCGACAGATGTAAGTGATGCCGGAAGGTATACTTTTGCAAGATCGGTGTTATAGGCAAACGCATAGTTTCCGATTGATGTCACACCTTCGGGAATATCCATCGTTATCAGCGAAGTGCAATAAGAGAATGACCAGTTTCCTATAGAGGTAAGGGTTGAAGGTAATTTCACCGAGGTGAGATTGCTGCAATAAGCCAGAAGATAATCACTCAGCGATGTAATTGGTGACAGAATGTTTATCGACTCTAACGAGGTACAATAGCTGAAAGCATTTGCACCCAAGGTTGTCACGGATTCGGGAAGTGTCACCGAAATCAGACCGCTGCAGCCTGAGAAAGCATATCTGTCGATAATGTTGACTGATGAGGGTATGTCAATAGAGGTCAGCGATACGCAATTGGAGAGCATCGAGTTGGAGATTTTAGTGAGTGACTCCGAAAGAGTAATGGAAGTCAGCTCATCGCAATGGTTAAAAGCATTATTCCCAATGGCGGTCACGGAGTTGGGGATAACGATTGAGTTGAGCGTAGTACAAGAATGAAAGGAGTTATCGCCGATTTTTGTAATTGACGATGGAAGCGATACAGAGGTCAGAGCTGCACAGTTCATAAATGCCGAATTCCTTATTTCGGTTACCCTGAAGTCTTTTCCGTTTATCGTTACTTTTTCCGGAATAACTGCCTCAGTGATATTCTCGTCCAAAGGTTTATAGACTTGAACATAGTCAAACATGGTCTGTTCGACTGTCTCCCCATAGGGTAAACAAAATTGCAGTTCGCCAACGGGATAAGCCGTAAATGCTGTCGCCGGTAATGCCATAAAGACAAACAGCGTACAGAACAACATCGTGTAAATGTTCTTTTTCATAATAAAAAATGTGAATGTTGGTCGTACTCCCCTCTCGTCCCATAGACGACGTACAATGAATAAAAAGGAATAAATAAAACAAGCGTGGGACGATATCTTACTGTATATTGAATTCGAGGCATCGCCAAACGCCTAAAGATAATAAACAGTCCGCTCCCACGCCTTATCGAATATCGATACCCCTTGTCAAGGGAGCGGATATACGACAAGCATGAGCGTTCTATAACTGCTTACCCTATCTTTCTGATTTTTTGGCGATTTCCGAATTCAAGGTATAGCAAAAAACGCTTTAAAAATATGTCTTGACAGCCGAAACGGCATTGTCAGCAGCAAAGGTAAACATTTATTTCAATTTTGCAAAATAATAGCTATGATAAATCGCAACTGTGCTCTATTAATCAGACTTTTAAACAGCCTATTGTATAGAAATCAGGAGGTAAACACCTGCGATTAGTGTTTACCTCCTGCCCGGTTATTTTTCTTTTTTCGGGGAAACGCGGCCTTGGTCTGTCAGGATGAAAAGAGATCAGATGGAATCGTCAAACTTGATGACTTTCGGATTCTTGCCGTCGTCCTTTTTATTATCGTCCTTCTTGTCAGAGTCCTTTTTATCAGAATCCTTATCGCTTTTGCGTAGCGAATCAAGGTCGGAGGGCATCATGATGCGGAGTGCGCCCCAGTTGACGGCCGCAAGCAGGAGCATAATGCCGGTGATGAGCATCACTTTGCTCTCGTTGCTGACGTTGTGGAGCGGAGTGAGGATGATGATGAGGCCCATCACTATCATGGCCGCAGGCACGAGGAAAGTCCAGGCGGGAGCATGCCAGGGACGTACCATATAGGTGCAGAGAAGCACCATATACACGCCATAAACCGCCAGCACGGTGCCGAACAGGAAGGCCATGAAGGATTTGAAGAATCCGGGGTTGAAAATCATCCATAGCCCGAGGGCTATGGTACAGACTGACACGAGGATGAGCGCGCCGGCCATGAAGCGCTGTCTGAAAGGCATGCGCACAGGTTTTTCCTCTCCGTTTTCGTCAGTGCGCGTCTTGGGCTTGAGGCTGCCGAGGGCGTCGATGAGGATGTAGGTGGCGGGGGCTACGAGCAATATGCCGAGGGCCACCACAAACCAGCTGAGTACGTCGACTTTAGTGTGCCAGACTATAAAAAGAGCTCCGGCCAAGGCTGTGATCACAATAGCCAGCCATACTGATGTTCTGCTTTTTAGTACCATTTTATATCGTTTTATATTGTTATTGCTATGATTATCAATCCAATGGAAAACACGAGCATATTGACTGCCGTCATGCCGAGCAGGGGCGTCAGGGCATGCCCCCTGCGGCATCCCATCATCAGCCATATCGCAGCGAGGGCCACAGTATAAAGACCCGGCACAATCAGTGCGGCCGCGGGCAGTAAGTGCCACAGGTTCTGCATCAGGGCTATGGCCACGAGGCCGTTGGCAAGGTAGAGTGTGCGCACAGCCGGACGGCCGAGTATAACGGCAAGAGTGTGCTTGCCCACAGTCCTGTCGGCATCGGCATCGCGGTAATTGTTGATTATCAGCACATCGGCTCCCATCAGCCCTACGGCGAGCGAAGCCATCAGCACCTCATGACCGAAATGTCCGGCCATGAGATAATAGGTGAGGTTGACCGGGGCGATACCGAAGAACACAATCACCGCCACCTCGCCCAGACCGTGGCGTGACAGCGGGTAAGGGCCGGCGGAGTAAGCCACTACGCCGAGAGCTATAGCAATGCCTGCGGGCAACATCCACCAGCCTCCCCAATAAATGAGCGAACAGCCTATGGCACAGGCCAGGCCGAGCGTGAGGTATGTGGCCGTGAGCATTGCGCGGGGGGTGATGTCGCCCTCGGTGACGCCTCGCCGCGGGCCCTCGCGGCCCGGGCGGTCGAGGCCGTCGCGATAGTCGTAATATTCGTTGGCAAAGTTAGAGGCAATCTGGGCAAGTACGGCAACGGCCAGACAGAGCATGGCCGGCCAGGCCTTATAGGATCCGTCCATCAGGGCCAGGGCAATTGCGGTGAGCACCCCGGCCGCGGAAACCGGAAGTGTGCGCAGGCGCATGGCCTCGACCCATGATTTTACGGCTGATCTCATCTTCGGGAATGTTTTTTATGATGTGAGGGATTTTTCCGAACTGCAGCAGGCTCATCGGCCGGCTTCTCGAGATTGAAGCATCGGCGCACGGCCAGACGGATTTCGGCGGCGTAGGATGTCTGTCCGCGCAGTATGTCGAGAATGGTATCGATATAATCGTCCTTGTCAGCCAGCCCGCAGAGCGCGGCCACATTGCTTGACGGAAGCATTGACTTCTGGTTGTAGACGCGGAGAATCGAGGCATAGTCGCCTTCGTCGGCATAGCGCGAGAAGTCCTTGCAGAACTGCTCGTAAAGCCCGCGGGGATTGATCTCGTCGACAAGTGACATGATATGCTTTTCGAGCATGCCGATCGAGCCGAAGCGGCCGTCGATACGGTATTCGGTGATTCGCTTCACGCGGTGACGGGTGTGCTGGAGGGCCTGCGAGCGGTATTCGTGGCGAAACTGGCTCACGACAGCCTGACGCACCTTGCCGAACACCTTGTCGGCGTTGCGTCCGCGGTATTCGGCCACGGCGCGGATCACCGGCTCAAGCATCAGTATGTTCTCCACCTCGGCCACCTCGGGCACCATAACCTTCTTGCGACGCAGGTATTCCACCTCGTGCTCGTCGCGGCGGTCGCGATCCACAATGCCGTAGCTGTCAAGCTGATGGAAGGCCTTGAGGTCATTAAACGTGCGGGTCGACTCTATCACCTTGTTGCAGCTGCCCAGCGGCCTGACGGTATAGTCGGGGAATATCAGCGGGTAAAGTTTGGCGTCGATAGAGCGCTGGGCGTCACCCTCGATGAACAGCACCGGCTTGCGGGCACCGAGTATCACGGTGTAGAGTTCCTCGCTCATCGGTGTACCGGGGGGCAGGATGTTATAGTCCCAGGTGCGGTCGTGGGCATCGTAGCCGCGCACCCATATCACGCGGGCGTCGCTGCGTGAGGATGCGAAGTCAAGATCGTGGGTGGTGTAGACAAAGGTGCAGTCGGGGCGGAACAGCTCTATGCGGTTCCACACTGACTGAATCATGGTGGGGTGCAGAAACATCTCCGGACTGTCAACAAACACGTATGCTCCTTCGGGAGCATAGCTTACGGCGCCGAGATAGTAGATCACAGCCCTTTCGCCGGCCGAGAGGCGCGTGGCCGAATAGGAATCGTCAGAGCTGTGGCGCTGCGAGAACAGCATCTTTCCGCTCTCTATCAGCACCTTGTTGTCGGGGAATATATCCTGCCAGAGCTGGATTACATCGTCAAGGCGCGTATGCTCGAGCGCAGCGTCAGGGTCGCCGGCCAGGCGGAGCTTGTAGCCTATAAGATTGAGCATCTCATCGCGCATCAGCAGCGTCATGACGCGCTGCAGCTGAGTGCAGCGGCGCTCTCCCGGCATGCCGTCGGCAAGTGATTCGGCATAGCGGCGGTCAATGGGCGAGGGGGAGTCGGCCGAGGCCTCATCCTCTACATAGATGGCGTTGAGACATGACATGGTGTAGGCTTCGCCTTTCAGGTCGGCGGCAAGACTCATGGTGAAGCGGCTTTTGCCGGTGCCGTTGGCGCCTACAATCACAATGTGGCCGCCGGGCTCGAGTTCGGGCCGCGAGCCGTCAGTGAGGGGCGGCAGAAGTATAGGCTGGTCATTCATGGTCATATATCGTCGGTTATGCCACGTCCCTGACGGATGATTTCGGGAGCGGAGCTGTCAGTAAGGTCAATGATGGTGGAAGGGGTGTCGAAACCCTGGCCGCCGTCAATCATCAGGTTCACAGGCCATGACTGGCAGCGCTGGAGGATATCGTCGGGCGATACGATCTCGTCGCTGTCGAGACCGTCGACGGGGAGCGACGTAGTGAGGAGCGGGTGGCCGAGCGCTTCGGCCAGGGCGCGGGCTATGGAGTTGTCGGGGATGCGGACACCCACTGTGCGGCGGCCTTTAAACACGCGCGGAAGCGCGGGCGCAGAGGGGAGGATGAAGGTGAACGGTCCAGGCACCAGACGGCGCATGAGAGCGAAGGCTCGGTTGTCAATGCGCGCGTACTCGCTGGCCTGCGACATGTCGGCGCACACTATCGATAGGGTGTTTTTTAGCGGATTGATGTTTTTGAGGCGGCACAGGCGCTCGATGGCCTGCTGATTGAGCGCGTCGCAGCCGAGGGCGTAGATGGTGTCAGTGGGATAGATGATTATGTCGCCATGGTTGATGGCGTCTACGGCCTGCTGTAAAAAGCGGTCGTTGACCGACGAAGGATAGATGCGCAGCCTGTTCATGACGTGAAGTGAAATTATTCCGTAACGTGAATTTATTTTTCACAAAAATAATCAAAAACTATAGATTAACAATAATTTCCTTATCGGACTAACCGCGCAAATATTGAAAAAGTTGGATAAAAAGTAGAATTGCCGGTAAATCGCAGATATACAATAAAAAAAGAGATGTTTCACAACATCTCTTTCCCTTTAAACCTTTATCTTAATCTAATACTATGAAAAACACACATGCAAAAGTAAGACTATTTTTTTAATTGGCAATGAACCCCCACCCCAATTTAACCCTCATTAACATAAAAATCGTATCAATTCCCGAAATTTCACCGTCAAAGTGCCATTTCTGTCAACGAACGGGTACGGTTATTTAACATTTTTGCAACAAAAAGTCAGAATCCCGTTCCCGGCTACTGCTGCTTTTCGGACCGCAATGCCTGAATATTGCTTGCCCGACACATCTTTTTATATAAAGGCTGCCCCACGGAGCGATAAAATTTTGTAATTTTGCAGATGTTAAATTCTAAACCGACTATGTTATCTATTATTATACTTCTCGCCATAGCCGGCGGCCTGATGTCAGGCTACCGCGTGGGCGCTGTAAGGCAGATAGGCTCGATAGTGGGCCTTCTGGCCGCTCTTCTGGCCTGCAACCTTTTTGGCAACGCCGCCACCTCCGTGGCCGAACAGATGATGGGTGTCACAGCCTCATCACCGATCGAGGAGCAGCAACTGGCCTCGCTGGCCGGACATTCCGTGCTGTTTGTCATCATCTGGGCAGCCGTGGGATTTCTGGCACGGATGTTGCATGAGATGATAAAGATAGTCCACCTCGGGGTGGTCAACTCGCTTTTGGGCTCGCTTCTCATGGGCATCAAAGTGGCTCTCGTGGCCAGTGTGCTGCTCAATCTCTGGGTGGCCGTCAAGCCCGATCAGGCCCGCGAGATTGCCGACGGTCCCGATGTGGTGCAGCAGACCTTCCGCCTCGGCCCCACGCTGATGGGCGCCGCCTCCGAAGCTAACTTTTAGCCCCCGGAGTTTGTTATCTACATTGCTTTTTACACATATATAATATATGAGTGACCAGGAAATGAACCAGAACAATGCGCCGCGCTGCGCGACGGCTCCGCAGGCCGAAGGCAACGTGCTCGACGATGTGACGCGCGGCGACTATAAATACGGCTTCACCACCGACATTGACACAGATGTCATACCCCGCGGACTTAACGAGGATGTGGTGAGGATGATCTCGGCCAAGAAGGGCGAACCGGAATGGCTCCTCGAATTCCGCCTCAAGGCTTACCGCCACTGGCTTACGATGAAGGAGCCCCGCTGGGCCCATCTCGACATCCCCCCCATCGACTTCCAGTCCATCAGCTACTATGCCGCACCCCGCACCAAGGAGGGTCCGAAAAGCCTCGACGAGGTCGATCCGCAGCTCATCGACACTTTCAACCGCCTCGGGATTCCTCTCGAGGAGCAGAAACAGCTCTCGGGCATGGCCGTCGACGCCGTGATGGACTCGGTCAGCGTCAAGACCACCCACAAGGAGAAACTCGCCGAACTCGGCATCATCTTCTGCTCGATTTCCGAGGCCGTAAAGGACTATCCCGAACTCGTCAGGAAATACCTCGGCAAAGTGGTGTCATACCGCGACAATTTCTACGCCGCCCTTAACTCGGCGGTGTTCTCCGACGGCTCGTTTGTCTATATTCCCAAGGGTGTGCGCTGCCCCATGGAGCTCTCGACATATTTCCGCATCAACGCCTCGGGCACAGGCCAGTTTGAGCGCACACTGATTGTGGCCGACGACGACGCCTACGTGAGCTACCTCGAAGGCTGCACAGCCCCGCAGCGCGACGAGAACCAGCTCCATGCCGCCATCGTTGAGATCATAGTGGAGGACCGCGCCGAAGTGAAATACTCAACGGTCCAGAACTGGTATGCAGGCGATGCCGAAGGGCGCGGCGGCGTGTATAACTTCGTGACCAAGCGCGGACTGTGCCGCGGCGACTACTCCAAACTGTCATGGACACAGGTTGAGACCGGCTCGGCCATCACCTGGAAATACCCCTCGTGTGTGCTCGCCGGCGAAGGCGCCGTGGGCGAGTTCTACTCGGTAGCCGTGACCCGTAACCATCAGCAGGCCGACACCGGCACCAAGATGATCCACCTCGGCCGCAAGACCCGCAGCACCATAGTCTCAAAGGGCATCTCGGCAGGCTACAGCCAGAACTCTTACCGCGGTCTGGTCAAAGTGGCCCCCGACGCTGACGGATGCCGCAACTACACCCAGTGCGACAGCCTCCTGCTGAGCTCTCACTGCGGCGCTCACACCTTCCCCTATATCGACATCCTCAACGACACCGCCGTGGTGGAGCATGAAGCCACCACCTCCAAGATTTCAGAGGAACAGATTTTCTACTGCAACCAACGCGGCATCCCCACCGAAGAGGCCGTGGGCCTGATAGTCAACGGCTATGCCAAAGAGGTGATGAACAAGCTCCCGATGGAATTCGCCGTAGAGGCCCAGCGCCTGCTCGCGATCACCCTGGAAGGATCCGTAGGATAACGTATCATCAGAAAAAATCATCAGAACAATGAACGACATACTGTTACAGGTCGACAACCTCCATGCTTCAGTCGACGGCAAAGAGATATTAAAAGGCATCAACCTCACCGTTCGCCCCGGCGAAGTCCACGCCATAATGGGCCCCAACGGCTCGGGCAAAAGCACACTCAGCGAGGTGCTCGCCGGCAACCCCGCGTTCACAGTCACCGAAGGCTCGGTCGACTTCCACGGCACCGACCTGCTGAGCCTCACCCCCGAGGACCGCAGCCACGAAGGCCTGTTTCTCAGCTTCCAGTATCCGGTGGAGATACCCGGAGTGTCGATGGTCAACTTCATGCGCGCCGCCATCAACGCCAAGCGCAAATACCTCTGCGAGGCTCCGCTGACCGCCAACGAGTTTCTCAAGCTCATGCGCCAGAAGCGCGCCATTGTCGAGCTCGACAATAAGCTCGCCTCGCGCTCGGTCAACGAAGGCTTCTCGGGCGGCGAGAAGAAGCGCAACGAGATATTCCAGATGGCCATGCTCGAACCCTCGCTGGCAATCCTTGACGAGACCGATTCAGGCCTCGACATCGACGCCCTCCGCATTGTGGCCGGCGGCGTCAACAAGCTCAAGACTGACCGCAACGCCACCATCGTCATCACCCACTACCAGCGCCTGCTTGACTATATCAAACCTGATTTCGTGCATGTGCTCTATAAAGGCCGCATAGTCCGCACCGGAGGCCCTGAACTGGCCCTTGAGCTTGAAGAGCGCGGCTACGACTGGATTAAAGAATCTCTTGATTAAAGCATCATGGACAGCCTCAAACAATATCTCGACCTCTATCGCCTCAACCGTCCGGCCATCATGAACGGCTCGGCCGAGGCACTCAACGCCCGCCGCGACGAGGCCTACGAGATGCTCACGCAGTCACGCCTGCCCGAGAAGGGCCACGAAGGCTACGAGCGCACCTCGGTCAACGACATGATGGCGGCTGACTACGGCGTCAACATCAACCGTGTGGCCATCCCGGCCGACATCGCCGCCTCGTTTCGCTGCGACGTGCCCAACATGTCGACGCTCATGGCCGTGGTGGTCAACGATGAGTTCCATCCCACCCGCGGACTCGACGAGCGCCTCCCCGAGGGTGTGCTCTTCATGTCACTCCGCGAGGCCGCCCGCCGGCACCCCGAACTGATAACCGAACATTACGGCTCGATAGCCCCGATGTCTGATACCGCCGTGGCCCTCAACACCATGCTCGCCCAGGACGGAGTGCTGCTCTATGTGCCTGCCGGTGTGAAACTCGAGCGTCCCCTCCAGCTGGTCAACATATTCTCGTCGCCCGCCTCGCTGATGTCGGCGCGCCGTATGCTCATAATCCTCGGCCGCGGCGCCGAAGCCACCCTGCTGGTATGCGACCACACTCAGGACAATGTGCAGAAATACCTCTCGAGCGAAGTCATCGAGATCATAGCTCACGATGACTCGAAATTCGGCTTTTACTGCATCGAGGAATCATCGCCCGAAACCACCCGTCACAGCCAGCTCTACGCCCGTCAGAGCACCCGCTCCGATCTGCGCCTCGGCTCCATGACCCTCACCTGCGGCACCTCCCGCAATGAATTTCATATCGACGTGCCCGGCCACAACTGCGAGACACTCCTCGCCGGCATGGCCATCGGCTCGGGCCGCATGCACATCGACAACAATATCAACCTCCGCCACATCGGCACCCACTGCCACAGCAACCAGCTGTTTAAGTATGTGCTTGACGATGAGTCGACAGGCGCCTTCTCAGGCCGCATCAACGTGACACCCGAGGCCGACTTCACCGACGCCTACCAGACCAACCGCAACATGCTCGCCTCAACCTCGGCCCGCATGCACTCCAAGCCCCAGCTCGAGATTTACAACGATGACGTGAAGTGCTCCCACGGCGCCACCACCGGTCAGCTTGACCGCGAGGCCCTTTTCTATATGCGCACCCGCGGCATCCCCGAAGCCGAGGCCCGCAACATGCTGATGCAGGCCTTTATGGCCGATGTCATCGACACCGTGAGCCTCGAAGGCCTCCGTGACCGCCTGCGCCACATGGTGGAGAAGCGCTTCCACGGTGCCGACACCGCCTGCGACAACTGCGCCGCCTCGTGCCGCGATGCGGTAGAAAAAAAACTGACCGACTATGGATTACGATGTAGAATCATTACGCCGCGAGTATCCCATCCTTGACCGCAAGGTCTATGGCAAGCCGCTGGTGTATCTCGACAATACAGCCACCACCCAGACTCCGCGCTGCGTGGTCGACTCAATCACCGACATGTACTTCGCCCACAAGGCCAACGTGCACCGCGGCGTCCACGCCCTTTCGCAGGAGGCCACCATGATGATGGAGGAGACACGCCGGAGCGTGGCCGACCTTATCGGCGCAGATTCAACCGACGAGATTATCTTCACCCGCGGCACCACCGAGTCTATCAACCTCGTGGCCTCGAGCTACGGCTCGCTGCTCAATGAAGGCGACGAGGTGATACTCACCGTGATGGAACATCACTCCAACATTGTGCCCTGGCAACTGTTGCGTGACCGCCGCGGCATTGTCATCAAGGTGGTGCCGATGCTCGAGGACGGCTCGCTCGACATGGAGGCCTACGCATCGCTGCTCACTGACCGCACGAAAGTGGTGTCGGTGACCCATGTGTCAAACGTGCTCGGCACCGTCAATCCGGTTGAACGCATCATCAGAATGGCCCATGAACAGGGAGCCGTGGTGCTGATTGACGGCGCACAGGCGATAGCCCACACGCCGGTCGACGTACAGCGTCTCGGAGCCGATTTCTACGTATTCTCCTCGCATAAGATGTATGGCCCGACGGGCGTAGGTGTGCTCTACGGGCGCCGCGAGCTCCTCGAGGCAATGCCTCCCTATCAGGGGGGCGGCGAGATGATAGCCCATGTGAGTTTCGAGCATACCACATTCGCCGGACTTCCGTTCAAGTTCGAGGCCGGAACACCTGATTACGTGGGAATTGCCGCCCTCCGCACCGCCATTGACTATCTCCGCCGCGTGGGTATTGACCGGATAGCGGCGCATGAGGAAGATCTGCTGCACTACACCACCGGACAGATGCTTACCATCCCCGGCATACGCATCTTCGGCACGGCTCCCGGCAAAGCGGCCATCATATCACTCCTCATTGGCGAAGCCCATCATTACGACACCGGCATGCTGCTTGACAAACTCGGCGTAGCCGTGCGCACAGGTCATCACTGCGCCCAGCCGCTCATGCAGGCCCTCGGCATCGAAGGCACCGTCAGAGCATCGTTCGCGCTCTACAACACCCGCGCCGAGGCCGACGCCTTCATCGCCGCCCTTCGCCGCGTGGCCGCGATGCTCACCTGATTACCTTTGATTCATCAAAAAATATATGTATTTTTGTACTCAAAGTAACGATTCAGTATGATTGATTGGCGATGGGATCAAGGACGAATTCTATACTTTCAGTTTGATGTTCTGAAAGAGATATCTCGTATCCTTGTCAAATATGCCGATAAAAGCATAAATGACAATCAAATAGCTTTTGATTTAAAGAAAGATCTGATAGTATCCTCCGGATTACCTTTCCTGCCTGAAAATTACAAAGTCAACCGCAACTATTCAAGAGTGTTTCAATGCGCCCTTTTGGCAACTACCAAAGGCAGAAGCGGTGAATTAATAGTGTCGGACATCTGCAAGAAATTAGCTGAAGAAAATAGTGTTTTTGAATCTGCTGATGATTATCTTTTTGAAGTCATCAATCGTTTTAGGTTCCCTTTCCCGGCCTTTCAAGAGTACCATAAAGTCAAAACAAACATATATCCTTTTTGCGCCATTCTTAAATTTCTCATTGCTAAAAAAATCAAAGGAGAAGAATCATGTCTCACTATTTCAGAAATAGGCAAATATATTATCGGCAATCAATGCACAGGATTAGAAGATATCGATTTTTATAAGAATCTTCAACCAACGACCTATGAATTGACCGGCGACAATATGCGACAAGTCCGGGAGATGGTAATATTTATAGGGCAGCTAAGTTTCTTAAAAATTTTCGATAAACGAATATTCCTGGATATTATAGGAGAGGATGATGCTAAAGTATTACTGACACAGCTGATCAAGCCAATACAAACAGCTATGTCAGACGATAAAGTTGAAGAGTTTGTGTCACTCACATCTATCAAGCCTGAAATAATTATTCCAGGTCAAACTCCTATTGTCACAACCAGTGGCATAACTTTACCGAATACAGATATTTCAGATATTGAGTTTATCGAAGGACGACGAAAACGCGTACATCATCTCCGCATTGAACGAAGCCCAATGTTACGACGAATGTATATACAACTTCATCCTGAACCAATCTGCGACGCATGTAAAATCAATATAAAAGAAAGATATCCATGGACTGGCTATATGCTTGATCTGCACCATTTGTTGCCATTATCCTCAGTGGTCAGAACATTAGAATCAGGTACATCATTGTCTGATATGGTCGGGTTATGCCCGTCGTGTCACAGGGCAATCCATTCATATTACAGTAAATGGTTAAAGGATAATTCCGTGGAGGACTTCAGAAGTAAGGAAGAAGCAATGGAAGTATATTTGAACGCAATAAAAGAAATTGCTTAATGTCCATAGGTATAGAAACACAAGAAAGACTCCTGCATCAGTCATTGCAGACAGGCACAAAATTGAGCGATATACTATCAATTGCAGGCTTATCGTATGATGATTTAAGATATCTCGACTCCCTTGATTCTGACCAATGTACAGATACACATAAACATGCCTTCATCGATGAAATCACTCCCTCCTGCAATGGTATCCCTGCTGTAAGTTTTTTCTCAGGTGCAGGCGGTCTGGATGTAGGATTTCAATATGCCGGATTTAACAACATAATTTCCATCGAACATATCGAGCTGTTTTGCAACACATTACGATTAAACGATCCTAATAAAACAGTCATTGGCCCTCCACAATATCAGGGTGATATAAGCAAGAAAGAAGAAATCGAACAAATATTGATCTCTTTAGGAGTAAATACTCCCTTTAACGGAGTGTTTCATGGTGGGCCGCCTTGTCAGCCATTCAGCATCGCTGCAAATCAGAGATTTAATAAAAATGGCGATAATTTCAAAAGAACCGGTTTTGCCGATCAAGAGAAGGGAATGTTATTATTTGATTATATCTGGTTCATTAAAAAATTCAGACCACTGGCCTTTTTAATAGAGAACGTCGGCGGTATCACTGAATTTGATGACAATGAAATGATAGCCAATGCTCTTGACGACTTGCGCAATACGGGCTACAGGATTGAGAGTCCACGAGTATTAGATGCTGCATATTTTGATGTCCCCCAACATAGGAAACGTTGGATTGTATTAGGATCGCGTGGGCATAAACCCATCAAATATCCTGAGCCAAGTACCGAGCCAATGTGTTGCGGCCCAATTTTCAATAAGCCGGTCAATAATATTCCCAACCATATTACACGTATGCATAAGGCTGATTCCGTGCTGCGATATATGATGCTGTCTCCGGGTCAACGAGACCATCTTGGGCGTGTAGACAGATTGGATCCCATGAAACCTTCCAAGACGGTAATTGCCGGTGGAATAAAAGGAGGTGGCCGATCACATTTGCATCCATACATACCCAGGACCATTTCAGTAAGAGAATGTGCCCGTCTACAGACATTTCCTGACAAATATACATTCACCGGGACAACCGCACGACAATTCACACAGGTAGGCAATGCAGTACCGCCTATGTTAGCTTATAAATTAGCATTACAGATAAAAGAAGCCATTATTGACGATTGGATCAACCCGGTAATGGAATAGGCCCTATTCTCATCTTGCACCGGGTTAAGACAGGAGATCAATCCACGACTCCTTACCGGCACTATTTACTGGGGGTTATTCTGAAGGTGTTGAATTCCATGGTCAGCAGGTCGATGACCAGCAGACGGTTGACCAGCGGTTCGCCCGCTCCGGTTATCAATTTTATCACCTCGGCGGCCTGCAGCGAACCTACGGTGCCGACAAGGGCGTTGAGCACACCGTTGATGGCGCACGGCACATCGTCGGCCTGCGGCTCATCGCCGAAATAATCGGTATATCCGGCAGCGCCGGGCACCCATGTAAACAGCTGACCGCCGAAGCGCGACACAGCTCCGTAGACATACGGACGCCCCGCCTCGCGGCAAAGCGCGGCAATTGTCGATCGCGACACAAAATTATCGGTGCAATCAACCACAACATCGTAGTTTTCAACCCGTTCGCGGCCAGTCGCGGCCTCAAGCCGCTCGCAGTATGTCACCACATCTACATCAGGGTTGAGCGCAAGCATCGACTCGCTTATGCTGTCAGCCTTCCGGCGGCCCAGATCGGCCGTGCCATGAGCTATCTGGCGCTGAAGGTTGCTCAGACTCACCGTATCAGGATCCATCACACCTATCGTGCCCGCTCCGGCAGCCGCCAGATAGAGACACACCGGTGAGCCGAGGCCTCCCGCGCCAACAACCAGCACTCTCGCCTGCCGCAGTTTTTCCTGTCCGGGTAAGTCAATTTCACACAGCGAAATATGCGCCTTGTAGCGCTCAAGATATTCCTTTGTCGGCTTCATAGTCTCCAAAAATAAGTTCGGGATTCACGCGGTCATCTTCGGTTATATTTCTTATCGGCTTACAGGGATTGCCTGCCGCAAGGGTCATCGGAGGCACAGAGCGCGTGACCACGCTCCCCGCACCTATCACCGCCCCGCGGCCTATGGTGACGCCGGGCAGAATAGTGACGCCTCCGCATATCCACACATCATCCTCAATCACAACCTCTTCGGCGCGCATCACCCCTTGGGAACGCTGCTCGGGATCGAGGGCGTGGATGATGGTGTAGATGCTCACGTTGGGGCCGATAAACACACGGTTGCCGATGCACACCCTTTCCTCGTCGAGGATGGTGAGATTATAGTTGGCCACCAGGTCCTCGCCTATGAAGATATGGCTGCCGAAATCACACCGGAAAGGGCTGTGGATCAGAAACCTCTCTCCAACATGGCCCAGTATGCCGCGCAGAATTTCGCGCCGCTCGGCCTTCTGTGAGGGCAGCAGCGAGTTCAGGCGATGGCAGGCATCCTCGGTGGCGGCAAGCAGCCGCCCCATCTCGTCATTGATGCCGTAGACCCAGCGGCCGCTCTGCATCGCCCCGATAAGTTCGTCAAGATACTTCATAACACGGCAAAGTTACAAAATTTTCCAATAAGGCGACAGGTCAGACATGTCCGTTGCAGTCTCACTGCCTGCTGATTTTAGTTAATTTAAGAGGCTCGGGGGTTGCGGTTTCAGCGGTTTTTTTGTAACTTCGCAGAGTGCATTGAACCACTTTTCAAGTTATAGGACAATACACTATGGATTAGCAACTTAATTTCCACAATAGATTACAGACTTATGAGTAAGGAAAAAAAATTCTTGACTTGTGACGGCAACCAGGCCGCAGCGCATATCTCGTATATGTTCTCGGAAGTAGCCGCCATCTACCCCATCACCCCCTCGTCGACGATGGCTGAATACGTTGACGAATGGGCTGCAGCAGGTCGTAAAAACATCTTCGGCGAGACAGTGCTCGTTCAGGAAATGCAGTCGGAAGGCGGCGCCGCCGGTGCCGTTCACGGCTCTCTCCAGGCCGGTGCGCTGACCACCACCTACACCGCATCGCAGGGCCTCCTGCTGATGATCCCCAATATGTATAAAATCGCCGGCGAACTGCTCCCCTGCGTGTTCCACGTTTCGGCCCGCACCATCGCCTCTCACGCTCTGAGCATCTTCGGTGACCACCAGGATGTGATGTCAGTGCGTCAGACCGGTTTCGCCATGCTTGCCGAAGGTTCCGTTCAGGAAGTGATGGACCTCGCCGGTGTGGCCCACCTGTCAACAATCAAGAGCCGTGTGCCCTTCGTCAACTTCTTCGACGGCTTCCGCACATCGCATGAGATCCAGAAAATCGAGGTCGTAGACCAGGAAGATCTCGAGCCGCTGCTTGACCGCGAGGCTCTTGCCGAATTCCGCAGCCGCGCCCTCACTCCCGAAGCTCCCGTGGCCCGCGGCATGGCCGAAAACGGCGACGTTTTCTTCCAGCACCGCGAATCATGCAATAAGTTCTACGATGCCGTTCCCGAAATCGTTGAGGACTACATGGGCAAGATTTCCACCATCACCGGCCGCGAATATCACCTGTTCAACTACTACGGTCATCCTGAGGCAGACCGCGTGATAATAGCCATGGGTTCAGTTACCCAGGCCGCTCAGGAAGCCATTGACCATCTGATGGCCCAGGGCCAGAAAGTGGGTATGGTATCGGTTCACCTCTACCGTCCCTTCTCTGCAAAGCATTTCCTCGCCGCAGTGCCCAAGACTGCCAAGCGCATCGCCGTGCTTGACCGCACCAAAGAGCCCGGCGCCAACGGCGAGCCCCTCTACCTCGACGTGGCCGAATGTTTCTACGGTGTTGAAGGCGCTCCCATGATCGTTTCAGGCCGCTACGGTCTGGCATCGAAGGACACCACTCCCGCCCAGATCATCTCGGTATTTGACAACCTCGCCCTCCCCGAACCCAAAACCGGCTTCACCGTGGGCATCGTTGACGACGTCACCTTCAAATCGCTTCCTCCCGTCGAAGAAATCGCCCTCTCAGGCGCATCGACTTACGAAGCCAAGTTCTACGGCCTCGGCGCCGACGGTACAGTAGGTGCCAACAAGAACTCAGTGAAGATCATCGGTGAAAACACCTCGAAATACTGCCAGGCTTACTTCGCCTACGACTCCAAGAAGTCAGGCGGCTTCACCTGCTCTCACCTCCGCTTCGGCGACGAGCCCATCCGCTCCACCTATCTCGTCACCACTCCTAACTTCGTGGCATGTCATGTGCAGGCTTACCTCCACATGTATGACGTGACACGCGGTCTGCGCGACGGTGGCACATTCCTGCTCAACACCATCTGGGAAGGCGACGAACTCGCAAAGAACCTCCCCAACAAGGTGAAGAAATACTTCGCTGACCACAACATCACCGTTTACTATATCAACGCCACCAAGATAGCTCAGGAAATCGGTCTGGGCAACCGCACCAACACCATACTCCAGAGCGCCTTCTTCCGCATCACCGAGGTTATCCCCGTGGATCTCGCCGTTGAACAGATGAAGAAATTCATCGTCAAATCCTACGGCAAGAAGGGTCAGGACGTTGTCGACAAGAACTATGCAGCTGTTGACCGCGGCGGCGAATATCGTCAGCTCCCCGTTGACAAGGCATGGTCACAGCTTCCCGACGATCCCAAGGCTGAGAACTGCGATCCCGAATTCATCAACAAGGTGGTTCGCCCCATCAACGGTCAGGACGGCGACCTTCTTAAGGTCAGCGACTTCGCAGGCCGCGAGGACGGCACCTGGGACCAGGGCACAGCAGCTTACGAAAAACGCGGTGTGGCCGCATTCGTTCCCGAATGGCTCGAAGAGAACTGTATCCAGTGCAACAAGTGCGCCTATGTATGCCCCCACGCCGCCATCCGTCCCTTCGTACTCGATGCCGACGAACTCAAGGCAGCTCCCTTCGGCGAAAACGATACCATTCCCGCTATCGGCAAAACATTCACCGGTATGCGCTTCCTCCAGTCAATCGACGTGCTTGACTGCCTCGGCTGCGGTAACTGCGTCGATGTATGTCCCGGCAAGAAGGGCGTGAAGGCTCTCCAGATGAAGCCCCTTGAAACCCAGCTCGACAAGCAGAAAGAATGGGATTACTGCGTGGCCGAAGTGGCCTCGAAACAGGACCTCGTCGACATCAAGGCCAACGTCAAGAACTCGCAGTTCGCAACCCCGCTCTTCGAATTCTCCGGCGCTTGCTCAGGCTGCGGCGAGACTCCCTACGTGAAACTCATCTCCCAGCTGTTCGGTGACCACGAAATGATTGCCAACGCCACCGGCTGCTCGTCGATCTACTCAGGCTCAGTGCCCTCGACTCCCTACACCACCAACGCCAAAGGCCACGGTCCCGCATGGGCCAACTCCCTCTTCGAGGACTTCGCCGAATTCGGCCTCGGCATGACTATAGCCAACGAGAAACTCCGCGGCCGCCTCGCCGACACCATGACCAAGGCTCTCACCTGCTCATGCTGCACTGACGAAATCAAGGCCCTTGCACAGCAGTGGCTTGACAACCGCGAGGACGCAGCCGTGACCCGCGAGGTAGCCGAAAAGATCGTGCCTCTATGCCAGGCCTGCGGCTGCGACATCTGCAAGGAGATCGTAACCCTCAAGGGCTTCATCACCAAACGCTCGCAGTGGATCATCGCCGGCGACGGCGCCGCTTACGACATAGGCTTCGGCGGTCTTGACCACGTGCTCGCTTCGGGCAAGAACGTCAACGTGCTCGTTGTCGACACCGAGGTTTACTCCAACACCGGCGGCCAGGCTTCGAAGGCCACCCCGCTCGGCGCCATCGCCAAGTTCGCCGCTTCCGGCAAACGCATCCGCAAAAAAGACCTCGGCCTCATCGCCTCGACTTACGGCTATGTTTACTGCGCTCAGATAGCCATGGGCGCCGACCAGGCCCAGACCCTCAAGGCTATCCGCGAAGCCGAAGCTTACGACGGTCCGTCGCTCATCATAGCTTACGCCCCCTGTATCAACCACGGCATCCGCGCCGGCATGGGCAAATCGCAGCAGGAAGAGGCCAACGCAGTGGCATGCGGCTACTGGCACCTCTGGCGCTACAATCCCGCCCTCGAGGATGAGGGCAAGAACCCCTTCAGCCTCGACAGCAAAGAGCCTGACTGGGACAAATTCGAGGACTTCCTCAAAGGCGAGGTGCGCTACGCTTCCGTAGTAAAGCAGTATCCTGACGAAGCTGCCGAACTCTTCGCCGCCGCAAAGGCCAACGCCCAGTGGCGTTACAACAACTACCGCCGCCTTGCCCAGCAGCAGTGGGGCGTAGATCCCGAAATCGGCAACCTTCCCCAGTAATCGTTCAAATCATCTCTGATACAGAGCCGCGACTCCTCCCCGGAGCCGCGGCTCACATTATATATTATATATGACCTATAGCGGTGAGATTTTTTTGTTGGGGAAAATTTTTTGACGTAATTTTGCGCCGTAATTTTTTCCTATGGAAACAATTAATGTTTCACACATCCTGCGCTCAGCGAGTCCGACGGTCCATCGGGACCGGCGAAAATCAGCCGCCGCAGGTTTTCTTTTTTATATATGAAACAAGTGTATCGTAGTGAACTTATTTTCATCAGCTGATGGAACCACTAAAACATGAATGTGGCGTAGCTCTCATCAGACTGCGCCGCCCTCTTGAATATTACAAAGAAAAGTACGGCACCTACTCCTATGCCCTCGACAAGCTCTATCTGATGATGGAGAAACAGCACAACCGCGGCCAGGAGGCCGCCGGTGTCGGCGTGGTGAAACTCAATGCTCCGGCAGGTTACGAGCTCATCTACCGCGACCGAGCTCTCGGCAAGGATGCCATCCGTGACATTTTCGGGAATATAGGGCGGGAAATCCCCGCCGACGTCGACTCGCTCGATGCCGCCGAGGTTGATGCCTTCACCCCCTATATCGGCCAGATCTACATGGGCCATCTGCGCTACTCCACCACCGGGCGCAGCGGCATCAGGTATGCCCATCCCGTTCTGAGGCGCAACAACTGGCGCTCGCGCAGCCTTATGCTATGCGGCAATTTCAACATGACCAACGTAGCCCGGATGTTCGATGACGTGGTTTCCTCAGGCCAGCATCCACGCCTGTACAGTGACACCAGCATGATCCTCGAGCAGGTGGGCTTCGCACTCGACAAGGAGAATCACCGCCTCTACCGCGAGCTCCGCGACACACTCGAGGATCCGGAACTCGCCCTGACCATAGAGGACCGGATAGACATCGCAGCCGTGCTCCGCGCCGCAGCTCCCGGATGGGACGGCGGATTCGTCATGTGCGGCGCCACAGGCTCCGGCAATATGTTCGCCGTCCGCGATTCCCACGGCATCCGCCCGGCTTTTTACTATTTCGATGACGAAGTGGTGGTGGTGGCATCCGAACGGCCCGTCATTCAGACCGTGTTCGACGTGCCTGTCGAGAGTGTCCGCGAGCTTGCTCCGGGCGAGGCCCTTATTGTAGGCAACGACGCTTCGGTCGACGTGACCCGCATCCTCCATCAGGAAGCCAACGCACGATGCTCGTTCGAGCGCATCTACTTCTCGCGCGGTTCCGACATCGACATATATCGCGAGCGCAAGGCCCTGGGACAGGCCCTCGCCCCCCGTCTGCTCGAGATGGTTGACAACGACGTGGATCACACCGTATTTTCCTTCATTCCCAACACTGCCGAAGTGGCTTTCTTCGGTATGATGCAGGGGCTTGAGAAATGCCTCGACCAGAGACGCCTTGAAGAAATCAGACGCCTGGTAACCGAAGGCAAAGCCACCGAAGCAGCCCTCGCGAAAGTGCTCTCTCACCGCGTAAGGGTGGAAAAGGTCGCCATCAAGGACGTGAAAATGCGTACGTTCATCGCAGAAGGGTCCTCGCGCGACGACCTCGTGTCGCACGTCTACGACATCACCTACGGCACTGTTGAGCCCGGAGTCGACACCCTTGTGGTCATCGATGACTCTATTGTGCGCGGCACCACCCTGCGGCAGAGTATTCTCCGGCAGCTCGGACGTCTGAAGCCGAAGCGCATCATCGTTGTCAGCTCCTCGCCCCAGGTGCGCTATCCCGATTATTACGGCATCGACATGAGTTCGCTCGAGCAGTTCATAGCTTTCCACGCCGCCATAAGCCTGCTGCACCGCAGCGGACGGCAGGATGTCATCGCCGACACATATTCGGCCTGTCTGGCACAGCGCTCATTGACCGACGCCGAACGGCGCAACTGCGTGAAAGCCATCTACGAGCCATTCTCCGACGACGACATCTCGCGCGAGATCGCCCGCATGCTCACATCCGACCCGCGCTATCCGCTCGACATTCCCGTAGATCTCCTTTTCCAAAGCGTAGAAAAGCTTCACGAGGCCATTCCGGATTGTCCCGGCGACTGGTATTTCACCGGCAACTACCCTACGCCGGGCGGCAACCGTCTGGTCAACGAGGCCTTTATTGCCTGGTACGAGAAAAGCCCCCGTTAACGCTCCGTTAACCTCTTTTAATTTGGAATTTCCGCGAAATATGCTTAACTTTGCAGCCGATAACCCCCTCCAAGGGCGGTTATCGGCTTTAAGTGGACAAATTTGGCTGCTTGCAACCACTTCCAAAAAAAATGCTAAAACCGCACTTACAATCCCCGAGTCATTCGGCGATGAGTTATTTGGTTTTGGCATTGCTTGGACATAAAGCAACGCCATTTTTTATAACCTGTTACTTCATTTACGAAATGACTGACAAGAAAAACTACCTCTTCACTTCCGAATCAGTGTCGGAAGGTCACCCCGACAAAGTCGCCGACCAGATTTCCGACGCTATCCTTGACGAATTCCTGGCATACGACCCACAGTCAAAAGTGGCCTGCGAGACACTCGTCACCACCGGCCATGTCATGATTGCCGGTGAAGTCAAATCAACCGCCTACGTTGACCTAATGGAGGTTACACGCAAGGTTATCAAAGAGATAGGCTACGATCGCAGCGAACTCAAATTCGAAGCCGAATCATGCGGAGTGCTCTCGGCCCTCCACGAGCAGAGCGCCGACATCAACCGCGGCGTAGAGCGCGATGACGCCGAGAACCAGGGCGCCGGCGACCAGGGCATGATGTTCGGCTACGCCTGCAACGAGACCGCCAACTACATGCCTCTGCCCCTCGACCTGAGCCATCTGCTTCTGCGCGAGCTCTCCGACATACGCCGCAACACCTCGCTCATGCCCTATCTGCGCCCCGACTCCAAAAGTCAGGTGACCGTGGAATACACCCCCGACGGCCGTCCCGTGCGCATCGACACCATAGTAATCTCCACCCAGCACGACGAATTCATCACCCCCGGCCCCACCCTATCGCAGGACGAGGCTGACCGCATGATGGTTGACCGCATCACCGACGATGTGCGCAACATCCTGCTGCCCCGCGTCAAGGCCAAGCTCCCCGCCGGCGTAGCCGCCATGATCGACGACAGACTCACGCTCCATGTCAACCCCACCGGCAAATTCGTGATCGGAGGTCCCCACGGCGACACCGGTCTGACCGGCCGCAAAATCATAGTCGACACCTACGGCGGCCGCGGCGCCCACGGCGGGGGCGCCTTCTCGGGCAAGGACCCCTCGAAGGTTGACCGCTCGGCAGCATACGCCGCCCGCCATATCGCCAAAAATCTCGTGGCAGCCGGTGTGGCCCGCGAAGCCCTCGTGCAGGTGGCCTACGCCATCGGCGTGGCCGCCCCCGTGAGCCTGTATGTCAACACCAACGGCACCGCCGCGCAGGGGCTCACTGACGCCATGATATCCCAGAAAGTATCGGAGCTCGTCGACATGCGCCCGGCCGCCATCGAACGCCGCCTCAAGCTCCGCAACCCCATCTACGCCGAGACTGCCACCTACGGCCACATGGGCCGCGAACCCCATAAAGTCATCAAGCACTTCCGCTCGAAATACGAACCCGAAAAGACCGTAGAGGTAGAGCTCTTCACATGGGAAAAACTTGACCTCGTCGACACCTTCAGGGAAGCTTTCGACCTCAGATAACATCGCACAAAAACTCTTGCCATAACCGGGGGCGGCCTTTGGAAAAGGTTGCCCCCTGACATTTTATTCCATTTTTTTGCCCCGCAGGCTCCAAAAATTTTGCTTGATAGCGAAAAAAACGTATCTTTGTGCGCTATATTCCCGCGAAGCCCCCTCCGCGGCCGATATTTGCGTGATAATAACCGGTGCAAATCAAAAACAAAACTCACATAACTTAAATGGCTACATTAGAGAAAATCAGAAAAAGATCAGTACTGCTGATCGTAGTTATCGGTGTGGCGCTTCTTGCGTTCATCATCGGTGACTTCTTCAAACTCGGAAGCCTCTTCGGATCCGACACCACCGTCGTTAAGGTCGACGGCAAGAAAATCGACGCTCGCGAATACTCCCAGCAACTTCAGAAAGCTCAGGAAGGCAGCAACGGAGCCGCAGGCAACGAGCAGGAAATGCTCAAACAGGAAGTGCTCAACAACATGGTGTTTGACTACCTCCGCGACGAAGAATTCAACGAACTCGGCATCGCTCTCACCGACGAAGGTCTTGACGACGCTGTCAACGGCGAATCCCACGCCGCCGACCTCGTGATCGCACAGCTTACCGGCGGTCAGGTGCAGTCAGCCGCTCAATATTACGATTACTGCAACAATCCCTCGAAATACGGCATCCCGGCCGAACAGTCCGAAGTCATGAAGCAGCAGTGGATGAACTTCGAAAAGACCCTCTCCGAGCAGCTCCTCAACTGGAAATTCCAGAGCATGCTCGCCGGCACCATGACCGTCAACAAGCTTGACATCAAGCATCGCTTCGCTGACGACCAGACCGCCTATAACGTGAAGATCGTCTCTATCCCCTACTCCACCCTCGCCAACACCGATCCCCGCTTCGAAGTTTCCGACGCCGACATCACCGCCGAATGGGACAAGGCCAAGAACCTCTACCGGATTGCCGAGCCCCAGAGCCGCATCTCTGTGATCGCCCTCAACGTTGTCCCCTCGCCCGACGACCAGATGGAAGCTTCCAAGCTCCTAAACACCACTGCCGCCGAGCTCCGCAAGACTGACGACCTCACCGCCCTCCGCGGCCAGAAAGGCTTCAACTCCGACCGTGCCACCGAGACCCTCGCCTCCATCCAGGCCAAGGCCAACCGCCGCACCACCGACCCCGCAAACCCCTACACCCCGTCGCTCAGACAGTTTGCCGACACCGCTGTGACAGGCGATGTGGCCGTAACCTCCAGCGGTCCCTCACGCTACTCCATAGCTAAAGTCCTCGGCACATCCGAAGCCATCGACTCCCTTATGCTCTGCTACATTCCCGTGCAGTCCGATATGGCCGCCCAGGTGCTTGACTCGCTCAACGCCGGCGTAAGCATGACCGCCCTCCAGAAGAGCCTCGGCGTGATGGGTCTCGACAGCCTCCGCGCATCGCTCATCAACCCCGTGCTCCCCGTGCCTGACAACATGCAGGATGTAGCCGAAGCTTTTGCCCGCGACCTCACCGACTTCCGTGCTGAATTCGAGACCGCTCCCTTAGGCAAATACTTCATCGCCGACACCGTGGCCAACGACCGCGGCATGGTCAACATCTTCTCGGTAATCAACCGCCAGGCTCCCGTCAAGACCCTCGATCTCGGCCTCATCACCTATGAGCTCCACCCCTCGGCAGCCACCGTCAACGGCCTTCGTGACCGTCTGCAGAAATATATCGACGCCAACTCTACCGCCGACAAATTCACTGACAACGCCGTAACCTCGAACTTCGACATCTTCACAACCTACGTTTCGCCCTCTACGCCCGTCATCTATATCACCAACCCCGACGGCAGCATGGCCTACACCTTCGCCAACGGCCGTCAGGTGCCCGCCACCATCCCCGAATCACACAACATGGCCGTATGGGCCAAGGATGCCTCAAAGGGTGCCGTTTCACCCATCTTCGGCGACGAACACCAGGGATACTTCGCTGTAATGGCCGTCAACGACACCTACAACGACTACACCCCCGCCACCGACCCCTTTGTCAAGGCTAACCTCACCGAAAAGGTGCGCAACAACAAAAAAGCCGAAGTGCTCATTGCCCAGTATAACGGCAAGGCGTCCGACATCGCCGGCTACTCGCAGCTGATGAACAGCCCCGTTGACACCATCAACGTCAACTTCCTCCGCGACTTCATAGGCGCCGAACTCATGGGCCGCATCATCGCCGCCCAGCCCGGCAAGGTTTCAGCTCCCACCAAGGCTGACAACGGTGTGTCGGTATTCGAACTCATCAAGATCAACGCTCCCGAGCATGAAGCCGACATTCAGGCTCTGATGCGCGAACCCCGCTACCGCATGATGCACTCCGCAGCCGCCATGCAGAACATCCAGCGCATCCTTCTGGGCCGCAAGAAAATAGAAAACACCCTCGACAAAGTTTACCGCGAGCAGTAATCAACAGTCAACCACAATCCGGTAAACAAAACCGATAAAACCCATAGCATCGGCCCGACAGAAGCCTCCCCGCTCAGCCGGGCCGAAACTTTTAACGACTCAACGCAATATCATGAAATCAATCCGCGAACTCTACAGAATAGGCACAGGTCCCTCGTCAAGCCACACCATGGGACCCCGCCAGGCCGCCACAATCTTTGCATCACGCCATCCCGAGGCCAAGCGCTTCGAGGTGACGCTTTACGGCAGCCTCGCCGCCACGGGGCGAGGCCACATGACCGATGTGGCCATTACCGAGAGCCTCACCCCGGTGGCTCCGGTAGAGATAGTATGGCAACCACAGGTGTTTCTCCCTTTCCACCCTAACGGCATGCAGTTCCGCTCCTTCGATGCCGAAGGCCATGAGACCGAGCGCTGGGTTGTCTACAGCATCGGCGGAGGCGAGATAGCCGAAGAGGGCGCCCGGGGAATGATGAGCCCCGATGTCTACGACATGAACACCCTCACCGAAATCCTTGAGTGGAGCCGCCGCACCGGCCGCACCTACTGGGAATATGTGGAGGAATGCGAAGGCCCCGAGATATGGGATTACCTCGGCGAGGTATGGGCCACGATGTGCGCCGCCGTGGAGCGAGGCATTGACCGCGAGGGAGTGCTCCCCGGGCCGCTTAACCTGCCGCGCCGTGCCGCCACCTACCATGTGCGCGCCTCGGGCTACAAGAGCAATCTCCAGAGCCGCGGCCTGGTGTTTGCCTACGCTCTGGCCGTGAGCGAGGAAAATGCCTCGGGCGGAGTGATTGTCACCGCACCCACCTGCGGCTCGTGCGGCGTAATTCCCGCCGTGCTCTACCATCTGAAAAAGAGCCGCGACTTCTCCGACGCCCGCATCTACCGCGCCCTCGCCACCGCCGGACTCATCGGCAACATAGTGAAGCACAACGCCTCGATAGCCGGCGCCGAAGTAGGCTGCCAGGGCGAGGTGGGCGTGGCATGCGCCATGGCCGCAGCGGCGGCCAACCAGCTGTTCGGCGGCTCTACGGCCCAGATTGAATATGCCGCCGAAATGGGTCTCGAACACCACCTTGGCATGACCTGCGACCCTGTGTGCGGCCTCGTGCAGATTCCCTGCATCGAACGCAACGCCTACGCAGCCGCCCGAGCCCTCGACGCCAATCTCTACTCGGCCTTTACCGACGGCGGCCACCGCGTGTCGTTTGACCGCGTGGTCGAAGTGATGAAGCAGACCGGCCACGATCTGCCCTCCATCTATAAGGAGACCGGCGAAGGCGGACTCGCCCGCACATGGGAGCACCGATAAGCATTAAGTGTTAATTCGTAATTTTTTGTTACGATTTCATCCATTTTGTATATTGCTGTTACAGATTTTTGATTAAATTTGCCTCCAAACTATATACATTTGCTATTGTCACCCATATCAGGCCGTTTCCTGACAAATCTACAATCAAACAATAATACATTTCACTTTTTTGCGTATGAAAAAACATCTACTCGCTATGCTTTCGCTTTGCATCGCCGCTTTCGGAGCCGCTTCGGCATCCGCAGCCGTAGTCAAAGCCGTCAGAACTCAGCATGCCGCCACAGTGAAGGCAGCTGCTTTTGACGAAACCCTGAACACCTCGGTAGCCGCAATCTACGACGATCAGGCTTACGAGACACCCAACTACTACATAGTAATCTCCAACAATTCCCAGACCAAGTTTGACCGCAACACCGGCACAATAACCTCTCCCAACGGCTCGCTCGTGATGATCCTCGACCTTTACAACGAGCCCACCAACCCCCATGTCCTTCCCACCGGAACCTACAAGATGCAGGATGACGTCAACGGCTACGGAGCCTTCACATTCAATTCCGAATACTCCATGGTCAACGCCTACGGCAACAACAACCAGGCCGAGTCATTCATCATCACCGATCCCATCGAGATCAGCTGCGAAAACGACATCTACACCATTTCAACCGTGATCCGTGAAGGAAACGAATCAATCAGAATAGGTTATGTAGGCCGTCTGCCCATGAACAGCGTTGACGAGCGTCCCACTGTATATCCCCAGATAACATACGACGTAAACGCCACACTCGACAAAGGCGGTATCTCCTTCTATCAGGGCACTACCGACGTATCCTATCAGGGCGTGTCGTATCTCAATCTCTATTCAACCGAATTCGACGAAAACGGATCCATGCAGGGCAACGGATGGAATCTTTGCATGCTCATCGCCCACAAACGATTCACCACGGCCAAAGCTTATACTCTTATTCCCGGCGAATACGTTAACGCCACTAACTTACAGCGCTTCACATGGTATCCCTGCCGCGAAATCGACTATCCCCTCGGCGAACAGACTATCACGATGCCTTTCGGCTCTTATCTGCGCCGACTCGTCAACGGCGAATACACCTACGCCTATCTCAAGACCGGTACATTCACCATTGAAGAACTCGGCGACGGCAATTACCGCGGAACACTCACCGCTGTGACCGACCTTGGCTTTGATGTCAACGTAACCTGGGAAGGCCCCGTGACGATGAACACTGAAAACGCCACTTTCGAGGCCACCGTGTCAAACCTCACCGACGATGTGGACCTTGATTTCTCGAAGCTCGAAACCAGCCGCGTATGGTACACCGGCCTCACCGGCGGCTGCCGCACCTTCAAACTTGACATCGGCTCGCCGGCAGGCCGTGACGAAGGCATCAACTACGGCGGCGACCTCCTCCGCATCGAATTCCTCGCTCCCACAAACCACTGCCGCATAGAGCCCGGTATCTACCGTGTGGTACTCCGCCGCTGGAATTCCAACGAACTCAACGCCGGAGGCACCTACGAACCTTACTCGCTCAACAAAGGCTACTTCTCCAACAGCGGTGACACCGACGGCACATACTACCGCCACTTCAAGGAAGGCGCATACTGCGTGTATGACCTCGCCGGCCCTATCGACGACGGCCAGGTGAAAGTCACCACCACCGACTATGAGAACTACAACATAGAGATAGCCCTCGTTGACGACGCAGGCTTCGAAATCCGCGGCACATGGGACGGCCCGGTCCAGCTGATGTATAACTACAACGACCTCGTTTCTGGCATCGAATCAGTCGAAGCAGACCATGGTGGCATCCAGACCGTAGTTGAAGGCCGCGACATTGTGGTGCTCAACGCAGGCAACGCTCCCGTGGCCCTCTACAACACCCTCGGCTCACTCATGCTCAGCACCACCGCCGACAGCCCCATCAACGCTTCGGCCTTCCCCGCCGGCGTCTATATTCTCAAAGTCAGCAACACTTCATTCAAAATTGCACTCAAATGAAAAAGCTCCTCTTCTCTGCTATCGCCATAGCCTCGGCATTTCAGCTCTCGGCATATACCGAAGAGACTGAGATGATGACCGTAAACTTTAAGGACGGCTCCACGGTCAACATCAATGTCGCCGACATTTCACAGCTGAGTTTCGACGTCGTCACCACAAACGTGGCATTGGAAATAACCCCCGCCACCGGCGAAAAGACTAAATACGAGGCTATCCCCACCATGTTCCTCATGCAGCCCGCCAACGTAGGCGAATCCTACGCACTCGGCTTCGGTACCGTCAGCGCCGAAACCCCCGAAGGCCTCACCTCCGGAGATTACGGTGTGCAGGTAGCCGTATCAGCCTCAAAGTACAATACCGGCGAGATAAACATAGCCGACGGCGGGGTCAATGTGACACTCTACCAGTATGACGAAAACGGCGCAGTGGCTCAGTCATGGGATGCTCCCGCGCAAGGCACCGTATCGACCCGTTCAAACAAAGGCCGACTTACCTTCGAGCTCAACGTAAGCTTTGACGACGGGACCACCGTCATCGCATCCTATACAGGCTCCGTCACCTCTGCCGAAAGCCTCGAGGCCATGAATCCGGCCCCTGTTTTCAACAACGAGTTCCAGTATTTCAATGCCGACGGCAGCCTCGCCATGTCGGGAAAACTCGTGGAGTGCACCCGTAAAAGCGTCAGCACACGCGGCTTCCAGATGGAACGTCTGATTCTTCTCAACGAAGATAATGAGACAGCCCACAATATAACCGTCGAAATCAAGAGTGACCTCTTCGACCAGCTTCTCGGCACCGAAATTGACATGCCTACCGCTGCCGACGACGCCATCAACTTCAAATACGGCAGCATCCAGCTGTCAGGCCCCAACACCACCTACGGCAACATCGCTACCAACGCCAAAGTCAAAATCACCGACAATGGCGACGGGACCTTCACAATCGAAGGCGATGTGACCAACACTTACAAATACTCCTGGGGCTCTGAAGGCGGCACACCCGAACGCATCGTGTTCAACTTTACCGGCGCTCTGACCCAGCTTTAAGCGCAGTTTTTACCGTATTAAAGAAACCCGAACCACAAAGCCCGCTCCCGCAATATCATGCGGGAGCGGACTCCACGACAACACAAAATATAAATGAAACTCTTTTATAATACAGCGCTGGTCATGATTGCCTTAGGCACTCTTACCGCGCAGGCCGACAAACTTTCGCCCGATGCCCGTGTGCTCCTCGACAACCGGAGTGCTGAGATGACCGCGCTCAGTCCGCTCGGCCTTCCGCAGACAGAGACCGTCAGCGTGTTTGTAGCTGTCGACGACCCCTCGTCAATAAGCTTTTCCGACATCGAAGGCGTGAGAATCAACGGTATATTTGACCGTGTGGTGACTGTTACCGCTCCGCTCGACCGGCTGGAGGAAATAGCCTCACACGATGACGTCAGATACATCCAGCTGAGTTCTAAAGCCAACCTTCTCAATGACTTCACCCGCTCCGACTGCCATGTCGACGAGGTGCACACAAATGAGTCAGGCGTACTGCCGGGCCCTTACACCGGCAAAGGAGTCATAGTGGGCATAATTGACACCGGTGTCGAATATGCTCATCCCGCCTACTTCACCTCCGACGGATCAGAACTGCGCATCCGTCAGGTATGGGACCAGAACTCATTCAGCGGCCCGAACCCCGAAGGCTACACCTACGGCAGAGAATATGTCGGAGCCGAAAGTATCCTCGGAGCCGTCACTGACTCGCAGTCGCAGTACCACGGAGGCCATACCATGGGTACGGCTGCCGGTGCCGACAAAAAGTCATCGTTTTACGGCATGGCACCCGATGCCGACATAGTATTTGTAAGCTTCGCCGAAGAAAACACCAATATCGCCGACGCCATCAAATATATATTCGACTATGCCGACAAAGTTTCCAAGCCTTGTGTCATAAACATGAGTCTCGGCAGCCACTACGGCCCTCACGACGGAACATCATATCTTGACCAGATTATCGACGAACTTTCCGGCCCCGGCCACATAATAGTCGGCGCCTGCGGCAATGAAGGCGAAGCCAAAATGCACGCCATGAAAACATTTACCGCCACCGACAAGACCCTCAAGACATTCCTGACCAAAAACTCCAACCAGCCCCACAACCAGCATGTCATAGAGATCTGGGGTAGCGAGGACTCCAATCTGAAAGTCAACTTCTTGATCGCCAATTCTATAAAAGGACAGATCATCAAGCGAAGCGACGTGTACGACACTTCAGACGAAAACCAGGAAACGGTGATCTTCACCTCCTATCTCGACTCTGACGGCGTCACATTCTCCGGCATAATACGCGGCGAAATAAACCCCGAGAACGGACGTCCCCATATATGGATCCAATCAAGTATCTCCGAAGAGGGAACCCTCCGTCTGGTAGGCCTCGAAGTAACCGGCGATGAAGGCGCCTCAGTGCACATGTGGAATCTCGGACAGCACTGTTTCTCCTCCAATAACTTGCGCAACTGGACCGACGGCACCTACAGCTACACCGTAGGTGAAATCGGAGGTACCGCACACCGGATAATCAGCGTAGGCTCCTACGACGGACGCCCCACCCTTCCCTGGGTTGACGGCACACACTCCAACATGTCGGAAATCAGCTCCTACCACCAGTTTGCCCACTCTCCGTTCTCATCCTACGGACCTACCGCCGACGGACGAACCGTGCCCCATATCCTTGCTCCCGGCATGCCCGTAATCTCAGCTCTCAACCGTTACGCCTACCCCTCCGACTATCTCGAAAGCAACACATCGGGCAAAACTACCAAGGACGGTCGCAACTTCTACTACGTCTACAACATGGGCACCTCAATGGCCACACCCGGTGTGGCAGGCATTGTGGCCCTGATGCTTCAGGCCAATCCCGAACTCACCCCCGAAAAGGCCCGCGACATCATCCAGCAGACCGCCGTTACCGATCCCTCCATGGGAGCCCTCCCCAACAACACCTATGGAGCCGGACGCATCAACGCCCTTGAGTGCGTGAAGCGCACCATTGAGACAGCAGCCGCCGACGGCATTGTTTCCGACACCGAAAACGCCGTTTCGGTTTGGGCCGATCCCGAAGCCCGGACCGTATCCGTAGCTCTGCCCGCTGCCGATTCCATGGCCACCCTCACCATCTACAGCATGGCCGGAGCCACTATCCATACATCTCCGCTCGGAGCCGGAATCACCACTGTCGACGCTGCCGCCTGGGGACATGGCGTATATGTGGCGAAAGTGGCTATGGGCTCATTTGCCAAATCATTCAAACTCGTACTCTAACCTCCTCCCCCTATGAAAAAACTGACTTCAATCATATCCCTCGCACTGGCTCTGTTAGCCTCGCCCTTCGTGGCCGGCGCCCAGGAGGCCGACGAAGTGACACTGCTTACCGTCAACCTCAAGGACGGCCAAAAAGAGCAATACAACCTGCCCGACAAGCCTGCCGTAACGTTCGACCGGAGCAAAGTCAGCATCACATCAGCCTCTGTCAACGGCGAATACGACTTTGCTGATGTGAGCCACTTCTCGTTCGACAAGGGTAAACCCGTGTCGTCAATCGACGACATAAAGGCCGATGACGCCGACTTCACTTTTTCCTTCACTGACAACGCCACCGTTGTCATCGCCGCCAAAGTGCTCACCCGTGCCGACCTCTTCGACATCCAGGGCCGAAAGCTCCTCTCGGCCGATGCCCGCGACGGCGTGGTGACCCTCGACGTAACATCGCTCCCCGAGGGCATTTACCTCGTGGCACCCTCGTGTCACAAAGCAGTCAAGATCATCAAACACTGATTGACATAACCCTATTTCCCCTCCGCCCGGCCGACCCCAGCGTCAGCCGGGCGGATCTGTTTTATTATGAATTATTACCTCCGCCTGAAAAAGTAAAAGATAAAACCAAACACAAATCCGGGTTGCCCCTGCGGGCCGGCGCCCTCGGTGCACGGGATTGGAGCGGGATTTAAGGGATAGCCCAAGGTTCACTAAAGTTCTAAGAACCGCCTCGTGCGGTTCCTTTGTCGATAGCCCCACATTGGCCTATGTGGGGTTACCTGGAAAGTAACGCCTACGGCGTTCACCTCAAGGCGGTATTGTATGCGGTATTCGTGGTTGATTGTAGGGGCGCTATAAATGAGACTGCTGATTTTATGCCTTATTTTGAG
>ERZ836877.1354-NODE-1354-length-37558-cov-22.082233_pt1 | contig 37558 bp, 33 predicted proteins | sample MGYA00519469_ERZ836877 | MGnify/ENA primary metagenome ERZ836877 (study PRJEB31850, sample SAMEA3708809) | human gut metagenome | biome: human gut; feature: human-associated habitat; material: faeces | place: China | collected 2014 ...
GAATCTGAGTCTGCCCCGCATTGCACACCTATCCCAAAGATTGACCAGTAGTAGGTGCATCCCTACTTTTTTGACATAAATATTGCAAACCATAAATACAAAAACTGAATCGCATGGAAGATTTCACATTCTGGACTCCGACGCGCTACGTGTTCAGTCGCGACGCCGAAACCCGCACCGGCGAGATGAGCGCCCGTTTTCTGGGCAAGAAAGTATTGATCGTTTATGGCCGCGGATCGGCTGTGAGGTCGGGACTTCTCGACCGCGTAAAGGCGTCGCTCGACGCTGCCGGGGTTGCCCACCTTGATCTCGGCGGCATCGTTCCCAACCCCATCGCCGCCGACGTTTACCGCGGCATAGAGCTTTGCCGCGAAAACGACGTCGACGGTATCCTCGCCGTAGGCGGAGGCTCGTCGATCGACACAGCCAAGGCTATCGCTGCCGGAGTGCCCTACAAAGGTGATTTCTGGGACTTCTGGATCGGAACAGCCACAAACACCGAGGCTCTCCCCGTAGGAGTAGTTCTTACAATCCCGGCAGCCGGAAGCGAAGGAAGCGGCAACTCCGTGATAACCAAAGACGGCCGCAAGATTTCCCTGCGCGCTCCCGAGACTCTTCGCCCGCAGTTCGCGCTGATGAACCCCGAGCTGACATTCACACTGCCCCCCTACCAGACAGCAGCCGGCGTCGTCGACATGATGGCCCATATCATGGAACGCTACTTCTCGCCCACCGAAGGGGTAGAGACTACTGACCGCGTCGCCGAAGGCCTTCTGATGGCCATAATGACCGAAGCTCCGAAAGTTATCGCAGATCCGCGCGACTACGACGCCCGCGCCAACATAATGTGGAGCGGGACACTGGCCCACAACGGCGTGTGCGGCACCGGCCGCGTCGAAGACTGGATGAGCCACGGCCTCGAGCACGAACTCAGTGCGCTCTACGACGTGACTCACGGAGCGGGCCTTGCCGTAGTGTTTCCCGCCTGGATGACATGGGTCGAACGCGAGAAGCCTGAGAAAGTCGCCCAGTTCGCCCACAGGGTCATGGGCGTCGAACCTACCGGCGATCTCCACGCCGACGCTATCGAGGGAATCAAACGGTTGAAAACCTTCTACAAGTCGATCGGCATGCCTGTGACACTCGCCGAACTCGGCATCGGAAATCCCGATTTCAACGCCCTCGTGGCCGGATTCCACCGCAACAAAGGCGCACATCCCGGCGGCTACGTCAAGCTTTCGCCCGACGCAACCGCCGCCATATACCACCTTATGCTGTAACGCCGGTGTCAGAAAACCGGCGGAATGAAAGCAGCCACGTCGGTATCGCCCAACAAGTCGGCAAATGTCAGCCATAGCAGAAGTAAAATAACAAGCACTGCAACGCCTATGGCAAGCCATAGCTTTCCGCTTGAAAGGCGACGTCGCGAATTATCTTTTTTCATTGTCGGAAACTTTAGTTGAACTTTCGTGAGTATCTGTTAATAGAACAACAGCCGTTGGCTTTTGGTTCTGCTCATCGGTGAGTGACAGGTTAACCAAAGATTTGAGTTTTTAGCCGATATTTCTTATTTTTGCGGCTCAATGACAACTAAAACAACGACAAAGAAAAAGCGGCAGCCGAAGAAGGGAGACTCGTTCTTCCGCCGGAATCAGCTCGCTTTGATTATCGCGGGCAGCATTATCGGAATGCTGCTCGGAGCTGCCAGTGCGCTCGTTTTCGGGCGCACGCCGCAGACCGTCAGGCTGACATTCACCGGCCGCGAAACTACCGAAGCCGTAGGCGACACCCTCAGAAGCCGTCTCGGCTCGCGACAGGGCGCACGAGTATACGTCATCTGGCGCGCCCTCGGAGGCAGCGGTGGAGAACTGCGCGGAAGCTATCTGGCCGAAAAAGGTATGACAGCCGCCCGGCTCGGCTACCGGATGGCGCGCGGCCACGAGAGTCCCGTCAGACTGACGTTCAACAATGTGCGCACTCTCGATGAACTCGCCCGGCGTGTCACGGCCAATCTCGCCGTCAGTCCCGAGGCGTTTCTCGCCGCCACCGACAGCCTGCTGAGCGCCAAGGGATTCAAGAAAGCCGAATATCCGGCAGCGTTTCTCTGCGACACCTACGAAGTCTACGCCACGACCTCGGCCGAGAAGCTCGTCAGACGCCTCGTGAAAGCCCGCGACACCTTCTGGAACCCCGACCGTATCGCCAAAGCGCGCGAACTCGGGCTCGACCCCGTAGGCGTCACAACCATAGCCTCTATCGTGGCCGAAGAAACCTCGAAAGCCGACGAACGGCCTAAAGTGGCCCGTCTCTACCTCAACCGCCTCGCCCGAGGCATGAAGCTTCAGGCCGACCCGACGGTTAAATTCGCAATCGGCGACTTCTCGCTCCGACGCATAGGCGGGAGCATGCTGAACATAGATTCCCCATATAACACGTATCGCGTCAAAGGTCTTCCTCCGGGGCCGATCCGGATTGTAGACCCTCAGCTCATCGACGACGTGTTGAACGCTCCGGCCCACAATTATATTTATATGTGTGCGCGCGAAGACTTTTCGGGCTACCACAACTTATCGACCGATTATGCGACCCACCAGGCTAATGCCCGACGCTATCAGGCCGAACTCGACCGCCGAAAGATTCATTAATCAGAACCGAAAATGAAGTCATCTGACAAACAGACGGCAATCGCCGCCACTTTCGCCAATGCGGCCGACGCCCACATCGCCGCTGGAATGCTGGCCGACCACGGCATCAAATGCCTGTTGGACAACCGAACGACAAACGCCATCTTTCCGATGGGCGACACCAACCCGAACTTCGGTGTCGACATAATTGTAACCGCCTCCAATCTTGCCGAGGCCCGCAGACTTCTACACGAACATGACGACATCTGACCCCACACGCCAACGACAGCGACAGGTTACATCGGTGAACGACAGCGGCATAGCCGTATTCAATTCTCTGGAACGTTTCCGCCTTTTCGACGACACCGTCAGCCTCGACAAGACTCTGATGGTTGTCACTATAAACGGCGGAATCGAAGCGACCGTAGACCTGACACACAGGCGTATGGGGCCCGGACAAGTCATGGTGCTCAGAGGGGCTCATGTCATAAAAGGGATTGTCCAGAGCCCTGATTTCGAAGGTTTTTTTATCATCGTAGAGAACAACCGCATCGACGATATGTTGCCGATGTACCCCTATATGGCCTCGTGTATCCTCTACTTCAAAGACCGACCCATAATCACAGCCGAGCCCGACGAAATAGAATCGCTGAAGATAATCTATTCGCTCTTCACTCGCTCGACCGGCTCGCGGCTCCCCTATCACCGCATGATGGTCAATTCGCTGTGTGAGGTTCTTTTCTACGAGACTCTCGGCCTATACACCTCGCGTATGAACCGCACCAACAAGCAGCCCTCGCGCCGCGAAGAGCTGTTGTCGAAATTCATCTCGCTCGTAGAGAAGAACTTCATGAAGGAACGGACAGTTCTTTTCTATGCGAAAAAAATGTGTCTGTCGCCCAAACATCTCTCGACAGTCATTAAGGAAGTCAGCGGCCGCCCGGCAGGCGACTGGATCGACTCTCAGGTCATACTTAAAGCTAAAATGCTGCTGCGAAACACCGGAATGTCGGTTCAGGAAATCAGCGACACACTGAATTTCACAAACCAATCGTTTTTCGGTAAATATTTCAAGCAGAAAACCGGCATGTCGCCGCGCGCTTTCCGCTCTAATCCCGACGCCGAGCCCCAATAATGAAACGCCTGTCAATCCTCATAGCCGCCATAGCGGCCACGATAACGCTCTTCGCCGAGCCTCCCGCATCGAAAGAGCCGAGCGACGCCTACTATAATCTCGTCGGCGACGCGGACAGCGCCATAGCCCGCGGACAGTGGGCCAAAGCCGAAGAGGCTCTTCTGAGCGCCATGCGCCTCGAACCGTCGAATCCGGGCAACATTCTGCTGATGAGCAATCTGGGAATCGTCCAATACAACAGCGGAAAAGACTCCCTGGCTCTGGTCACACTGACACAGGCCCACGACATAGCCCCGCGCTCTGTAACCATTCTCGGCAACCGAGCCCGCGTTCTCATGGCTATGGGACGCTTCGAAGAAGCCCGCGCCGACTATTCGGCCATCGTCGAGGCCGACTCCACGATGACCGACGCCCGCTTCCACCGCGCCCTGCTCGACCTTAAGGCCGGCCACACCGCAACAGCCCGCGCCGACATCGACTGGCTCAGACGCAACAATCCCGACGACATCAACACCAATCTCGCCGAGGCAACCCTCGCCTCGGCCGAAGGCGACTTCGCCGCCTCAGTTATCGCCTACACAAAGGTTCTGAATATTGACAAGCAGCCCGAATACTATGCCGAACGTGCGTTTGGCTACCTTATGACCGACCGCCCGGGCGATGCCGCCGAAGATATAGCCGCCGGACTCGAGCTCGATCCCACCGACGCTCAGCTCTATCTATACCGCGCGATGCTGAACCGCGCCCGTTTCCGCCCCGAAGACGCGCGGGCCGACGCCCGCGAAGCGCTGCGTCTCGGCGCCGATCCGCGCGAAGTCGAGCCGCTGCTACGTTAATATCACGCTGTCAGAGCGTTATGCTGTCTGTTTCCGTATCTCAGTTTTTTCCACTACCTTTGCGAAGATGAATCTGGCTCTTCTTAGACAAAACAGCGAGACCGACACCGAACGTCGGCGCGTGCGCCCGACTCGGCGCCGCTATAAGAAGGAGGTCTTCTCCGTCGACTGGCGTGAGGCTTTCACGCCGGTTCTGTTCATGCTCACTCTGGCGCTCGCCGGCCTGCGTTTTTATCCGGCTCTGGTTCTGATCGCCATAATCCTTATAAACAGGCTGATTAAAAACCGCTACGACTTCGTCATAATGCTCGGCATCATGGCTACGTCGCGCGCGTTCATCCCCGATGATCTTCTGCCGGTCAAGATTTTCGACCTTGTTCTGGTGGTAGCCCTCTTCGCGCTTTTCTTTTATCGTAAAGACCTGCTGACAAAACAGGTTACGATACTTTCGCTGGCCTATACGGCTATTCTCGCCGTGTTCATGTTCATGAGCCCCGAACTGCTGTCGATTCAGCTGCTGACATTCCGCGAATATGCGTCGATACTCTGTTTCGTCGTGCCGATGTTCGTGTTTGCCAACCGCGATTTCTCGATGAAGGAGTTCATGAAGCGAGTGCTTCTCTACGCCCTGATAATCTGCGCCTTCTATGCTATCGACGGAATTATACTCAACGGCTGGCTTCTCATTCCGGCTGATGCCGGCGCGCCGTTCCCGTCGACATTCGACCATCCCCTGATCTCGCCTTTCGTATTCTATTTTCCGCGCAAATATCCGGCCGCGCTCTACATTCTGATAGTGGCCACCTACGGTCTTGCGCGCTACTACAGGTTCAGATGGTGGCAATGGCTCATAGTTGTCAGCTGTCTGCTCGTTGTCAGAACGATAACCATAATTGCGGCAGTTGTTCTGACCTATGTCATCTTTCAGGGCAACTTCCGCCAGTTCATGAAGAACTTTTTTCTGGCCTTCATAGCGATATTCGTGCTATACGTGGTCGACAGCGCTACGGGACGCCATCTGCGTGTGGCCTCTCACGTCCAGCAGGTAGCCGAAGTGTTTGTTGCCGAAGACGACGAAGATCTCGCCGAATTCGGGTCGACGCGAATGGCACAGATTATACCCAAATACGAATATCTCGTCAGCAACGACAAGCTATGGACCGGTCTCGGATTCCTCCATAACGAGAAATCGACCTCGGCACGCTACATGATCTCGAACGACCTATACTCCGACATCTCGCAGAGCGAGGAATCGGTTGGCGCCGCCACTGAGGTCACGCAGTTCAACACCGTGATTCATATCGGCCTCATCGGCTTCGCGATTCAGACCCTTTACTTTCTCAGTGTGTTCTTCGTTATGAAGCGCGCCCGGGTCCGCGACGCCTATTTCTACCTGTCGACACTGCTCTGCGCCTCGGTGATGGGGTTGGGCGGATTTGCCGGACTGATACGTCACGACGGACTGATATGGGTTGCCGTTGCCCTCGGCCTGACACTGATGCAACACCGCCGGGGCATCGACGAAGGCCCCGAGCTCGAAGAGGGAACCGACTCTGAAACTACAGCCGTGGCAGAAGCAGACACGACACGATAAATTCCATTCTCGATTTTGCGGGAGTGACGGATTTTTCGCTATCTTTGCCGTTATGAACGACGACATGATAGATAAGAAAGCCAGGGAAGTTTTCGATATGGTCGTTGCGCGTGCGACCGACGACGACATGCGCCGCCTGCGCGACGCTTTCAGCCTTGCCCGCGAAGCCCATGCCTCGCAGTTCCGAAAAGGTGGCGACCCTTATATTCTCCACCCCATAGCTGTGGCCGCCATTGTGGCCGGGACGCTCTGCCTCGATGTCAATTCCGTCATAGCCGCCTTTCTCCACGATGTTGTCGAAGACACCCCGGTTACAATCGGCGAGATCCGCGACCGCTTCGGCGACGATGTAGCCTCGATTGTCTCTGTTGTCACAAAGCCCCAGAAAGACCATTACGACGCCACAAAACAGGTCGACAACTACCAGCAGATGCTCGCATCGCTCAAAGACGACGTGCGGCCTATTCTCGTAAAGCTTGCCGACAGGCTCCACAATATGCGCACGCTTGCCGACATGCGTCCCGACAAACAGATGAAGATCGCCGGGGAAACCGACTATCTCTATGCGCCGCTGGCCACCCGGCTGGGACTTTACGACATCAAGACCGAGCTTGAGAATCTGAGTTTCAGATTCCGTTGTCCCCACGAATTTGAAGAGATAACGTCGCTGATTCAGCGCGACCGCGACGCCCAGCGCATAAGGCTCGACCGCTTCAACGACCAGCTCCGCGAAGTGCTCAAAAACGCCGGCATAAAGGCAACGGTGTTTACCGAATACCGCCGCCCCTACAGCGTGTGGCGCAAGATGCACAAATATGGCGACGACTTCAACCATCTCAAATACCGACACTTCACCGAGATAATTTTTCCGTCGCGCGAGCCTGTGGTCTCCGACAAAGAGATGGCCCTTCGCGTCTATTCGGCGCTTACCGACCGCTTCAAGGAGAAGCCCGGCGGAATATCGAACTATATCGACTCGCCTAAAGAGAACGGCTATCAGAGCTTCCACGTCAAACTGCTGCCCGATTTCGGCCGCTGGCAGGAAGTGCACATCGCCTCCGACAAAATGTATCACGACTCGGCTCTCGGCTGCGTCGCGAACCGCAACGAACAGTGGCTCGAGAAATTCCGCGAAGTGCTCCGCGACATCCCCGAGGCCGGGCGCGACGGCTCAGCATTCATCGCCGACGTCGTCGCCTCGTTCTACAACGACGACATCATGACATTCACCTCGGCGGGGACGCCGGTTGTGCTGCCCCAGCGCTCCACGGTTCTCGATTTCGCCTACGAGGTCGACGAGGCGCTTGGCTCTCACGCCAAATATGCCCGAATAAACGGCTTTCTGTCGTCGATAAAGGCCCCTCTCCGCCGTGGCGACGTCGTCGAAGTGTTCACCGACGAAAAAGTCAGCCCGTCGGCCGACTGGCTCAATGCCGTGACAACCTACAAGGCCCGAAAAGCCGTCTCGGACTATCTCGTCTCACAGCCCCGGCCGCGCTATGACCGATGTCCCCACTGCCTGCCGATTCCCGGCGAAGAAGTCATCGGCTTTTTCGACCATAAGGGGGACATTACGCTTCACAAGCGCGACTGCCCAACAGCCGTCAGCATGGCCTCGCAGTTCGGCGACTCGATAGTGTCGGTCGACTACGAGCCCGACCAGACGCTCTATCCGGTCACTATTGAAGTTACGGCCGTTGACCGTTTCCATCTTTTCATCGATCTTGTCGACACTATCAGCAACACTCTCAATCTCGCTATCGACACCATCACGACAACTACAACCGACTCAATAGTGAAATGCCGTATATCTTTCGGCATCCACAGTTTCGGCGAGCTTCAGACCATAATCCATCACATCGCACTGATCGACGGAGTCGACGAAGTCAAGCGTCTTGTATGAAGTCCTGTTAAACCAAATGGTGTCCCGGTTGTCTATAACAATAAAGCAACCATCAAATTCCACAGTTATGAAAGGAATAATCCGCATCGCAGCTATAGCGCTGACTTCAGTAGCAATGATATGTCTTCCGCTGACAGCCAACGCCGACCGCCATCAGGGCGCACGCGGCGGAGGACGCCCCGGAGTTACAGCCTCACGAGGGGGCAACCACGGGAACCACAGCGGCAAGAACGACCGACCCGGGAAGAATCACGACAAAGGATACCGGCCCGGCAAGAACGACCGGCCCGGAAAAAAACACGACAAAGGATACCGGCCCGGTAAGAACGACCGACCCGGTAAGAACCACGACAAAGGTTACCGTCCCGGTAAGAACGACCGGCCCGGAAAAAAACACGACAAAGGATACAGGCCAGGTAAGAACGACCGGCCCGGCTGGCCCCACGACAACGGATACCATAACGGGCACCGTCCCGGCCACGGCCCATCGCACGGCTACCGTCCGCCTAAACCCCACCACAAGCCCAACTATGGCTGGCGCCCGGGCCGTATGCCCAGACCATACTACAGACCCACGCCTCCCCCGCGTTGGCGTCCCGCACCCGGCGTACCTCCAATCGGAGCAATTCTCGGCCTGACATTCGGAGCCGCGTTCGACGCATCGATGAACTATCTGCTGAACAACTACGCCGTTTCGGCCTACAACAATTCGATACTCATGGTTCAGAACGCCCCGTATCTGAACTTCGTGTGGCCCGAAGCGCGCCTGATCTATAACAACGGCTATCTCGACGGAACGCAGTTCATCTACACGAGCCCCTACGCCGACAATATGCGTTACTATTCGACATATAACTATCTGACGAATATCTACGGAATGCCCGTCCAGACAGGCCCCGGAATGGTCGCCACATGGTATGGAGCCAACCGCGGATTCATCAATCTCTCTTTCGAAATGATGAACGGCCGATATTTCACTGTTCTATCGCTCGGCCGGTAAACGACGACATTAAGTTTTTGTTAAAGATAAAGCGGGAAAGCGTCCGTGCGGCGCTTTTCCGCTATATTTGTGCCCATGGAACAAGAAACACGCATCCTCGTTGTCGACGACGAAGAGGCCCTTTGCGAGGCCATCAGATTCAATCTCGAAGAAGCCGGATTCACCGTCGACACCGCGCTGAGCGCCGAAGAGGCGCTGTCGACCGATCTGACGCACTACTCGCTCATTCTGCTCGACATTATGATGGGCGAAATCTCAGGCACGCGCATGGCGGCAATTCTGAAAGCCAACCCGCTGACCGAACATATACCCATAATCTTCTGCACCGCACGCGATTCGGAAGACGACATGATAGCCGGTCTCGAGCTCGGCAGCGACGACTATATCACGAAACCGTTCTCGATGCGCAACGTCGTGGCGCGCGTGAAAACCGTGTTGCGCCGGAGCCACCACGGGTCGGCATCAGAAGATCTCGGAGTCATGACATTCGGCGGTCTTGCGGTCAGCACATCGCGCAAATCATGCACGGTAGACGGCCTCGAAGTGAAGATGCCCCGGAAAGAATTCGAAATTCTGAGCCTTCTGATCTCAAACCGCGGACGCATCTTTTCGCGCGAAGAGATTCTCAAACGCATATGGCCCGACGAAGTCATCGTTGTGAACCGCGTTGTCGACGTCAACATAACGCGCCTGCGCTCGAAACTCGGCCCTTACGGCAAATATATACTGACACGTCCGGGCTACGGTTACTGCTTTGCCGAATAATATGCGCTTCCACACACGCCTGTTTCTCGCCCTCCTATCCTACTCGGTTCTTCTTGTAGGCGCCGTTGCCCTGTTTCAGTATCGGCGCGAGAAGGTGTTCAAGGCCGAAGAACTCAATCAGCGGCTTCAGATGGTCAACGACGACATCTTCGATCAGCTCGCCGACAGCGTAGCGGTCTTGAGGCTGCCGCGCAGCATCGGCGACCTGAGAGTGACGGTTGTCGACCGCGGCGGACGTGTCGTGTTCGACAACAGCCTCGACACACTGCCCGGCTCAAACCACCTCAACCGCGAAGAAATAGCCGAAGCCATGACATCGGGCGAAGGCTATGCCATCAGACGCAACAGCGCATCGACCGGAAAGACCTACTTCTATTCGGCAAAGCGCGAGGACGACATGATCGTGCGCACCGCAGTCCCTTATAGTGTCGAACTCCACAAGCTGCTGGCAGCCGATTATGCCTTTCTATGGTTCATTATCGGAATAAGCATAGTAATGTGTGTCATCGGTTATCTGACAACGCGCCGTATAGGCGGACACATATCGCGCCTGAACCGGTTCGCCGAACAGGCCGAACGCGGAGAGAACATCGTCGATACCGAGTCATTTCCCGACGACGAGCTCGGCGAAATATCCGGAAACATTATCAGACTTTACACCCGGCTTCGCGAGGCGATGACCGAGCGCGACCGCCAGCACCGCCTTGCCCTCGAGCAGGAACATGACAAGATACGCATCAAGCGTGAACTGACTAACAATATCAACCATGAGCTCAAGACGCCTGTGGCAGCGGTCGAGGCATGTCTGGAATCGCTTGCCGACCATCCCGACATGAGCGCCGACCGGCGCCAATACTTCGTCGGGCGTGCCCTCGACGCCAACCGGCGCCTTAGAGAACTGCTGGCCGACGTATCGGCAATCACCCGAATCGAAGACGGCGGCGACCGCATCGGCCGCGAGCCTGTCGACATCGCCGCCCTGACTGCCGACGTGTGCGCCGAATTCTCCGAGTCGGCCATCGAAAAAAATATCGTCATCGACAACGGCATCACACTCTCCGAGCCTATTTCGGGCAACAGCGCTCTTCTGGAATCGGTTATGCGGAATCTTATCGACAACGTCCTGAAATATTCAGGCGCCACCCGCGTGGAACTCCGGCAGAACCTGACCGCCGACAAGCTGACAATCACTGTGACCGACAACGGCTGTGGCGTCAATCCGGAACATCTGCCCCATCTTTTCGAACGGTTCTACAGAGTCGACAAAGGGCGGTCGAGGCGCTGCGGCGGAACAGGACTCGGACTGGCAATAGTTAAAAACGCGGTCATCTGGCACGGTGGCCATGTGCGCGCCGACCTTCCGGCGGCCGGCGGCCTGCGGATAACGATAGTCATTCCGCGCTGACTCCCTCGATTTCTCTTTTTTTTAATTTTGATGAAACATTTATGAAACATCGTTGAGCGTAATTTGTAATAAAATTAAACAGCTCACAGATATGGATATTTTGTTTCTCTGCGTCGTTGTTTTTCTGTTTCTGCTCGCCATTTTCGATCTGTCGGTGGGAGTCAGTAACGACGCCGTCAATTTTCTCAATTCGGCCATAGGCACTAAAGTGGCTCCGTTGCGCACAATCATCATCATAGCCTCGGCCGGCGTATTCATCGGGGCGGCGATGAGCAACGGAATGATGGACATTGCCCGCCACGGAATTTTCCGTCCCGAGAACTTTTCGTTCTACGACCTGATGTGCATTTTCATGACAGTCATGGTCACCGACATCATCCTTCTCGACCTTTTCAACACCCTCGGAATGCCGACATCAACAACGGTGTCGCTCGTATTCGAGCTTCTCGGCGCGACCTTCGTCGTTGCACTGATAAAGATGGCCGGTGGCACCGACCTTGGATTCGCCGACCTTCTCAACACCGAGAAAGCTCTGTCGGTAATTATAGGTATCTTCCTGTCGGTTGCGATAGCCTTCGTGTTCGGAACTGTCGTCCAGTTTCTGTCGCGACTCATTTTCTCGTTCAACTACCGCAGCCGCCTTCGTTGGAAAATAGGAATATTCGGAGGTGTATGCACTACGGCAATAGTCTATTTCCTGCTGATCAAAGGAGCCTCGGGTCTTTCTTTCATGACCGCCGACGTAAAAGCATGGATAGCCTCACACACAGCTCTGATAATAGCCTGTTCGCTTGTCGGATTCACTGTTATAATGCAGACGCTCCACGCTCTCGGAGTCAACGTGCTCAAGGTCATCGTTCTTATGGGCACATTCTCCCTGGCAATGGCATTCGCCGGCAATGACCTCGTGAATTTCATCGGAGTGCCGCTGACCGGCTTGGCATCGTTCGCCGACTACACCGCCAACGGCAACGGTGACATCCACGGGTTCATGATGGGTTCGCTCAACAGCCCGGCCGACACTCCGCTCTACTTCCTCATCGGAGCCGGCGCTGTAATGGTCGTGTCGCTGGCCACCTCGAAAAAAGCCCGTAAGGTGTCACAGACCGAAATCGGGCTCGGAAGTCATGACGCGGGCGACGAGATGTTCGGGTCGTCGCGGATTGCCCGACGCCTTGTCAGATGGTCGCTGTCGCTGATCTCGTGGGTTCGCGGACTCATTCCCCAGCGCATACGCCGTTTCATAAACCGACGTTTCAATGCCGAAGACAGCATTCTCGAACAGGGAGCCGCCTTTGACCTCGTGCGCGGATCGGTAAACCTCGTGCTGGCCGGAGCGCTGATTGCCCTCGGCACATCCATGAAACTGCCGCTCTCGACAACGTTCGTCACCTTCATGGTTGCGATGGGCACCTCGCTGGCCGACCGCGCCTGGCAGCGCGAATCGGCCGTGTTCAGAATCACAGGCGTGTTTTCGGTTATCGGCGGCTGGTTCCTCACGGCCGGAATAGCCTTCATCGGAGCCGGAATAATCGTCACGGCGATGCACTTCGGCGGTTCATGGGTAATGTTCGCACTGGGCGCCCTGACAATCTATCTTCTCATCCGCAGCAACCGGCGTTTCCGCGCCAAAGCCAGAGAAGAGGACGGCGACGCTCTGTTCCACTCGATTCTGTCGACACGCGAGCCCGACCGCCTGTGGCCTATGTTCATGATTTATCTCAGCGGAAAACAGCAGTCGTTCCTCGAATTCGCCTCGGCGAACTACAATAGCGCGATGACAGCCTTCCTGAATGACGACACCCGCACTCTGGGACGCATCGACCGCGCTCTCGGCGACGCAAAAAGCCGGCTTAAGAACGACCGCCGCAAAGAAACTCTCTGCCTGCGTCGGCTTCCGCGCGAAATCGGCATCGAAAAAAGCGCCTGGTTCTATCTCGGCAACAACAGCTGCATGTCGGTTCTATACAACCTGCGCCGCATAACTGAGGTCTGCCGCGAACACGTCGACAACAACTTCCTTCCCCTGCCCGAACGCTACCGCGCCGACTTCTCCGACATAGCCGTCGAGGTCACAACGCTCTTCAACGACATCACGGCCATGATTTCCGACTCCACACCCGAAGCCGTCGATATGCTCAGACAGCACTGCGACGAGATCAAGAACCGCATATCAAATCTCTACCACGGGCTCTACGACCATATCCGCGAAGGAGACCAGTCGTCGATGACGGTTCTTTACGTTTATCTCAACACACTTCAGGAAACGCGCGAAATGGTATCGGCGCTGCGCAAATACCTCCGCTCCTACGCCAAAATGCTCGACAACAGCTACAGAGGCCACCGCTCGATAGCCGCTCCGCCATCAGAAATCGGAGCATTGTGAATTTGCAAATGTTAAAATAAAGTGTTAATTTTGGGCCGAAGCGTTAACGCTCCGGCCCCTTTCGTTATCGGCCGAAACTTTAATAGACTTTCGTTGTTAACATAATAAAGCTTAAACCCTCCGACAGATCATAAACTCCGCGATGAAAAAATCGACGATATGGTTCCTCGCCATCATAATGGCTCTTACATTCATGGGGCTGCTGTATGTGCAGATCATGTATATGCGCAACATGGTGAGGATGCGCAACGACCAGTTTGCCGAGGGGGTCAAAAGAAGTCTCTACAGCGTCACTACACGCCTCGAACAAGACGAGACAAAGCATTTCCTCGACGAAGACATGGCCAATATCGAGACATCGTTCCTGCCTCGATACAACGCCGACGGAACTGCCGTGATGGGCACCTACACCTCGACATTCAAGACACCCGAGGGACTCACCGGCGGCATCACTCTCGAACGTCAGCTCGACAACGACAAGAACAATCCGAAACGCGGCTATCAGACAAATCAGGAAATTCTACGCGGCCTCTACCTTTATCAGAAAGGGCTTCTCAACGAGGTCATACTGAACATCATAAGCCGGTCGAGCGACCGCCCCATCTCCGAGCGGGCCGATTCGGCTAAAGTGGCCGGATATATGACCTCGGAGTTCAACAACAACGGCCTTGATCTGCCGTTCGAATTCGCCGTCGTCAACCGTGTCGGCGCAGTGGTCTACAAGACCCGCGACTTCAACACTGCCTCGGCCGAGCCCGGAAGCATGTTCGTGCAGACTCTTTTCCCCAACGACCCCACCAACAAGATGAACTATATCAAGGTCTATTTCCCGACCAAAAGCGATTATATCTTCTCGTCGGTGAGGTTCATGATTCCGTCGTTTTTCTTTACTTTAATTCTGCTTCTGGTGTTCCTCTACACAATTGTGGTGGCTTTCAGACAGAAAAAGCTGACAGAGATGAAAAACGACTTCATCAACAACATGACCCACGAATTCAAGACTCCTATCTCGACCATATCGCTGGCGGCACAGATGCTCAACGACCCGGCCGTATTGAAGAGCGAGAATATGCTGCGACATATCTCGACCGTCATCAACGACGAGACGAAACGGCTGCGCTTCCAGGTCGAGAAGGTTCTTCAGATGTCGATGTTCGACCGTCAGAAAGCCACTCTGAGGCTCACCGAGGTCGATGTCAACACCGTTGTGGCCAACGCCCTCCACACCTTCAAGCTTAAGGTAGGAAAATACGGCGGCACAATCGAGGCGCGTCTCGACGCCGACGATTCTATTATCGAAGTCGACGAAATGCACTTCACCAATGTGATATTCAATCTTCTCGACAACGCCCTCAAATATCGCCGTGAAGACGTTGCGCCCCATCTGGTCATAGCCACGCGCAACCGCGACAACGACAAGAAACTCGAGATCAGCGTGGCCGACAACGGCATAGGAATACGCCGCGACGACCTCAAGAAGATTTTCGATAAATTCTACCGCGTTTCGACCGGCAACCGCCACGACGTCAAAGGCTTCGGTCTCGGACTCGCCTACGTCAAGAAAATGGTCGGAGAATTCGGCGGAGAAATCACCGTCGACAGCGAACTCGGAAAAGGAACAAAATTCAATATTATATTACCGTTAACTAAAACAGACTGATTATGGAAGAACGTTTGCGCATATTATTATGCGAAGATGACGAAAACCTCGGGATGCTCCTTCGCGAGTATCTCCAGGCAAAAGGCTTCAGTGCCGACCTCTTCGCTGACGGCGAAAGCGGTTACAAGGCCTTCCTGAAAGGGAAATACGACATTTGTGTGCTCGACGTCATGATGCCCAAGAAAGACGGTTTCGCGCTGGCACAGGAAATACGTACAGTAAACTCGGAAGTGCCCATTATCTTCCTGACGGCAAAATCGCTCAAGGAAGATATTCTCGAAGGTTTTAAAATCGGCGCCGACGACTATCTCACCAAACCTTTCTCGATGGAAGAACTCGTGTTCCGTATCGAGGCAATTCTGCGCCGCGTCAAAGGCAAAAAGGGGAAAGAGGTTACGATGTATAAGATCGGTCGGTTCACTTTCGACACTCAGAAACAGGTTCTGATGATCGGCGACAAGATCACCAAACTGACGACCAAGGAGAGCGAGCTGCTCAGTCTTCTCTGCGCCCATGTCAACGAGATTCTCGAACGCAACTTCGCCCTGAAGACTATCTGGATCGACGATAATTACTTCAATGCCCGTTCGATGGATGTCTATATCACGAAGCTGCGCAAGCATCTCAAAGACGACCCGTCGATCGAGATCATCAACATCCACGGAAAGGGCTACAAGCTCATCGCTCCCGAACCTGACCAGAAATAAGACTCCGCAGGCAGCCACCTGCCGCTGCGGGCATCACGGTTTTTACGGAACCCGTTATGATGACATTTCCCAACGCCAAAATCAACCTCGGCCTGCTGATTACCAACCGGCGGGCCGACGGTTATCATGATCTGCTGACAGTTTTCTGCCCCGTCGGATGGCACGACATACTTGAGATTGTGCCGTCGGCTGTTGGCCGCGATACCCTCGAAGTCGGCGGCAACGGATGTGACTGTCCGCCCGAAAAGAATCTTGTCATGAAGGCTGTCGGCGCTCTCCGCCGCGAATTCCCCGATATGCCTTTTGTCGAGATTTTCCTCGAAAAGTTTATCCCCGACGGCGCCGGCCTCGGCGGCGGCTCGGCCGACGCAGCCTTTACCCTACGCAGCCTCAATAGCCTCTTCGATCTCGGACTCTCCGACGACAGGCTTGCTGAAATAGCCGCCACAATCGGCGCCGACTGTCCGTTTTTCATCTATAACCGCCCGATGATCGGAACGGGCACAGGCACTACGCTCTCTCCGACCACGGTAAACTTCCCCGAAGGCGGCTCGATAGCCATAGTAAAACCGCCTGTCAGCGTTTCGACGCGCGAAGCTTACGCCGGCGTAAATCCGCGGCCCGCTGCCATCAACCTCGCCGACATCATAGCCAGCAGACCTGTCGGCGAATGGAAAGATCTCGTTGTCAACGACTTCGAAGAATCGGTTTTCGCCGCTCATCCGCGTCTGGCCGAGATAAAACGGCGTCTCTACGAAAGCGGAGCGCTATATGCCTCAATGTCGGGGTCGGGAAGCGCATTGTTCGGAATATTCGGCAAAGGCGACGTTCCCGACATCGAACTCGAATTCGACGACTGCGACTGCAAGATTGTTCCGGCCGACGTCGGAAACAGTCTCTTAAAATGAGTTTAATTTATTTTAACAGCTTGTGCACACCGCAAACTGCATAAAAAATCGTTTCTTTGCATATCTATTGTATATGAGACGGTTTTTTATTTTATATATTTTGCCCGTTATCGCCCTGACGGCGATTCTGTCGTCGTGCGGCGACAACGACGAGCCGGTGCCCGTCGAGCCGGAAGTTCCCACTGAGCCCGACAAGCCCGTCGGGCCTGACCCTGACGACACTGACAAGACTCCGTTGACTCTTCTTATTTATATGGTTGCCGACAATTCGCTCGGAACCCTTGGATTCGCCGAACAGGATCTCTCGGAAATCTCTACTGCGATGTCAGAGAACGCGCTGGGAGAGAACGCCCGGCTGCTCGTCTACAAGTCTATGCCCGGCGTCAACAAGGGGGTTGTTCCCGAACTTGTCGAGTTCACCGACGGAACTCCCGACCCTAAACTGCTGAAAAGCTATCCAGACGACCCTTCCGTTTATTCGACATCGGAAGAACGCATGGCAGAAGTGCTTGAGGATGTCCGCGAGATTGCCCCTGCCAAAGAATACGGACTTATTATGTGGAGCCATTCGACAGCATGGCGCACCGAAGATTCGGCGCTGCCTGCGCGCAGTTTCGGGCAGGATCGCGACCGGCGTATGGCCATTCCCGCTCTCGGAAGAGTCCTAAACAAGTTCAGCCACAAATTCATCTACTTCGACTGCTGCCTCATGGCCAACGTTGAGGTGGCCTATGAACTGCGACACGCCACCCCTCTGATTGTGGCCTCGGGCGCCGAAGTCCACGGCGACGGAATGCCTTATCAGCTGACGGTGCCGATCTTCGCCAAAGGGGACGTCCGCGCCGTGGCTGAGAAAACTTTCGAATACTACGACAGCCGCAGCGGAGTAGACCGCTGGTGCACCCAGTCGGTTATCGAGACCGACAAGCTCGACCGTCTGGCAGCCGCTACACGCAGCCTGATGGAATCGGCATCACCGCTGTCGTCGGTCCGCGGAATCCAGACCTACTCACCGACTTCATCTTTTCGCACCTACGACATGGACGACTACGTCAGCCGTATCTCGGCCGACGAGACCGCCTATCAGGCATGGCAGGCAATTCTTGCCGAAGCCGTGACCTACAAGGTATCGACCCCCTACGTCAACGGCAACCACCGCATCGCAAAATATTGCGGATTGAGCTCCAACATTGTCACCTCTGCCAACGATGCCTCAAAATACCACTATAACGAGCTACAGTGGTGGGCCGACGTTGTCAGTCATAATCCCAACTTCGCAGAATGAGGTTTCTTCAGATTCAGATGCCCTCGGTTCCGACCGATTCGATAAACATACCCGATCCGGCCGCCGGCCTGAAGGATCTAAAGGGGATGTCGCTCGACGACCTTCTGGCAAAACTCGCCAACGATGTTGTCACTTTTGCCATAAACCTCGCCATCGCCATCACCGTCTTCTATATCGGCAAACTTGTTATCAACAAACTCTATCGTCTGACAGAGAATGTAATGACGCGTCGCAAGGTCGACAAATCGCTGATAACGTTCGTGCTGTCGTTTGTCAGAATCGTGTTGTATTTCATTCTGATAGTGACGGTCATCTCGATTCTCGGAATCGAGACAAGCTCATTCTTAGCTATTTTCGCATCGGCCGGTATCGCCATCGGTATGGCTCTGAGCGGCACTCTTCAGAACTTCGCCGGAGGCGTTCTGATTCTTCTTCTTAAGCCTTACAAAATCGGCGATTATATCGAGGCCCAGGGCTTCGCGGGTACCGTCACCGAGATTCAGATTTTCAACACGATAATCTCTACCCCCGACAACAAGTCGATAATCATTCCCAACGGGCCGCTCTCGACTTCGAGCATCAACAACTGGAGCCGCGAGAGCTACCGGCGCGTGGAATGGACTGTCGGAATCTCCTACGGCAATGACGTTGCGGCGGCGCGCCGGGCCATTCTCGAAATCATCGGCGCCGACCACAGAATTGTCAAGACAACCATCGCCGCCCACCGCACAGCTTTCGAAGCCGAAGAAGAAAAGAAGTCAGAAAGCGGCGAAGCAGGCGCCGACGAAGCCGCAGAAGAGACTCCGGCAACGGCCCACGGACGGATCTGGCGCTTTTTCCACCGCAAACAGCGCGAGGCGCGCGAGCGCATATCGGCCGAGGCCGAAATCGATCTCAGAATGAAAACCGGGTTTGAAGAGGCGAATCTTAGTCCGGCAGTGGTCGTGACAAATCTCGGCTCAAGCTCGGTCGACCTTTCAGTCAGGGCATGGGCACCCACCGCCCTCTACTGGCCCGTTTATTTCGACATCAACGAGCGCATCTATACCGACCTTCCCAAGGCAGGCATAGACTTTCCCTTCCCTCAGCTCGATGTCCATCTCGACAAGCAACAATAACCTACTATCACAACCATAAAAAACATGAGAAAACGAGTGCTCAGCATTATGCTGTTTGCGGCAGCCGCAGGCTCAGTCTCGGCCATGGCCGACAACGCCCCGCTCTGGCTCCGCGACGCAGCCATCTCGCCCGATGGCTCCAGAATAGCGTTTACATTCAAAGGCGACATCTACACCGTTCCGACCTCCGGCGGAAAAGCCTCGCGACTTACCGCCCTCCCCTCGCTCGAATGGGCGCCGGTATGGAGCCCCGACGGCACTAAGATAGCCTTCGCAACAGACCGCAACGGCGGCAGCGACATCTATATAATGGGAGCTGACGGCGGCCACGCCACTCGCCTCACATTCGATTCGGCATCGGAAACGCCCGAAGCTTTCACTCCCGACGGCTCCGAAATCGTCTTTTCGGCAGCTATTCAGGACGCTCCTTTGTCGGTGATGTTCCCGACCGCCCGTCTGACCGAGGTGTATACTGTTCCCGCAGCCGGCGGCCGCACCCGTCAGCTGCTGTCGACTCCGGCAGAAAAAATCTCATATCTCCCCGACGGAAAGAGCTTCCTCTACCACGACGTCAAGGGTATGGAAAACAAATTCCGCAAACACCACACCTCTTCGGTGACCCGCGACATCTGGCTCTACGACGCCAAAAGCGGACGCCACACCAATCTGACAAACCGTTACGGCGAAGACCGCAACCCCGTTGTGGCCGACGGCGGAAAGACGCTATATTTCCTCAGCGAACGCAACGGAGGCTCGTTCAATGTCTACCGTATGAGCCTCGATAATCCTGCCGACGTCAAAGCCGTGACCGACTTCAAGGAGCATCCTGTCAGATTCCTCTCGATGGCCGACAACGGTACGCTTGCTTTCGGCTACGACGGCGAGCTCTACACTATGAAAGCCGGTGGTCAGCCTCAGAAAGTGGCCGTTGAAATCGACATCGACGAGGCGTCGCCCGTAACCGATATGCGCTTCAGCTCGGGAGCCACTGAGGCCGCGCCCTCGCCCGACGGCAAACAGATGGCGATTATATGGCGCGGCGACGTGTTCGTCACCTCTGTCGAGCACGATTCGTTCAAACAGATAACCTCCACCCCTCAGGCCGAGAAAAATGTCAGCTGGAGTCCCGACGGAAAAACGCTCTACTACACCAGCGAGCGCGACGGACGCCGCTCGATCTACAAGGCTGAGAAAACCCGCTCCGACGAGCCCAATTTCTCGAACGCCACACTGATAACCGAGACTCCGCTCTTCACAGAGTTTACAGTCGACCGCGAACATCCGGTTGTCAGCCCCGACGGCAAAAAGGTGCTGTTCGTCGAAGACCGCAACAAGATCATGCTCATGGATCTTGCCTCGAAAAGCGTCAAACAGATAACCGACGGCTCGAACTTCCCCGACCGCGACGGCGGTTTCTCGCTCGAGTGGGCCCCCGACAGCCGCTGGTTCGCCACCGAGGCGTCGCTTAACCGCCACGATCCCTACTATGATGTCGTCATCATCAACACCGATGACCTCGAGACAATCAATCTGACCAACAGCGGCTATTTCGACATGAACCCCCAGTTCGTGCTCGACGGCAACGCAGTCATGTATATCACCGACCGCTTCGGAATGAGGAACCATGCCTCATGGGGATCGCAGAACGACGTGATTCTCCATTTCCTCAACAAGGAGGCCTACGACAAATACCGCCTCAGCGAGGAAGACTTCGAACTTCTCAAAGAGGTAGAGAAAGCTCAGAAAAAGAAAGCTTCAGCCGATTCCGACAAAAAATCGAAGAAGAAAAAAGGCAAAAAAGATGATGCCAAAGAAGAGCCCAAAGAGGATAAGAACGTCAAGATCGACCGCAAGGGCCTCGAAGACCGCATAGTCCGGCTCACTCCCGTTTCAGGAGAACTCTCGGGCACAGCCCTCGTCGACGACGGCGAAAGTCTCTACTATGTCGCCGGAAGCGAAGACGGCTGCAACCTCTGGAAAGTATCGCTTCGCGACGACGACATCGAACTCGTCAAGAAATTCCCCGGCGAAGGCGGTATGGGAATGTCAACCCTGCCCGACGGCTCGGCAGTGTTCCTTATCGGCAGCAAGCTCAGGAAACTCGAACCCGCCGGATCGAAAGTCTCGCCGGTAACCTACAGCGGCCGCGCCAAAGTCGACCGTGCCGCCGAACGCGAGGCAATGTTCAACTTCGTTGTCAACGAAGAGCGCGAGCGGTTCTACAACAAGAATATGCACGGTGTCGACTGGACGAAACTGACCGACCACTACCGCCGGTTCCTCCCCTATATCAGCAACAACGCCGATTTCTCTGACATGCTCAGCGAGCTTCTCGGCGAGCTCAACGTCAGCCACACCGGCAGCGGAGCCGCACGTCGCGGAGCCGCCGACCCGACTGCATCACTCGGTCTGCTCTACGACATGACCTACGACGGCCCGGGACTGCGCGTAGCCGAGATTCTCGAAAAGGGCCCGTTTGACCGCTCGACAACGGCCATGAAGCCCGGAAGCATCATCACCGCTATCAATGGCGTAGCCTTCGAAGCCGACAAGCCCACAGCTCCGCTGCTTGCCAATGTCGCCGGTAAAAAAACGCTCGTAGCCTTCGCAACCCCCGACGGCAAGACCGAGACCGAGGTAATCCTGCCCATTTCGCAGGGGCGCCAGAGCTCGATGATGTATGACCGCTGGGTTAAGAGCCGCGCAGCCTATGTCGACTCAATCTCGGGCGGACGCCTCGGCTATATCCACCTCCAGTCGATGAGCGACGACTCGTTCCGCAAGGCATATAAAGACCTTCTCGGCCGCTACAACACCCGCGAGGGCGTCGTCATCGACACCCGCTGGAACGGCGGCGGACGCCTCCACGAAGACATCGAAGTGCTCTTCAGCGGCGACAAATATTTCACTCAGGTCGTGCGCGGCGTCGAAACCTGCGATATGCCCTCGCGCCGCTGGAACAAACCGAGCATCATGGTTCAGTGTGAGGCCAACTATTCGAACGCCCACGGAACTCCCTGGGTCTACAAACACCGCGGCCTCGGAAAGCTCGTCGGAGCGGCTGTGCCCGGAACGATGACATCGGTCAACTGGGTCGACCTTCAGGATCCCGAGCTCTACTTCGGCATTCCCGTAGTCGGCTACCGCCTGCCCGACGGCTCATATCTCGAAAACAAGCAGCTCGAGCCCGACATCAAGGTTCTCAACGACCCTGCCACCGTTGTCAAAGGCGCCGACGATCAGCTCCGCGTAGCTGTAGAGACTCTTCTGCGCGACATCGACAGCAAGAAATAACCAACCAACAACCATATCTATATGAAGAAGACAATCCTGACAATCCTCGCCGGCGCCGGATGCGCTCTCGCCTCCTGCGCCCAGCCCGCCCCCTCGGGGAACTACAGCCTCAGCGTGACTTTCCCGGCCGAGGCCGAGGCCGATGATTATATGGCCTATATCGTCGACGTCGACAACGGCGCCAAGATCGACAGCGTTATCGTTGCCGACAACAAGGCCCTGTTCAGCGGCAAGATCGACAAGCCCGTGCTCGCCCGAGTGATGCTCGAGAACGACCGCGTAGGCACATTCATCCTCGAACCGGCCGACATCGTGTTCGACCCCGCCACCAAAGAGGCCAAAGGGGGAACGCTCAACGCCAAGATGGACGACATCAACAAGAAATTCGGCGAAGTAGTGAGCCGTTTCCGCGCCCTGCCGCGCGACTCGACCTTCGAAGCCAAAGCCGAAGCACTTCAGGCCGAATATGAGAAACTCAACGCCGACGCTCTCAAGGAGAACGCCGACAACCCCATCGGCTACTATCTTTTCATAAACATGGCCGGGAGCCTCGACGAACCTCAGCTCGACGAAGCCCTCAAACAGTATCCCCAGTTCGCTTCGAGCCAGAAAGTGGCCGGCTTCAAGAAGATGTTCGCCCAACGCCGCGAAACCTCTGTAGGGCAGCCCTACAAAGACTTCGCCGTCACCTTCGAAGGCAAGACTACGAAGCTCAGCGAAATGCTTAAGAAAGGCCGCTACACGCTGGTTGACTTCTGGGCAAGCTGGTGCGGCCCCTGCCGTCGCGAGACAGCCGTCATCAAAGACCTGCTTAAGGAATACGGGCCCAAAGGCCTCGACGTTGTCGGCGTAGCCGTATGGGACGAGCCCGACAACACCCGCAAGGCTATCGAGGAACTCGCCCTGCCCTGGCCGCAGATTCTCAACGCCCAGTCGGTTCCCACCGAGCTCTACGGCATAGCCGGAATTCCCACGATAATCATTATCGACCCCGACGGCAAGATCGTCAGCCGCGACAAGCAGGACGAAGAGCTCCGCGCCGACGTCGCCGCCTGCTTCCCTGCCGAATAATCCCCTGTCTCTCAGAAACGAAAGCTGTGCCACGGTATTTCCGCGGCACAGTTTCGTTATTATGCCGCCCCGCTAATTGGGCAACAAGAAAATAACAAGAAAACAAATTACTCAGCCACAATTAAACTGAAGATTCCATTTGCCGAATCAAAAGCTAATCCTTAGCTTTGCAACCACTTATGAAATCCACAATACCGATTATCATTATCCGGATATTGACAGGACAAGACAGGATAAGTCGATTTCGGGAATTATGGTAAAATCATCCTCAATTTGTATAACTAATACTCGCAATAATAATTCTAAATTTGCATTGACCCAAAAACATACATCTACCACAATGAAAAAATTGTAACCGTTCTCAGCGGGTAAGAGAGGCGACGTCGAGGCCCGAGGGGGCCTGGAAGATGCGCAGGCCGAAACGCGGGACTACGGCGTAGACATAGTCGAAGATGTCGCTCTGAACGGCTTCATAAGAGGCCCAGTCGGTGACCGAGGTGAAGAAGTAAAGTTCGAGGGGGATGCCCTGAGGGGTCGACTGGAGCTGGCGAACCATGACGAACATCGTGCGCGTTCGCTTGCCGACGACAACCGGCTGCTCCGACAGCCAGTGCTGGAGATGACGGCGCAGCAGTCCGAGGTTGACCGAGCGGTCGGCCGTCGACTCGACGAAGCCGTCAGCTTTCAGCGCGGCGAGTTCATCGTCGCTGAGAAAGCGGACACTGTTGACATCGATATATATCGAGCGCGACACGCGCCGTCCGCCCGAACGGCGCATAGGCTGATAGTTCTGGAATGAGTCGCTGATGAGGTTATAGGGCGGGATAGTCACGATAGAGTTGTCCCAGTTGCGCACCTTGACCGTTGTCAGCGAAATGTCGACGACCTCACCGTTGGCACCGGCCTTCTCGCAGATTATCCAGTCACCTTTGTGGAGCATACGGTTGGCGGTGAGCTGCACACCGGCCACGAGTCCGAGAATCGTGTCGCGGAACACGAGCATCAGCACCGCCGCCGAGGCGCCGAAGGCCGTCAGAATAGCGACAGGCGAGCGGTTGAAGAGTATGGCCGCCGTGATGATGACCCCGACGCCGACAACAATGAGACGGCACATCTGGAAGATACCCTTCATAGAGTTGATGCGCTCATTCTTGCGCTTTTCGAAGGCGGTGAAAAGCGAATGGATTATCTTGCTGACGAGGTAGACGCAAGCCCATACGATATATATGTCGGTGGCCTTCTCTGTGAACTGATAAGCCGCGGCATGGGCGGCGAAAAGATTCGGCAGCAACCAGTTGACAACGAGAGCCGGACAAAGCTGGGCCATGCCGCGGAACACTTCGTCGGTAAAGAAATCGTCGTCCCAACGCGTCGGTGACTTCGCAACAAGAAACCTCACGATAGGCTCGACAATGCGACGGAAAGCGACATACGACAACACGGCGACTATGCCGATAGCCACGATCGTCAGCGCGGGACCGAGCGTCGGCGCCTCTTCGGCGAACCCCGTCCGGGAAAGGAGCGTGTTGATATATTTTTCGAGAACCATAGACAGATTTTTGGCGCAAAATTATCATTTTCGGGCCGTTCAGGCAAAAAATCAGTCTGACAGAGCCGAAAATATTTGGCCGTTACGGCCGAAAAGCATAACTTTGCACCCGCTAACAATACAAAACCTATTAACAAACATTTTTAATGGCAACAAAAATCAGATTACAGCGTCATGGTCGCAAGAACTATGCGTTTTATCCTATTGTAATCGCCGATAGCAGGGCACCACGAGATGGTAAGTTTATTGAAAGGATAGGTTCCTATAATCCGAACACTAATCCTGCTACAATAACATTGAACTTCGAGCGGGCTTTGTATTGGGTGAATGTCGGTGCACAGCCTACCGACACCGTTCGCACAATCCTCAGCAACGAGGGCGTGCTGCTGATGAAACACCTCCAGGGCGGTGTCCGCAAGGGCGCCTTCGACGAGGCCGAGGCTCAGCGCCGTTTCGAAGCCTGGAAAGCGAACAAACAGAAGAGCATCGACGCCGCTAAAGACTCGATGGCCGACAAACGCGAACAGGCCGCCAAGGCCCGTTTCGACGCCGAAGTAGCTAAGAACAAGGCCAAAGCTGAAGAGGTAGCCAAAAAGAAAGCTGAGATCGCAGCCGCCAAGGCCGCCGAAGAAGCTGCCAAGGCTGCTGAAGAGGCTGCCGCAGAATCGGCTGCCGGCAACGAGGAAGCTCCCGCTGAAAACGCCTGAGCCCACCAGCATAAGCAAACTCTCTTACAGAGGTCGCGCCCCCGGCGCGGCCTCTGATTTTTTTAATTCGCAACGACACTCGCCCTTACGGGACGCCGCTCGGCTTCAGGCAAGATACCACAATACCTCATTGCCAATTGCTATTCCTCATTGTTATTCATAATAGCGACCGGCTTCGCTACGTTTGACAATTAGGCGGATATTTAGTATGTTCTAAGACAGAAGAAACTGGAGTAAAATTATATGTAAGCTAATAAACAGATTAGCAAGGGAGTGTTTTTCCGCAAATTGCCTACAAATAGACGATTATTTTAATCTTATGTTTCCCGCCTATCTTTGTGAAAAATTCATGATTCTAGCAAAAATAGAGAATCACAAGGAACAAATCTCAAGTTCCAACAGAGCGAACTGAGCGAGACGCGCCAATCTCGACGCCTCAGTCGTTGACAATACCAATTACCTAATTCTAAAGGAGCTCAAATAGCGCTTCAAGCCACCTTATCCCCTAAAAGAACTATTACCTCAGTACCATTCAGTTCTGAGGCTTTCTTGTTTAGCAAACATCCAAGTCTCTTGTTAAGAGAGTCTTATCTAAGCGCAAAGTTACAGAATATTCTAGAAATAGTGTCTAAGTTTGGCATATTTTTTTTAACGAGAAATAGATTTCTTCAATTGTGTTTAACAATCGACTTTAATCGTGAATACTAATTAGCTTGATTTTGAAGAAGATGAGTGGGCATCCAAATCTCTTAACAAGAGATGCTTATATAAAGCAACGGCGAAAGCCATAATAATAACCAACATTTTCATGAAAATGGAAAAGAAAAAACAAGACGAAGAACTGCAGTCTAGACGCGATTTTTTCAAGAAGACAGCAAAGAAAGCGTTGCCTATTCTCGGCATAGCTTTGTTCGGACCTTCACTTCTCACATCTTGCGAGAAAGATGAGCCCGACAGTGGTGGCGGATCTGATGGTTGCCGCAATTCATGTTCTGGTAGTTGTGACGATTCGTGTTCAGGAAGCTGCGAATCCGACTGCGCATGGGGTTGCAGCTATGACTGCCGAGGTCATTCAAGATCGTATTAATACATCTATAAATTCGTCGACGAAAAGATTACTTCGGGATTTTTCCCGAAGTAATTTCAATCAAATATTAAATGATGGATAAAAGACTCTCATGGTGGAAATACAATAGTAGCCCTTCAAAAGTCATTACATTTGTTGTGACCAAAGATTGTCAATTAGCATGTAAATATTGCTATCTGGTTAGCAAAAATGCTAATGGACGGATGCCTTTTGAAGTGGCACAGAAAGCAGTGGACTACATATTGGACAACCCTCAATTCTTTAATGAAAAAAATGTAACATTTGATTTTATTGGAGGTGAGCCCTTTTTAGAGATAGATTTAATTGATCGCATTTGCGATTATATTAAGGTTCAGATGTATCAAAGGCAACATCCCTGGTTTGATAACTATATGTTCGCTTTTTCCACTAATGGAATTAATTACGGCTCCGAAAAAGTTCAGAATTATATTTCTAAAAATAAGAAGCATCTGAGTATCTGTATAACAATTGACGGAACACAGACAAAACACGATATTAATAGAATCTTCAAGGATTCCGGGAGCGGCTCATATCAAGAAGTTATTAAAAACATTCCATTATGGTTAAAACAATTTCCAGAGGCTAATACTAAAGTTACCTTGAGTAGCGACGATTTACCATATATTTGCGAAAGCGTTTTACATTTATTTAGTCTCGGAATTCATACTGTATATATGAATTGTGTCTTCGAAGATGTATGGAAAGAAGGAGATGACATCATTTTTGAACAGCAACTGACTGAGCTTGCCGATGAGATTATCAACAACGACTTGTATACTGATTTCACATGCTCTATATTTGACGAAACCATTGGGAAACCCTTAACTGATGATCATAATTGGTGCGGAGCGGGTAAGATGTTGGCTATTGACGCAAATGGGAATTACTATCCATGCAACCGCTTCATTGATTTTTCTTTAAGGAATAAAGCCCCTCGGATAATTGGAAATGTTGAAACTGGGATTGATCCTAATTTGGTTCGTCCATTTATAGCACTTGATTTAAGCACCCAAAGCAACCAAACATGCGTTAATTGTGAAATAGCAAAGGGGTGTGCCTGGTGTCAAGGCGAAAACTATGACACTGCTTCAACAAATACCATTTATGAGCGGTCAACTGCCATTTGTAAAATGCATAAAGCGAGAGTCCGTGCAAATAACTACTATTGGTCTAAACTGTATCGTAATTTAGATGCAAAAGGGCGCCTCGCTGAATTTGAAAAGAATAAGCAGAATCCAAAAGAAAACATATGTTGAAATATCTAATAGTCCAGCTGTGTGACAGCGCTACCTCATTTTGTTATTATGAGAATCGAGGTGATTCTTCTTACAATCTAATCTCATTCGAGAATCTAAAATCGGGAATACTTTGGGCTATGAAAGAAAATTTAGTGGTTCAATTTGTTTATCCCAAATACAAATTACCTCAGAAGTATTATGATTTAATTGATTCTGTTGAGCATGTCAATATAAAATCCAACGAACCCAGTGCAGATATTCCTGTTTATAATGGAGTTCAGGATTTCTTGAGTTTAACGAGTGAAGATTTAACTCCTAAGGTTTTACGATTGTCAAAGAAGGATTTTTTTGATAATGTGGATAACTTATTGAGACATTCCGTAATTAATATTGTCATTACGGATATACATACTTTAACTGAGAGTGAACAAGATATATACAAGTGTGCGTTACAGAAATTTGCCAGTCGTATAGTTGAAAGAGTAACGAAAGGGGAACCAACACATGTTAATTTATTGACGACAAGGGTTCAATTATCCTCGATGTGCAATTGTAACGCAGGCATCGAATCTATAACTCTTGCACCTGACGGCAATTTTTATATTTGTCCAGCATTTTACTTTGATAAAGAGGTTAGTGTCGGAAATCCTAACGATGGACTTTCAATTCCAAACCCTCAATTGTATAAATTGGAATATTCTCCAATCTGTCGCAAATGTGATTCATTTCAGTGCAAAAGGTGTGTATGGTTAAATAAAATAACGACGCAAGAAATAAATATTCCAAGTCATGAACAATGCGTCGCTGCTCACATAGAGCGAAATATGTCCAAAGAATTATTGGATTCTTTAAAGGAATGTGGAATGGCAGGTACTGACATTTCTATCGCTGAACTTGATTATCTTGACCCCTTTGATAAATTTTAGTAGATATGCTTAAGGTAGTAGGTAAAATTACAGAATTTGAAAAAGCAGAAATTAGAAATCTGAACAATCATAAAATCGGTTTAGAAGAGTTAATACCCATTCTTGATATAAATTCAGATCTATACAAGACTGCAATTTTAGATTTAGACAAAACAGCTGAAGCATATACAAATTGGTGGAGATGTCATGCTGAAAAATATCGGTGGGAGAGAGGGCAGCGAGAGTGGATAGTATTATTCAAAACTAACGAAATAGTAATAGAAAAATAACATGGTATTTTGTTTTATCGGAACTACAGAATTACTTCTCATCGGCGGACTTGCTCTGCTTTTGGTGGGAGGCAAAAAACTCCCTGAGATGATGAGAGGTTTAGGGAAAGGTGTTCGAGAATTCAAAGATGGAATGAAAGAATCTTCATCAGCTGAATCCGAAAAAGTGAATTTCTCTGAACAAGAAGAAGCAAAAGAAGAATCTTCAAATAATTCTAATCTGTGAATTCTGAAGGGAAGTTGATGACATATGGTGGCCATCTGGAGATTTTCAGAATGGCTTTACTTCGCATACTAACAATTACAATGGTATGCGCCATCATTATTTTTTTCTTTAAGGAAACGACATTTAAATTTTTATTGGCACCAAGCGAATGGGACTTCTGCACATATCGATGGATAGAACAATTCATTAATTTATTTAACCCAGAGTTCCACTTCGATGAGTTTTATGTTGATCTAATAGCGACAGATCTGTCAAGCCAATTTATGACTCACATAACTACAGCTATTTACCTGGGTTTATTATGCGCATCTCCATTCATTCTTTATGAGTTGTTCAAATTTGTTTCTCCTGCATTATTGGAAAACGAAAAACAATATTCTGTTCAGGTAGTATTTGCGGTCTATGCACTATTTTTAGTCGGAGTACTCATGAGCTACTTTGTAATATTTCCTATTTCTTTTAGATTCCTGGGGACATATTCTGTAGCTGAGAAAATTCATAGTACTATTACCCTTGACAGTTATATTTCTACTTTTATTTCACTTACTCTTTTAATGGGAGTAGTATTTCAACTTCCTGTGATAGCACTTATTCTTGGTAAAATGGGTGTAGTAACTTCAGATTATCTCGCCAAATACCGTAGATACGCTTTTTTAACAATCTGTATAATTTCAGCCATTATAACACCACCAGATATTATGACCCTTATACTTGTTGCAATTCCTTTGTATATGTTATATGAAATAAGTATTCGAGTGATATGTCACATTGAGAAATCAAAACAATTAATTACAAAATAATATGAATTTAAAAAAATCATTTGTTTTACTAATGTTAGCAGTGCTTACGGTGTCGATACCGAGCTCTGCACAAACTCGTACCGACTCTGATGGAAACACTGTCTATCATCCATTCTTCGCAGTTGTTCAATATCAAATGGGTGATTTTGAATATCCCGAAGGATCAGGCTCATATGGCCTTGGACTTGTTGCCAGTTCAATTTCCCACTGGGGAAGATTCCATGTTGGAGCAAATGTCAACTTCTCAATTAATGCCGGTTTTGTTGATGATTGGGGTTGTATTATTGATTTTGGCCCATCTGCTCGCGTTGACATTAACAAACGTTTCTTTGTCAACATACCTGTAAGTGCCGTATGCAACGTAACTTTCCCAAAGGGTTCTACAAATACCGAAACAGCATGGGGTGCAAGAATTTCGCCTTCTATTCATGCATTCATATCAAACAGATTTGGTATTTTTGCCGGTCCTCAGGTTTCATTTGGATTCTCTGATGGTTCTGAAGTTTCATTTGGTTTTCAGGCAGGTATTTCATATGCTTTCTAACAATTTTTAAAATGAACAATAACCTTTTCAAGCTAAATTTAAAGGTATTTATAACAATACTGTTATTAAGTTTGGGGACAGTATCATGTGGTTCAGATGAACCCGATGTCCCGAAACCCGACAGCCCTGATATCGAAAATCCGACCGATGGAGAGGATCCTGTAAAATATGATATAGTGGGTTCATGGAGGGCTCAATATAAATGGAGTACTTCTATTGAAACAATTAATCTTGACATTAATCGTGATGGCACACTATCGTATATCAGTACTAATGATGCATATGATCAAGATCCGATTGTTGGTAATGGCACCTGGGAATACAACTCATCAAAACATCAATGGGATTTTTCTACAGGCTATTCGATGATATCAGGCACATATAGTTTGGTAGGAACCCAATTAGTCACTCAAACATATTATGATGACGGCTCTTCTCGCACAGTCATCTTTAATCAATTATAAAATATAACCATAAAAACAAATATATGAAGAAAGTATTGTGCTTAGCGATTCTCACCGCATGTTGTGTTTTTGGGCTCATTGCTCAGGAGCCTCTATCGATTAAAAATTTTAGCTTTGGAGACAATAGAGTCATATCAAAAAGAAATCTCTGCTTTATCAAAGACGGGAATCCAGTAAAGAATGATGACTGGAGAATTTTAAACGCCAAAGGATATATTGGAGGCAATGATCAGTTTGTAATGATTGCATATGACGAGCCCAATATCACTCAAATGATATCTTTAACCGGACAAACATCCTATGATGAAACAAAAGACTGCAAGTTTTTTGGATATAAGTACGGTAATGTTACGGGGAATGCATCCTTATTTAAAGACAAAGACTATTATGTCTTCCAATTCATTGCTGAAAAATACACAGATGGTTCAGTGAAAATTTACATGTACTATTTTAGATAATGCTTTATGCTTAAGACGATGTCTTAATTATTGCATTCATGTTAGTTTCAACGTAAAAGGCTATATATTCGATGTTACTATATTCCAAATTTTTTAGTAACTTTGCGCGCGAATAGTGGCTCCCCGTCCGTAAAGGGGAGCTTGGAACTAATATCTTTAAATAACAGATGATAAAAATCTCTTTTCCCGACGGCGGTCAGCGTGAATATGAAAACGGCGTGACCCCGCTCGACATCGCCCGCTCACTCAGCCCGCAGCTGGCGAAAGAAATCCTTGCGGCCACCGTCGACGGCGCCGACTGGGACATCTCGCGCCCCATCGACCACGACGCCGCCCTGAAACTCTTCAAGTGGGAAGACCCTGAAGGCAAACATGCTTTCTGGCACAGCTCGGCCCACCTTCTCGCCGAAGCTCTTCAGGAGCTCTATCCCGGAGTTAAATTCGGCATCGGCCCTGCCATCGAAAACGGCTTCTACTACGACATCGACCCGGGAGAGCACACCATCACCGACGCCGATTTCCCAAAAATCGAAAAGAAAATGCTTGAGCTCGCCCGCGAAAAGCAGCCCATTGTGCGCGCCGACATATCGAAAGCCGACGCACTGACAATGTTCGGCGACCGCGGCGAGACATATAAATGCGAACTCATCAGCGAGCTCGAAGACGGCCACATAACGACCTACACCCAGGGCGCCTTCACCGACCTCTGCCGCGGCCCCCATATCGCCAATACCGGCGCAATCAAGGCCGTGAAAGTCATGTCGCTCGCCGGAGCCTACTGGCGCGGCGACGAGAAGCGCAACCAGCTCGTCAGAGTCTACGGCATAACCTTCCCGAAGCAGAAAATGCTCGACGAATATCTCGCCCTGCTCGAAGAAGCCAAGAAGCGCGACCACCGCAAGCTCGGCAAAGAGATGGAGCTCTTCGCCTTCAGCCAGCGCGTAGGCGCCGGCCTGCCGCTCTGGCTCCCGAAAGGCGCCGCCCTGCGCGACCGCCTCGAGCAGTTCCTCCGCAAGATCCAGAAGCAGTATGGCTATCTTCAGGTAATCACCCCGCATATCGGCAACAAGGCCCTCTACGTCACCTCGGGCCACTATGCAAAATACGGCAAAGACTCGTTCCAGCCGATCCACACCCCCGAAGAAGGCGAGGAATACCTGCTCAAGCCGATGAACTGCCCCCACCACTGCGAGATCTTCCGCTCATATCCGCGCTCCTACCGCGAACTGCCGATGCGCCTTGCCGAGTTCGGCACCGTCTACCGCTACGAGCAGAGCGGCGAACTCCACGGACTGACCCGCGTGCGCGGCTTCACGCAGGACGACGCCCACATCTTCTGTGCCCCCGATCAGATCAAGGATGAATTCCTGAAGGTAATGGACATCATCCTCTACATCTTCCGCGCCCTGAAGTTCGACAACTACGAGGCACAGATCTCCCTGCGCGACCCCAAGCACAAAGAGAAATATATCGGAAGCGACGAAAACTGGGCGCTCGCCGAGCAGGCCATAATCGACGCCTGCCGCGAGAAAGGCCTCAACGCCCGCACCGAACTCGGCGAAGCCGCCTTCTACGGCCCGAAGCTCGACTTCATGGTCCGCGACGCCATCGGCCGCCGCTGGCAGCTCGGCACAATCCAAGTCGACTACAACCTGCCCGAGCGCTTCGAGCTCGAATATACCGGCGCCGACAACCAGAAACACCGTCCGGTAATGATCCACCGCGCCCCCTTCGGCTCGATGGAGCGCTTCGTCGCCGTTCTGCTCGAGCACACCGCCGGACGCTTCCCGCTCTGGCTCGCCCCGACCCAGGCGATAATCCTGCCCATCAGCGAGAAATTCAACGACTACGCCCGCGAAGTCGCCAAGCAGCTCGACGCCGCCGGAGTGCGCGCTGAGATCGACGACCGCAACGAGAAGATAGGCCGCAAAATACGCGACAACGAGCTCAAACGACTCCCCTATCTGCTCATCGTCGGAGAAAAAGAGCAGGAAAACGGCGAAGTTTCTGTAAGAAAACAGGGCGAAGGTGACCAAGGTTCGATGAAAATTGCTACCTTTGCGGCAAAAATAAACCAAGAGGTCGCTGAAATGACCCAACAACCCAACGCTTAACTGAATGCAGAAGAAGCCATTCCATCCCGTCACGCGCCGTCCGCAGCCCGCTCCCGGACGCCGTAACGTCGGCCGCGGCCCGCAAGACAACGCCGCCAAAGACCCCTATGCAACCAACGAACGCATCCGGGCCCGCGAAGTGCGCCTTGTCGGCGACAACGTGACTCCGGGAATCTATCCCATTCAGCAAGCCCTGCAGATAGCCCACGACCTCGAGCTCGACCTCATCGAGATCTCCCCGACCGCCGAGCCCCCCGTGTGCAAGATTCTCGACTATCAGAAATTCCTCTACCTTCAGAAGAAACGACTCAAAGAGCAGAAAGCCAAGGCAACGAAAGTCGTAGTCAAGGAGATTCGATTCGGCCCCCAGACCGACGACCACGACTACAACTTCAAGCTCAAACACGCCATCGGATTCCTTCAGGAAGGTTCGAAAGTGAAGAGCTACGTCTTCTTCAAAGGCCGCTCCATCCTCTTCAAGGAACAAGGCGAAGTTCTGCTGCTGCGCTTTGCCCAGGATCTCGAGGAATACGGAAAAGTAGAGCAGATGCCCCAGCTCGAAGGAAAGAGAATGATCATGATGATCTCACCCAAAAAGAAACAGCAGTGAGCCTCGCGAAGGCCACAGCCAAATATCGTAAAATCTAAATAACAAAAAACAAACAATGCCCAAGATTAAGACTAATACCGGTGCCAAAAAGAGGTTCGCCCTTACCGGTACAGGAAAAATCAAGAGAAAACACGCTTATCACAGCCACATCCTGACGAAGAAGACCAAGAAGCAGAAACGCAACCTCGACCACTTCGCCATCGTCGACAAGAGCAACGTTAAGCAGGTTAAAGAGCTTCTCTCGCTCAAATCGTAACCACTCTCGATTTCTAAAGATTTACGACAAAACATTAACCGGGCCCTCAGCTCCCGAGTGAAGCCACAACTGACGCTTCCGCTGGCGCCCACAAAAACAAACAACAATGCCAAGATCAGTAAACCACGTAGCATCACGCGCAAAACGTAAGAAAATCCTGAAACTCACCCGCGGCTATTTCGGTTGCCGCCGCAACGTGTGGACCGTCGCCAAAAACACCTGGGAAAAAGGTCTCACCTACGCCTACCGCGACCGCAAGGACAAGAAGCGCAACTTCCGCGCCCTCTGGATCCAGCGTATCAACGCCGCCGCCCGTCAGGAAAACCTCAGCTACAGCAAACTCATGGGCCTCATCCACAAGTCGGGCATCGAGATCAACCGCAAAGTTCTCGCCGACCTTGCCCTCAACAACCCCGCAGCCTTCAAGGCTGTTGTCGACAAAGTGAAGAACGCCTGACCGGCGCCACCCATACCCCACTTCGGAAGCCCCGCCCACCGCGGGGCTTCCGCCGTTTCCAGCGCCCATAGGCCCAATAAGCCCAATTCTCCATATCAAGCCATTTGCGCTTGCGCACGACACGGCCACGTATCGGGAAATCCTATATCGTATGATAGTCCCCGAATCCGTATGAAATTACTGAAGTGTTGTTCTTGTCTTCCCGCATCTGGACTTTTTTCTCGTCAAGCCAGATGTCGAAACGGGTGTCGGTTTTCTCAAAATGGTCGACTTCGAAATTGTCGATCAGAACATCCGGAAGGATGGCGCAGAGATGTTGGGTCGGTTTCATTCTGCAAAGATAGCACCCTATTCCTGACACAATGTCCGCCCACCGGAAAAATCCGCTGACCCAAGATAGACCCAAATTTCAGATTATGCAATATCTCAACTAAAATCGGCAACAAAACAGACTCTTTCGGAGGAATAACACAAACCTGTGAGCCATTTGGAAAAGCTGAGGGCACGGAAACTCGTGTTTTTCACAAATACATGTAATTAGCTATAAAATAGCTTGTAATTTAGAATTTATTTTCGCAAATTTGCGATCTAAACATCAGCCTCATGGAAATTACAAATTACAAAAAAACGATCGGGTTGGGACTTATTGTTCTTTTTACGGTCTTCTTCATTAATCTGTCAGTCGCCCGTATTCCTCTTATGTCCGACTCTATTTTCTATAAAATACGTGATTGGTGGTTCCTATTATCTCAAATCATTCAAGCCTTTGCAGTAATATTCGTAGCCTATAATAAGCAGTCTCAAGCAGCTATTGTTTCCAAAATTGGAGCGGTTTTATATTCTGTCTTGATGATAATCTACATTTCCAATAGATTAGCTTATAATATAAACGGCAGTACTTTATTATATATTCCGGGTATATCGGAATACATAAACTCCCTTTTACTATACTCTCCAGGACTTCTTCTATTAGTATGGGGGTTAAATAAATTGTGGCTACCGATTAAATTAGTTACTACTTTATCAGTTGTCGTTTCAACAATAGGCGATATGATATGGGCCCAATTAGTCCCCATGTATCAGAATATATCTGACTATTCTTTTGAACAAACTGACTCCCTGCAAAATATCGTAGACATCTTAAATTCAACAAATACAATTATAACCTTGACATTAATTGTTTTGTCTATCATATGGATATGTCTTCGTTCAAAAGTGCTTTCATTTCAAAATCATAATATTGATATTATATAATGAAGAAATTCGCAGTTGTCCTTTGCGCTTTAATTCCAGCGATCAGCGCATTTGCCTATTACGGCGACTATGGCTATTCGAGCCGTGAGAATGAAATGTCTGGGTTCGCAATCTTTACTCTAATTGTAATGATTGCTTACATTATCCTCTCTATTGTGATATTAGTACGCTGGTGGAAATTAACCACCAACGTTGAACAAATTCGACAGCACCTTACTCATGCCAATCCAAAACTGACATACCTTGTCGCCATTGGTGAAAAAGAGCAAGCTCAAAAAGCTGCTCTCACTATGCTTGTAGATATTCTTTATCCCATATACTCTGATCCCTATAATTATTCAAAGGCAGAAACCATGAATAATGAAATACAAGCTCGACTTCCTAAAATCCGAAAGTTAGGCTTGTCAGTGCCCGACTATGTGACAACTGGCGAGAAATTCATTGATCACATCAATGAATTAACAGATCATAAAGTCTCTTATAAAAATGAGTCAAGCTCATGCGCATCTAACTGAGTCGTCATTGTTTTTTACCCAATATTGCCCTGATATAGTCCAGGTATAACTAATGCGCGAGTAAAGAACATAACGATAATGGGATGCACCGAAGGCTCGAATTTAGCTGACAATCTTTATTCGGGAACGCTTTCCGACACCTCGGAACCCCAGACCGTCATTCTGCGGAAAACGGGACGGTATGACTATTACAACCTGATAATCGAAGACTATTATCCCGGCGAGAAATGGGACGACGTCTGCATCTCCGAAATCGAGGTATTCGGAAAACCGTGAGCGCGTCTACATCTTCATCGGCTATGATCAAGAAAGATTTTTCACGGCTCTTTCATTTAAGCCCCAAAAAGAGACATATCTTCCCTTACCCGGTTC
>ERZ836877.1359-NODE-1359-length-37390-cov-3.520155_pt1 | contig 37390 bp, 47 predicted proteins | sample MGYA00519469_ERZ836877 | MGnify/ENA primary metagenome ERZ836877 (study PRJEB31850, sample SAMEA3708809) | human gut metagenome | biome: human gut; feature: human-associated habitat; material: faeces | place: China | collected 2014 ...
TCAAGGAGTACGATAAGGATTGCTGGCGCAGTCTTGCGGAGCTTTATGAGGAATACAAGGCATTTGCCGAAGCTGAGGGTAGCAAACAACACGCACGCCCCGAATTGTCGGCTATGCTGGCTCAGAAAGGGTGCTTCAAGCAGAGATTGCAGGTTGGTTATGGCTTTTGTCTGCGAAAATCTATAAAACAAGATTAGATTTTGTGTCGTAATATTTTGTGGTATCGGATATTTGTATTAACTTTGCCGCATCGGAAACAATAGCGAGAGGTTCGGTTACTTCATTTTTGGTTTGAAACTCACACCGACCTCATTTTCTTTGGTTCCCTTGTAAGATATTATCCGTAGCGATTGGCAGGGTTACTTCTTTGCTAAAGACGGTGTCCTCGGTTCGAGTCCGAGTCCGCTCAATCTTCGGGTTGACGGATAGCTCAGTTGGTAGAGCACGAAAAACACCTTGCTTCATTTTCTCGGAAATCCTAAGAGGGTTAGCCATTGCGGTTGACCCTCTTTTGTTTTTAATACACACAGATATGGCACATTTTAACGAAAAGAAACAGACTGGCACGACCAACCTTGCGGGCGGCGTTGCCTACAAGGAGTCGAGAGAGTTGCAGTTGGTGTCGCTTCTGCTTACCTCATTCGGCGATGACAAGTATTATCAGAAAGCGACCGACATATTCGACACGCTCGACAGCCTCATATCGGCTTGCGACAAGCTGTTCTGCGCAAAAGCGATAGTGTTTGCCCGAAAGCAGTTCGGTATGCGCACAATCACGCACTACGCCGCTTCGGTGCTTGCCAAACATATAGGCGGCGAGGCGTGGGCGAAAGACTTTTACAACGCCGTTGTAAACCGCCCCGATGATATGACGGAGATTGTCGCGTGCCACCTTAACCGCAAGCAGAAAATCACCAATGCCATGCGTAAGGGCTTCGGTGAGGCTTTCGGACGCTTCGACGGCTACGCTCTTGCAAAATACAAGGGCGAGTGCAATGTGGTTAAACTTGTCGATGTAGCCAACATCTGCCACCCGAAAGAAACGGAAAAGAACGCCGGAGCGATTACACGGCTTATCAACGGCGAGCTGAAATCGTTTGATACATGGGAAAGCGAGTTGTCGGCTGTCGGCTCTGACGCAAACGCCAAGAAAGAGGTATGGCGCAGACTGCTTGCCGAAAACAAACTCGGCTACTTCGCCCTGCTCCGTAACCTCCGCAACATTATCAACCTCGGCGACGCGGAGTTGAAGAAAACGGCGTTGTCGGCATTGCTCAACGAGAACGCTATCCGCAAGTCGCTTGTGCTTCCGTTCCGCTTCTCCACAGCATATAAGGAGCTGTCAGTCATTGACACGGACGCAATGCGGTACATAAGCCGTGCTTGTGAAATCGCTTGCTCCAACGTACCGAAGATGTCGGGCAAGACACTTGTTGCTCTTGACGTATCGGGTTCGATGCAGAATGTCGCCGACATTGCGGCTCTGTTCTCTGCGGTACTTGTCAAGTCAAACGACTGCGACATCATCACCTTTGCCGAGAGAGCGCAGTATAAGCACGTTAATCCCGACGATAGCCTAATGACTATCAAGGACAATCTGCGCTTTGCAGGAGGCGGCACCAACTTCATAGATATTTTCAATGTCGCCAACAAGAAGTATGACCGCATTATTCTCTTGTCGGATATGCAGGCATGGAAGCCTCAGATGGGTTGGTGGGGCATGACACACGAATCGCCCTCGGCGGCATACAACGCCTACAAGCGCAGATATAATCCCGACTGCAAGATGTATTCGCTTGACCTTGCCGGATATGGCACGTTGCAAGTTCCCGAAAAGGACGTTTACTGCCTTGCAGGGTTCAGCGAGAAAATCTTTGACCTTATGAAATTCTTTGAGGAAGATAAGGACGCACTCGTAAACGCTATCAAGGCGGTTGAGCTGTAAGACATACTCGCCGATGTGCAGACACATTCGGTTTCTTGCTTCGCAAGCGGCAAGGCCGATAACGAGGCGCGGATTACCACGATGTAGTTCGCGCCTTGTGTTTTATAGGATAAAATCTAAAGCTGAATTATAGGAATACTTGCGTAATCAACAATAAAATATTATATTTGCACTTATGAAACGTGCGAGGTTTCGGAAAAGGAATTTAACGGCTCAGACAAGTACCCCGGTTCTCGCACAGCCGGGCGAAAGTTTGAGCCTTTTGTTTGAAAAATGAAGTACAGAAAGAAGCCGGTAGTGATAGATGCCGTTCAGTTCAACGGTCGTAATGTTGGCGAAATAGAAGTGTTTATCGGTAAGAAACTCAAAACACGGGTATTCTCTGATGCGGCTTATGAAGCAGGAGTAGCCGCGCCATTATTCGAGATAGACATTGAAACGCTCGAAGGTATTATGACGGCCTCGCCTAACGATTACATCATCAAGGGCGTTAAGGGCGAGTTCTATCCGTGCAAGCCGGATGTGTTTGAACAGACTTACGAGAAAGCGGAATGACTATGGAAATCAAGCAAGGCGACAAGGTGATGGTGTCGAAAGATGCACCGAAAGTGTATCTGAGCAGTGTGAACAATCTGTTCAAGTATCATGTGTGCAAAGTCGAAGACGTAGACGGTGACAGCGCGATAATCAGCTATACCGATATTGGGATAGACCGTTGGCTCGCCATCCCCACCAAGTATCTCGTCAAGGTCGATGCGGAGGCGAAAGAGGCGAAGTACCATAAGGATGACAAGGTTTGTATAAACAAATCAAGTCTAAAGCATGGCTTACGCGGCGAAATCCTTACGATAATAGGAGTTGACGTAAGCGATAGAACATATTATGTGCAGAGTCGCCGTATGCGTTCTCCTATATGGCTACGCGAAGATGAAATCTCACCCTACACCGAGCCAACGGAGCAGACGGAAGCGGAGAAGCCTAACCACACCATCAAAATCCCCGTGGAAGTTGACCTCTCGGACAGCTATTGGGACGCATACGCCGCCGACCTCGCCAAAGAGTTAGCGTTGAAAGTCGCAAACAAGTTTAACGACCCTGAACAAGCCGCCGAGTATGCCGTTTCGGTTGCCAAGGCGGTTGTGGAGGGGCTGAAAAGGAAGTGATATGAAAACTGCAAACGACAAAGCAAAGCACATCATACACGAATTGACTTGTTTGATGATTAACAACGGCGAGCCAAACTTCTCAATCAGCGTGTCGGGCGACAAAAGTACGATAGAGAGCGAGCAAGGGCAAATCATATCAGAACAAGCCAATATAAAGCGAATATCCTTATTCGTCAATTTGGAGGATTGCGAAGATGAATGAGAGCAAGGAGCGCGAGGCGTACAGGATGAAGTGCAAGCACTACGGCGTTGAGGGGAATTGCCATAAGCGCAGTCTTAATATTTCGGCATACGGCCCGATATGGGACACAACAATGAAAATGTATGCTATGGTAAACTGCACTCCCGACTGCAACTGCGCGAGAATGAGAAGATTTGATAAACGGAAGAAAGGCTGATTTATGGGAGCATTTATAGCACGACAGCCAAACGGACTTTTATGCCGTTTCAGCACGGTTGTAGATACCGTTACGCACTACAATATGACCGAGGAGGACTATATCACCGAGGTTCAGATGGGACGATATGGGCGCAACCGTGAAACAGCAGAACGTGAGGCGAGAGATACAATAGACAACTATATGCAACCCTTTTCGGAGGTTGTCAGACGTTTCATGCCTTACAACAACACCAAAGAGGAGTTTTTGAACATTCTCCGCGAAATGGGCGACACAGAAACAAAGATTGAGGACTTAAATACTATATCCGAAGAAGAATGAGCAACAGACTTAAACTCAAAAATGCCCCGAAGCATCACATTGAGATTGCTAACGGAGCTGTGATTGTTGACTTCTACGTCAACGAGAAGGACATAAAGAAGTGCTATATGCGGATATACGCCCGTAATGGAGCGTTTGATTACAAAATCGGAGCGTGCCATACCTACGGCTACCTTATGGCGGCGGTCAATCAATACAACACACGCGAATTGGAGGCGTTCTGCATACTCCTCTGGCGCATGACGCAGGAGTGCTATCAAGACGAAACGCTTGCGAAAGACCTTGTGACGTGCTTTAACGCCCGTGACGAGCGTCTGATGAAGCAGGCAGAGAAAGAAGCAGCCGCCGTCACTCCCGAAGCCGAGCAGGGCGCACAGGCGTTTATGGAGGACGTTGCCGCATATACTGATGCGACCCCGAAAGAACGCAAGAAGATGAGGGAAGAATGGAAAGACGAGGCGAGAGCCGCACTAAACGAAAAGGAGGGCGAATGAAACCTACGGTACACGCCTGCCTCGAAAACTTGCTTTATGAAGCAACCGCGCAATTCAATAGGTCAAAAGATTTATATGAAAAAGCAGCAGAGGACTTTTTCTGCAACAACGGCAGCCCCGATGAATTTAGGAAAGCCAAGGAAGACCAAGACGCTGCTATGCAACGGTTAATTGACCTTGAAACAACGAGGCGAATACTCAAAGAAATGGAAGATAAAGGCATTGAGTTATAAAGCGATGGAGAATAAGTTTATACCCTATCCCAAACAAATTAAGGTGGGAGGACAGCGCATTGAAGTGCGCGATGTGGAGCGGTGCGAGGGCAACAATGTCGGCGAGGCTCACGCTTGTGGAGGTTTCATAGAAATTGCGCACAAGTTCAACAAAGACGATGTGCAGTCGCCCGACAGCAAGGTAAATACGTTCTATCACGAAATGGTACACGTCATCCTAACCAATATGGGTGAGAACGAGCTGAACGACAACGAGAAGTTTGTATGTTCCTTTGCCGGATTTCTCACTGAGGCGATGGCTGACGCTAAATTCATTGATAAGGAGTAATGGCTAAGAACCGACCCATAATTGACAGAGGTGTGGCGTTAAGCACCATTTCCCTTGTGGATTATTGCTACCGCAAGGGCGTTGAGGACGCGCACCGCATAGGCGACGAGGGCTTGGCGAGGGAATTTCTTGACAAGGTTTCGCAGACGGGTGTGTACGGCTTCCTGAACGAGGACGGCATTACAATGAACTGGAAAGAGTGGACTCTACGGCTTATGGCGCAGGCGCGAATGACGAGCTGGAACGGAGCTATGACGCGCTATTTCTCGCTTATAGGCAGCCGCCCGAATCAGAACTACCTCGGAGCGTTTATACCCGTGTCGGAAGCCTTTTACGCCAAAGGGGTGCGCGATTATGTGGATAACAGACAACAGTTTGATTATGCGCTCTTTCAAGAGAAAACGAGGGTGTTTTTGACTGCGAAAGGCTTTCAGAACGTGTATAACAGACGCTACATAGACGAGATACAATTATGCTGTTTCGACCTGCAACGGCGCGACAATACGGTGTGGGAGAGCAAAACACCCTACGAGGCGAACAAGCTCGGTGCGATGAAGCCGATGCAATTTGACTGGTATATCCGCGCTGTGGGGTTGGCATTGACTTCTAATAAGGATTGAGTATGGCAAAGAAGCATTATATCCGTTTTGGCGAGAGACCCGAAAATGAAGTATCGGGCATATATCGCGGGGAGGTAAAAGTTGGTGAAGAAAAAGGCGTGTCTGTATATGATGCAGTAGAGATGGACGGAGAATGGCGAGTGGTGTTGCCAAATCCGCTGTTAAAAGAAGTGGGCTTTGACCTCTATAACTTCATATCAAATACAAAGCATTTGGTTGAAACAGAACGCAGACCGATGTATCTTGTGCAAGGAAATGAGGTAGGCAGAGGCTCAACCAACGAGCCGTTATTGAAAAACATAACGATAATCAGAACGCTTCAATGAGACCGATAAAGATACAGCATCCGACACCTCAGACGCGAAGCGTGGCACAAGTGATTCTCCCGATTGGACTCTATTGTAACAAGCCCCTGCAAACTGCGAAAATCGGGGACGTGGTGCAGTTTCATTGCGAGTGGCGAAAGGACAAACGGGTAATCACCAACATCTGCCGCTTCCGCATCAACTCGCCGGAGTTTACCTTTATGCTCCGCAGTATCTATGGCGAGAATATGACGATTGCCAAGCTGATGGAGCGTTGGGAGGCATGGGCTGTTGTCGAGGGGATAGGGAAAGATGGTATTGACAAGGAGCAGTGTATCATTATTGAGGTTGAACCGATTAAAGAATAGTGTCTATGGCAGAAGATAGAAGTTGCATAGATTGGAAAGGTTATTGCGCCAAAGGGCTTGTAAACACGCCTTGCGATAGGGTTGGGTGTGTGGCATATTATCCGAGACCGAGCAAAGCGGTGGAGGACTATTTTGCCAATAGCAAACCTCAGAAATTGTGGGAAGATGAATTGAAAGGCAAAATGTCTAATTTAGAATGATTACAAATAAGCAATGAAAAAATATATTGGCATAGACGTAGGGCGGCTCGGATTTATAGCCGTTATAGACAATGGCGAGTATCGCTTTTGCTCGATTGAGGATAGCGATAACTTGTCGTTGAGTAAGTTCCTGCTTGATGAAACTCTCGGACAGAGCGTAGCGGTGGTTATAGAGGACGTTCACGCGCTTTACGGTTCGTCTGCCGAGAGTACATTTAACTTCGGCTGGATAAAAGGCTTCCTCACGGGTCTGCTTGTCGCCCACAAAATACCCTATACGCTCGTTCAGCCGAAAGAGTGGCAGGGCGAGATATGGACTAATGCTGATATGGTTGTGAGCCATAAGAAAGTGACGTGCAAGAACGGCAAGGAAATCAACCGCAAGGAAACCGACACGAAAGCGACCTCAATCAATGCCGCCCAACGGCTGTTTCCCTCGGTAGATTTCCGTAGGAACGAGCGGTGCCGCAAGATAGACGATAACAAGGTTGATGCGTTGCTGATGGCTGAATACGCAAGGAGGAAGAATTTATGAATACAACAATACCTTACTGCGGAGAATGTGTGTTCCTCCAAGACGAAGATATTAACGGCATCGGCTACTGCAAGCTGCGGTGTGATTCGATGCACTGTGGCGACCGATGCGAGTTAGACCACAACAGAATCGGACACGATGCCGCGATTTACGGACTTCACTATTTGCAGAAGTGGCGTAGAAGCAACTCCGACAAGCTGAAAATGCCGCCTCCCTACGTTGTGGGGAAGCTCATAGACGCGGCTATAAGTAAACTTAGATTTTATTGTGTGTGATATGGCAGACGAAAGACTCTTACCGAACAGACCAAACCCCGATACGAGCAAAATCCCTGCCTCAGACAAGGACATGCTGAGTTATGTTGTGGCGTTCAATGTACCTAACCAAAAAGCGTTTGCTCTTTGGCATCCTGAGTTTTTAGACAGCTCGGGGAAGTTGAACAAGACGGGTCGTGCGGCTTGCACGCAGTTTTTCAATTATGCAAAGAATCGGGAGTACACGGATAGTTACGCTTCCTATCTGAAAGAGTTTTTGAGCAAAAAGGAGAGCGGAACAAAGCCAGAGACATCGGAAATCATAGACGATGCGCGAAAGGACAATGCGCGTGTCGCGCTATACAATAAGGTTATAAGACTTATAGAGGGTGACGATGAGTTAGACCCCGACACGCTGAAAATAGCCGTGGATATGGCGAAGAAGCTCTCCATTGTGGCTGACGATACTGAGGAACAAGTGATTAAACCAATTCGTGTGCTTCCAGAGCGTTGCGGGTCATGTAGAATGAGGGTGTTTACCGAGTCAATGGTAAGCGAGGGCAAAGTGTTGGATATGTGTCAATGGTGCAAAGCGAGAAAACTCGCCGAGGAACATGGCTACCGCTTCAATGACGGCAAAGACCTTTTGGAGATTCCGAAAGAGGTTATTGACGAGCTGGAGAGTAAGAACAACGTAAGGATGGAGGACATCCTATCGGGGCGTATAGAGAATTAATCAACAAAAATATGGAACTACAAGGAAAATGTATCGTGGCGTTACCGGTTGAGAGCGGCACGTCAAAAAGCGGAAATGCGTGGCAAAAGCGCAACTTCGTAATCGAAACCCCAGGGCAATACCCGAAGAAAGTGTGTATGCAGCTTTTCGGCGATAAGGTGAACGAATGTCCGAATGTCGGCGAGGAAGTGAAAGTGTCGTTTGACGCGGAGAGCCGTGAATGGAACGGCAGATGGTTTACCCAGCTCAACGCATGGAAAGTGGAGCGTCAAGGAGCGCAGCCTGCGCCCCAACAGCCCGTCTATCAGCAGGCACAGCCACAATCTTCGGCTACGCCTCCAGCTGACGACCTACCGTTTTGATATATCGGAAAAATATCGTAAATTTGCAATAACAAACCGACGAGGCTACGGCATACTACGGTGGTATTCTTCACACCAACCATGAGTTGAAAGTGAAACGAGGGCGCAGGAATTGACCTTGCGCCCTCTGATTATTTCTGCAATTCTTTCTCCAATGCCTCTTGTAGTCCTGTTATGCTCAACCCGAAGCATCGTATAAAGCGGTCAAGTGCTTTGCGCCTGTCTTATGGAATAAGGGCATATAGTGAATTGAGCGGAGTATTGCTCTCCAGCACCTTACGGATAGCCGAGCCTTTCGTGCCGTTTGCGCGGCGTAATTTTCTGCTTTGTGACATAGTGTTCGTTAGTGTTTACGGCAATGTTCGCAAAGGAACTTGTTTGCCACTTTATACATTCTTTCAGCCGTTTCTCCGGCAATATAGCAAGCCTCCTCTCCCTTTTGGTCGTAACCGAGGGCGGAGGCTATATGACTCGCCAAGTGGTGAAGCTCATGCACAATGGAATTGAGGAACTGAGCCGGAGAGGATGCACAGCTTATCACCAAGACACTCTCGCCATCGCCCGAATAACACAGCCCGGTATTGAGGCTTCCCGACGAAAGATTATCATAGGCGGTTTGCAGATTCTCGCCCTCGCAACCAATGTCAATGAGTCTCTGCATTATTTCCTCAACCTCGTAATGCGTCACGGCGTAGTAGCAGGTCACTCTCCAGCCGTGCGCATGTTCTAAATATATTTCTTGCTTTATCATTTTGATAATCAATTAAATTTTAGTATCTTTGTATTCGGAAACGGATAGATGCGGAGTAGCTACCCATCGACAAGGACAAGCAGTTGGTCTTTCCGTTTCTTTTCTCTCAACTGCATCATTTTCAACAACTGCAATATGGCACAAAAACCTTTAGATTTCCAAGAGTTTTTATCACGCGCTCGACTTGTTCACGGCAATAAATTCTCATACCATCAATCAGACTTTACAATCGGTAAGGCAAAAACTCGAATTACTTGTCCTCGTCACGGAGATTTTTGGCAGATGGCATATTCTCATTTGCGCGGCGTAGGTTGCCCTATGTGCCACAAAGAAGATAAAGCCTCTTCTGTTTTTGGGTTTGGAATAAATGACTATGATAAACCGGTTACAATTGATAATTCAAAATTATATGCCTATGAGGTTTGGACGGACATGATCAAACGTTGTTATAAAGGGTATCGGTTAGAAAAATATCCCACCTATCAAGGTTGTAAAGTATGCGATGAATGGCGATATTTTAGCAAATTCAAAGAATGGTTCGACGAAAACTATGTTGAGGGCAGTGTATTGGATAAAGACCTATTGGGCGGCAATAGCAAAATTTACAGTCCTCAAACGTGTTGCTTCATTCCACCTCGCCTTAATATTATCTTAGCAAAGCATTCTATAACTATTTATAAACGAAGTGATAAATATGTGGCTTATCTTAGACAAGATGGCACAAGACAAATCATTGGTCATTATGCTACACCACAACAAGTAGTCAAGGTCTATGTTGCTACAAAACTTTGCTATATGATTAAACTTGCAGGCGAATACTTGAAAGATGGTCTGATAACCGAGGCTGTCTATGACGCAGTCACTAATTATTCAGACCCATACCTCCATTACAACATTTCTTCCCAATCAATAGGCTCTCCATTGCCTATGCACTTAGCCCACCAGCATCTAAATGCTTTTTCTGGTGAAGCATCAACATCGTCAATGTAATCTTTGATAAAAAGGCAAAGGCTTTTCTCATCTTGCAGGCTTGATTTGTAATAATCGCTTTTTGCCATTGTTGCCACATAAACGTAATTATACATTACGTTATTCTCGACTTTTACGCTATACTTGGTGAGCATTTCGTCTACTTGGTCTTTTGTGAAAGGCTCAACTTTTTCTAATTTTCCAGTGGCACTATTGAATTTTCGCATATATTTCACAGCATACTCATAAGCACGCTTAGTGAAATTCCATCCGAACTCTTGGATATACCGTTTCATATAATAAGGCATATCATCATAAATATCTAAAGGTACTTTTTTCATTCTATTGAAGTTTTAATCGGGGCAACTTGTTGAGTTGTTATAAGTTGCCCCGACAGTTAATAATTAGCGATAACGAGAATATCGCCCCGTTCCTCGAACACCTCTGCGCTCGCCCATATAGGGAGGCCAATCCTCCCAACGTTCACGGGGATAACGCTCGCCCATGCGGTCATCATCGCGGTTGTAGTCCTCGTCATCGCGGTAGCCCATGCTGCCACCACGGTTGCCGTAACGACCGCCACGGTCATAGGCGCGCTCGCCCATTTGCGAACCCTCGGCAAGTTCTTCGATGCACTCATAGAGTTCCTTGCCGTATTTGAGGAGTTTCTTCGCCTTGTCTTTCAGCTCGTCTTTCTCCTCGCTTGTGATTTCGATTATATAGCCCATAGTCATTTGTCATTAGATGATTTACGAGAAGCGCCACTTCCGTTCAACGCTTTGGCGAGCATATCCTGAATAGTGCCGAGGGTACCTTCTATGCCATTGATTTTACCCTCCAGCACTCCTATTTTAGCTTCCTGCTCCTTTTCTTTGGCGAGCTGCGGATTGAGCTGGCACAGGATACCTTCTCGGCTGTCAATCACACTCTGATGATATGGCATGGTTTCAAGTGCCTGTTCGCTTACCCGGCATAAGGTCTCAAACTCCTGGAATACCAAGTCACGGCTGTCAGTAATAAACGTATTCTCGGCAGGATAGAAACGGAATTGCTCGTTAGATGAAAGTCTGTCGAATTTGTACATCTCATCACCAGCCTGCACCTCAATATTGACAAAAGTCTCCACGGGCAGTCCGAATTGCTGAACGGGCAACCCTGCGGCGTTCACCGGATCACTCTTCTTGGCAATCTGCCCTATCCTCAGTATCGGAGCTTGATCTTTGCCGCCTTTGCGAAGTATATAGAACGTTCCGCCCTCTCTTAAAGTATTGAACATAATGTCGTTTCTTGTAAATCTGATTAATAATGATGATTACACAACCCCGGTGAGGATTTGAAGTGTATTGGTCGATTTGTCGAACCAAAATTCAAACATCCCTGTGCCGGGAACGTCAGCAACGGTCAAGGCTTCGCCGTTGTATTTGGTTACAGCCTGAGTTGCGCCGTTGGTCTCGAACAGAATCGGCAGGGTTCCCGTCGTTCCTGTCGGTATCGCCTGCGCGAGGTTCACGAACAACGTGCCGCGATACCAGTTGTTCAGAAACGCATGGTTCTGGAATGAGAACCGCACGTCTGTCGTCCCTACCGTCACTCCGGTAGACTGAATAACCGCCGAACCTCTGCGATTAACCCAAGTGAAAGGATTTAATGCCATAATGACCTCCTTTCTTGATTAACCCCAAAAGCCTGTGGCGCCGGGAAAACCGTTGAACCCGTAGCCAAGTCCAAACTGAGCGGCCACACACTGCGGAACGCCGACTACGGGCGAATAAGGCAGGGTGACAGTTTCGGGCTGTTTGCATGCGATGTCGGCGAGCTGCTTGTAGATGGGCGCAAGCTCTGCCTGACGCTCTGAGCGGGCGGTGAGAGTGGCGATGATACGGTCTTTCTCCGCAAGCTCGCGGTCTTTGCGGCTATCCTCTATTGCGTCGAGCTTTGCAAGGACGGCTCGCGTGTTGGCATCCGCGTTTTGGCGCGACTGACAAGCCTGCTCAGTCATTGCGTAACCAAGATTGGAGAAGCCACGCTCCTGTCCTACGGCAAGGTTGTTTATGCCGCTTTGGAATGTATTGGTCTGATTCAGAATGGCGAGCTGGTTCTGATAACCCTGCTCGGTGACAAGACCCTTGATTCCGCAGCAACACTCACAGATTTGAGCCGTCAGCGCATTGTTGCCCTGGAGCATTGCGGTGAGAACCTGATTGAAGCCCTGTCCCATCTGTGCGCTCTGATTGCAGATTGCGGTCGACACTGCGTTGATGGCGGCAAGTATCTGGTCTTTAGAGCAGCCCACCGAACTTGCAAGTTGACTGATGTCAACGCCGTTGCGCTGAATAGCGTCCATGAGCATCTGACGCTCTGCGTCACCGCGTCCGTTGTTATTGCCACCAAAACCGAAATTGCCGTTTCCGAAAATGGCGGCTATCACGATAAGGGCTATGATGTCCTGAAAGCCGCCGTTGTTTCCGAAGAAACCGCCGTTGCCGTTGTTCATCATCCCCATAAGTGCGGCTGTGTCAATGCCGCGATTCTGGAGCAGAGCGGGAAGCATGGCCGCAAGTCCGTTGCCACCGAAACCTCCATTCTGCTCGCCAAATGAAAACACCTTAGTATCGCTCATATAGAGAAATATTTTTGATTGCAGAGCAACATCGCTCTGTACTACAAAAATACTTTGCAACAACCTTTCGTTCAGCGAGTTACTTCGCTGTTGCTTCGCTGTTTTCTCCGAGTTGTTTCGCTATTTTGGCATATGAGTTTCGCAAAGACCTATTCGTCTGAATACGAGAGTCAAACGACGTTATCACATATTGTATGTTCCTCGTCGTAAGGCCGAAGACCCCGGCGATTTTCGACGGATATATATATTGTTGGCGTGGAGCAGCTTCACGGCCATATGGCGCGCGTCCACAGTCTCGGCTTTTCTTGACTTTGAAAGTATCTGTTCTTTCGCTACCTCGAGCTCATCGGCGACAAGCTCCAGTACCCTTTCGGCAAATTCGGCAAACTTAGGCATAATGTCTGATTCTATCTGTGTTGTGCTTTTTCCTCGGGTACGCGCGCGAACAAAAAAGGCGCGCCCCGTGTTTAGAGATATACAAGGCTGCAAACCCATATAGCTCCTGTGACACGAGGCGCATCTTGCTCTCTGAGCCGCTTAGGTTTAGACGAGATTAGGCGGCTCAGAAGTTGCGGGGGCTATTTTTACGTCCGAGTCCCGCCCTCCACTCCGAGACGTTTTTGAAGAAGAGTCAGAAGTGTTTGCTTCAGTTCTTCCTCGCCGCCCACAAGGTTAATCAGTTCCTGCACAGCCTCGGGAATCTTAGCCATGCCGTCCTTTCGGCGACGGTTGTGTTCCCACATCGACCTGCCCTCGACCACACATATCATTATCGCCAGTGCAATCGAAAGATAGGGCAGGTTATACCATGGCAGTAACGACAGAATAACGCCGACGACACCTACGAGAATCTGAAAAAACCAGTATACCGCCATTTTTTCAATGGTCTTGCGCAGCCGGTGAGAGCGCAGTTTCTCGCCTGTCTTCTTTGCGGTGTAGATACCGCTTATAGTATCGGCGATTGAGAAAATTCCTGTTGTGAGAATGCAAAAAGCGACAATCGTAAGTTGCCATACGAGATGATGGAGCGAATAGTCGCCCATACCGAGTTTAATGATTTCAAAATAATTTTCCATATTATTAATTGTGCATTATTAATTGTGCATTGTGCATTTCTTCAAGAGCCATACCACGGCAACGCAAAGCGCCGCCACCACAGCGCCCAGCGCCATACCGCCGAAGTCCATCTTCGTCTGCTGCCACCACGTCAGTTCGCGTTCGACAGGGTATGGCACGGCGATTGAATCGGTCTTTACCACCGTACAGGTGTCGTGAACGTAGCGGTCGCGCCATTTCACTCTGTCGCGATAATCAATTACCGTATCGCCCTTGACATAGACAAAGCGAGTGTCAATCACCGAATCGGTCGTATGCACCTCTCGTATCTTGTCCTTGTATTCCGTCCTCACCGTCTCGACAGGCACATACCGCGTCGACGTACACCCCGACAGCATAACGGCGAGCCACACAAACCCCGCTGCCGCCAATGCGTAGAGCGCAATCACTCCCGCGCAGCCCCATCGCCGCATCGGGTCATATCCCGCCCGTCTCATAGCGCGAGGATTTGGCCGCGGTTTCTGCCGTCGGCGCGGTGGCTTACATGAATCCAGCTGAATCCGCTCTCGTTTATCAGCTGATCGTAGGGCAGCTTCATGTCGACAATCAGCTGAAACAGCCTGCGGTTGTCTGCACGGTTGCCCGTCGTGATGTCAGCCGCCATGCCTTTAGTATGCTGTGACGACGGCGAGCCTCCCACGGCTCTGTTCAGCGCCGCGCAGCGATAGCCGCTGTTGACCGTTATCGGCTTGCCCCATGCTTCACGCAGAGGGTCGAGCACCGCGTCGACCAATGTCGTGACATTGGCTTTCAAATCTTCGGGAATACTGTTGTCGATATTGAGCCGTTGCGCCGACGACGAGCGTTCAAACTCCTCAAAACTAAAATACTTCATAGCTCAAAAAATCTTCTGTTTTTATGTCCTTATGTCTTATGTTTAATGACCCTAATGGCCTTAATGACCTTAAAAGACCTTACTTATCAGCAAAATCAATGTAGCTCCGACGACAGCTCCGGAGAGGTCGGCTACGAGGTCGACCCAGTCCCAGTGGTTGCCGATGGCGCAGCGGTCGCCATATTCTTTGCCGAGGCCTGCCGCCATGGCAGCGCCGACCGAGGCGATGGCTGTCTGCACCACCGTCGCCCCTGTCACCATCATCACTGCCGCCATCACTGCCGCGATAACCGCGCAGACCAAGAAATGCAGCAACTTGTCATTCATCGCCGACGCCCTCCTCGCTTGATGTTGCATCGCTTTCGTCCGCTAAGTCCGAAATGTCCGACCCGTCTGACTCCTCTGCCTCGACATATAGCTCAGGGTTCTTGGCTTGTAGCTTACACTCTTCAACATAGGCGTTATAAGCCTCAAACTGCGCCACTTCTTTAGGCAGCTCCGTGTCTGTGCCCGACTCGTCGAGTGTCGAAGCCTCGGGGTGTAGAAGCTTGAAAAGCAGCTTGCGGGTGATGGCGTTCTCCTCTGTCAGCGGATAGCGCTCGGCCACAAGTTCAGCCACCTTGGCGTTATACTGCTCATCTGAGTAAGGCCGCATATCCTCGACGGCTACCTCCTCCCACTGGTCGAGTTCGTCAGCCGAGACTCGGCGACGGCGGACGTCTGTCGGGTTATTGTCACCTTTCTTCCTTATCACATGCGCGGCGTCGGTCGAAATCTCTACTCTGCCATTGTTCAGTTCTTTTGTTACCATTGCTTATGATTTTATTCTGTTGTTACGAAATTGATTTGTCTCGCCTCGGCAATTTGCATAAGACTGAGCCATTCGGCTTTCTCACGTGTCGCGTCGTCGGTTATTGATGACAGCGGCGGCGTGTACGGTAGCGCGTCATGCTCGCCGTATGACAGCTTGAAGTTTGTGAGCTTCAGGCCCTGGCCGGTGTATGTGCCGCCAGCGTCATAGAATAGTAAGCTTCCGACGTTGGTCATTACTAAGTTTTTTGCTTCAAAACTAAAAGTCGCCCGGCCATTAGCTGATATAATCCACTGCGGGCGACCGTCGTCGCGGCTTCCGATATGATAGATTATGGATTCTCCAGCCTGTAAGCCCTCGACATCGCATGACAGAGTCAGTTTGCCGTTGCTGTTATTGACAAGGCGAGGCGCTGCAACCATTCTAAAATACGATTCGGGAGCATTTACCGTGACACCGTTGTCAATTCGTGTGACACCGGAGAGGTCATTCATTTCGCCCGTCAGCAGATTCTCGGGCAGAAGTGCCATGATGTCGGCCTGCTCGTCGGTCAGTTTGCCGTATGTGACAGGATGCACGGTCACGGTTATCTCGGCTGTATTCGTTGCAGTGTCGACAAGATATTGAAGAGTTGCAAGAGAAAGAAGCGGGCAGCCTTTGAAACTTATTGAGGTTTTGAGTCTATACAGTCGAACATCCTGAAGTTTGGGTGACAATCTAAAAGCTTCAGTGTTGATATTGCTCACATAAACCATATCAATTTGTCCCATAATTGTGTGTAGATTGTCACATCCATACGCGAAAGCTTTTAGTGTGGTATTACCATCTACAACTATGTTACCAACGTTAAGGACTTCGATAGCAGAATTATATACGCAAGTACCATCCAAGCTAACAAATCCCGACCCCCAACCCGTAGGCAATGCCATAGCAGACAATATATTGGTACGTATATTGTTTAGTCTCATAGACCTTCCGCAGGCAAGATATATCTCATTGATATGTGCCATCGACACCACAGCCTCGTTATACGTCAGCCACAATTTATTGAGATAGAATGGATGCTGCGGGTCGGGCGCATTAACCGGGTCATACTTGCCGTTAGCGCCTGCCGCGGCATTAAACTCGTCGACAAACAGCGCCAGCTTGGCGGCGCGGATAGCCTGTGTTGCCGCGTCATCATGCGCTTCTACAGTATTGCCGTTTGAGTATGACGACCCAGTTTTTTCGGTGCATACTCTGAAAAAACAGGCATTTTCGGGGTATTTGCCCGATGTGACAGTAAAATCTCCGTTGAGATCCTCTATGCCCTCCGGATAAGAGATAAACGCGCCTACAGCGTCATAAAAGCCGACAGCCACAGCATTGCCATGAGCAAGTACGTTCTTCAAGACAATAGGATAAGTTTTGCTCAGGGGCAACAGCGGAGTGACACCCGTGATTTCTGAGTCTGCGGCACTAAGATTTCCACGCTTGCCGAGAAAATAGCCTTTAATCGTAAACTGCCCATGCTCTGCATCCCACTTCTCTTTGTCGAGTTTTTTTTCGAGGTCGTCGGTCAGTTCAGCCGCCGTCGGCAACTCGGACAGTTTTTTCTTGTCGGCAGTTGTATAGTCGTTTGCGCTGAGGCCTTTGCCGCTGACCTTGTCGACCTTGCCCGCGAGTTTATCGTCAGTCTCGGTCGTTATCGTCTGCTTCTGCTGCTGCAATAAGCCCGTCAGCGTCTGCGTGTCAGTGATGCCTGCGAGGAAAGCCTCTATCTCGTTGAACGTGTCGATTGCCGTCGACGCCCCGTCGCCGAGAATCGTGTCGAGGCGTCCGTTGATGGCCGTTATCAGCGAGCGCACCTCCGTGTCGTCGTAGTTCGACAGCCCCTCGAGCTTCGCTTTCAGAGCGTCCGTGAAATCATTCGCCGACAAACCCTTGCCCGCCTGCGCCTCGACCATCGTCTGACGCGCCAGCGCCACAATCTGACTGACGAGCGTACTGTAGTTGCCGCCGCTCTTTACCACCGGCACAATCTCGTCGCCGCTGACCGTCTGTAGCGGCACCATCTGAGAAATCTTCTTATCCGTCTGTTCCATATAATTAATAATCTTGTGTTCTTATGTTCTTTTGCCTTTTGTTCTTAATTGTGAATTGTGCATTGTGAATTGTACATTACTCCTCGAGGAGTATAGCCCGCTTGCTCTCCAACGCCGTCAGCCGCGTCTGCAAATCGCTTATCGTCGCCGCGTAGGTCGCGAACATCCTCGCTCTCTCCTTCTCGGCGTTGTCACGCTGAGTCTCGGCACTCACGCGCGCCGTCTCATTGGCCGTGCGTGTCTTCTCGGCATTTACTCTCGACGTCTCTGCCACCACGCGATTCTGTTCGTCAGAGATACGCTGCGTCTCGTTGTAGATTCTCAACTCCTCTGCCGCCACGCGCTGCGCTTCGGCGGTTCTGACTGCCTCGTCAGTGACTTGCAGTGTCGCTGTGGCCTCTGTCGCCCGCCTGAAAAAGCTGTCGACATAGCTCTTCAGCCACGACGTTATCCGGCCGAGATGCCGGACAAGAAGAATTTTATCTTTTTTATCACTCTTTTCCATCGTTTTTATTTGATTATCCGATTATTGTTGCTACCTTTGTGATGCCCCTGCGGAGAGCTTACAAGGTGTTAACGGAGTTGCTCTTGCTACGGGCTTTTTTTATATCAGCCATAAATACTGTCCGATTGTTGTGCGATATAGCTTTCTCCATTTGCTTTTATAGCCTTTTTTGCTTATGATTCTCACGGCAAACAATCCTTGAGTTCGGTAATTATATTTTGTTGTCTTACAAAATTTCCTCGATGCTTTGCCGTTTACACGATATTTTTTGTGCGGACAGTTCCATGTTCTGACATCAAAGCCTCGTATTTCAGAGGCGCTGGCAGCATTATTAAATCCTTCTTGAAAAATCGGCAGTATATTATCGCTGAAATCGGGAGCATATTCAGCGACAGCATCAACCCCACTACCCAGTTCAGTAAACGAGACACGACGAAGCAACCCGTTGCTGCCGATAAACATTATTCCTCGTGCGTCTCTGAGTTTGCCGCCATGACCCGTATCATCGTCATCCAAGCGTAGCCAATATGTTGATGTATATACATCATCAGCAGCAACGCTTGGGAATGTCAAGATAACACGCCCATTGATTTCTGTAATTTCATATTGGGATTTCGGGATTTTTGTATAGCCACCCATGCCGGGGCGGTGCTCTCTCCCCTCGATACTGATTGTTCCAATAAAATTTTTCAAAAACGTAATATCCCACTGACTTTGTGATATATAATTTCCATTGTCATCTAAACGACTAAGGGTTAACTTGACATAACCTCGGTCATAATATATTATCCCCGGTCGTGCCTTGGCCGGCATGATGCCGCGGCGTATGCGGCGGTCGAGATGAAACGTCTTCTCCTTCATCGTCGCCGGAGGCGTGTCTAAAAGCTCGCCCATTGCCTCGTCGACCTCTTCGTCTGAGGCCACACCGAGGTCTTCGATTGTCACAAGGCCTGCCGCCTGCTGTGCGAACGCGTCTTTCTCAGCGTCGGTCAGGTCGTCAAACGTCAGCGCCTTGCCCCTGACATATGGCAGCATCAGCTCTATCTCCATCGCCGACGGACACGGAGCACAGTCCCTCGTCAGACGTATCGGCGCTGTAAATGGCTTTACCAACTTACGTGTACCGTCTGCAAAAGTCTCGTTTGGCAGCAGCGCCTCGAAGTCGATATGCACGTCGCCCGGCATAAGACCCGGATTATCCACCACGACGTGTATTCGTCCGTCGCCCTCGTCGCGCCAGTTGGTCTTTACTCCGCCGACGCTCGATACCGTCACATAGTTCATTTTCGACGACGTCCACAGTCGGGCGCGCCAGTCAAAATCGGGAATACCTATATTCTCGTCATCGCAGTCGAGCAGAGTCATATAGAAATCAAGGTCGTCCTTGTAATACACCCGACGCACCGTCGCGTCAGTCGCTCCCGTGTTGCAGTTACATTCGTTTGTTGCCATAAGCCTTATATATTTGATTGCTAATTGTCAAAGATTGTGCATTGCATTAATAAAGTTTTATCTCAATCGTGAAATCCGCGCCCCATGCCGGCGTTCCCGATGCGTTGCATGTCATCACCGTAAACCGCAGGGCGTCGCCGACCATCACTCGCGCCGTCTCCGCCACAGTCCATCCCGGCGTGTTGCACACCGGATAGGCAAGCGTGTTGCCGGTGTGTACGAGCGCGCCTGCCGGCATCGTCACATACCACATCCCCGCCGTCGGGCCCTTGACGACCGTCGCCGCGCCGGCGTAGACCGTCGGTTTGGCACTGTCTATGTCGTTCCACACCCGCGCCGCATAGAGGGTCGCCGGCTGGCTGACGCCGTTGAAGCGGTGACACGACCCCGCCGTCGACCCGCGGTCGAGATAGATGCGCCCGTTCTTATCAGCATAAATCGTCAGATAGTCGCGGTTCGTGCGCATCAGCGTCATGCCGTTGGCGAAAATCTTGCTCTGGTAGCGGTCGAAGACATACGTCGCCGTCGGCTCCGTCAGCTTCACCGACCCCGAGACGAAATGCGCCTCGACAAACAGTTTCAGCGTCATCGCCACACCCGCCTTGACCTTGAAGCTCTTGCGGATGCTCTCGACCTCTAACACGTGTTCACTCATATCCGTCGTGCCGTTCTCGAGCAGATAGCTGCCAATCTCCTCGTTGGCCACCTCAGTGTCCTGCGCCACCTGCAACGTCACTTTCACCTCGGTGTCGCCCGTTATCGCTGTCGGGCTGCCGGGTGTCTCGCGCTTGACCGCCAGCGTCAGCTTCGGCACGTTGACGGTTATATAGCTGTCCTCAGCCGGCGTCATCGTCAGCAGCGTCGCGGGCAGCGTCAGTCCCGCCGTCGTTGTCGTCTTGTCTATCGGCAGCGTCCATGGCGTCAGTGCCGACCCCGGCGCCGTCAGCTCGAGCTTATATCCCTCGATGGCCTCACGCTCCTGTCGCGTGCCGTCGATTGTCAGACACTCGTTGCCCGCGTCGTCATAGATGCGTATGCTCTTCGTCTCGGGGTCAAGCTCGATGCGCTGCTCGGTCGTGCCGCCGGCAACCACCTTTACATTGCTGAACACACCCTTGTTGAAAAGCACATTACCCTCGTGAATATAGGCTATCACATTGCCGTCGGCATCTTTCATCTCGAGACTCTCGACGCCGAGATTCTTGATTACGGCATACTGCGCCAATAATATCTTCGTGGCGACAAACTCTATCGTCGACATCGGCTTCCAGTACTGCGACCCCGCCGCGTCGGGGCGTATCGTCGCGCTCTTCGGGTGCGACTGGATGCAGACAAAGAAGTTCAGCTGCTTTTCTGTCGTCGAGCCGGGCTTCAGACTCTCGGTCATCACCACGTCGAGAAAGTCCTCGCCCTCTGCGCCGCTCTCAAACGCGAAACCGTCGGCCACATCGGCCCACTTCTGCGGACCGCGCAGCGCCGGGCCGCGCTCGCCCCGGGCACCGTCCTTACCATCGGCGCCGTCGTCGCCTTTGTCACCCTTGTCACCCTTGTCACCCTTGAGCGACAGCGACCACGAGAATTGCTTTATATATGTCATGCCGTCGGCTGTCACGGGTATCGTCAGCACTCCCTGACGCTGCGTCAGCGCCGTCGTCACCGACACCGTCACCGACGTCTGCGTCGTGCCGTCAAGCTTCACGAGCGCCGTCATGCCCGTCGGTGCGCCCGTGATTGTGCCGACGGTCGTCTCGATCTGACGCTCACCCTTATAGGCGGTCACGCCTATGCTCGTCGTCGCCGCCACGGCCTTTTCGGTGTCGCCCTCGAAGACGTGGCTGTCGTTGCTGAGTGTCACCGACACAGCCTCGGTGTCGGCGGCGTTGGGCGTCCATACGGGCGTGTCGTTCCACCCCCGTTCAAGCTTCACCTTGGCTATCTCATTCACCACACCCGTCACCGCCGACGGCATCGCGTAGATATTGACAAACTCCGTCGCGACTGCATGGCCGGCGTTGTCGTCATCTTTCCACACCCCCTGCAGCATATACCGGCCGTCGCCCATGTCCGTGAAATTGCCCGGACTGACCCAGCCGCCGCTGTTATAGAGAGCGAAATGCGTCTTGCCATCGCCGAGCTGCGCGCCCCATAGCGTCACCGTGAACTTCTCGCCCGGCGCGGGCCTGTCGTCGCCGAAGTCGAGCCGCGCCGTCGGGTAGTCGGTGTTGCTCCAGCCTTTGGCCGACCCCCGAAGCAGGTTCTCGCTGTAGCTCGCGCCATCCTTGGCTATGTAGCTCTTCGTATAGCTCACCGACGTCGACCCGTCGCTGAACTCCAGCGTCGTCCGTGTCCAAAGCCACATCAGCGCCACCGGCTCGGGCTGCGTCGGCTGCCATGCGCTCTCCCCGGGCGGCACCGTGCCGCTCAACGACAAGGCATACTCTGTCTTGGTCGACACCAGCGTCAGTCCCTCGATATAAGCCCAGTCGGTCGTCTTCTCGCTCGGCTCGGCTGTCGTCGCGAGCTTGCAGCAGCGCCACCGGCGCCCCTCGTGCCATACGTCGCTTATCTCATAGTCCCCCGTGGCCTCGCGCAGCACCGTGCCGTCGTAGTAGTCGCCCCCCACCGTCCACAGTCCGCGGTCGCGAACCGTCGGCAGAGGCACTCCGAGATGGTCGACATGAAAAAGATTCTCCACGAACAAATACTTCGAGTAGACACCCTCCTGACCCTCGGCGAAGCCGAACGCCCGGCTGATAAACTCAGGCACACGTCCGAACGTCGACCCGTAGTTTGCCGCCGTTATCAGCGGCTGACGCACACCGACGAGGTTGACAATGCGACCCTCGGTGCTCGACAGATACAGACAGCGCTGGCGACGTTCGTCAGTCCGGTGACCCCAGCGCGCTATGTTCATCATCGCTATCGGCGCGAAATTCTTCTCCCCCGGCACCTCGTCGTCATCATAGAGCATAACAGTAAGCTCGTTCGACGCCGTGTCGACCGACGTCACAAGCATCCACGACGTATAGTAGTCACCCCCGCCGCGCGACATCGTATTATATATCCCGCGCAGCACCGTGTCGACAGTCATCGCCGTGAAATAGCCGTCCCACTTCTCCTTCAGCTTGAGCCTATAGTTTCCCCCGCCGAGGTCTGTCACCTCCGTGATCTGGTCGCTCTCGGTCAATACGGTGTCACCCTCGATGGCTTGCAGACGGTTGATGATAAGCTCGAGCACTTCGAGATACGAGCGCACCCTCAGGCTCTCCAGCTCGCCGTTGCCGGCGTCGTCGATAGCCCCGCCGCGGCCCGTCGACATCCCCGACTCGAAATCGCCGAACTCCGCCCCGCCTCTCAGCCGCGCTATCTCATCCGACACAAGCCCCCGCAGGAACTCAATCACCCCGGCGGCCACATCGTTGCGGTCTTTGCGCAGAAACAGTCTGTTGGCTACGGCATAGACGACCTGCTCGATGTTCGATACCGACCCGAGTTGCCGCTGTATGGCGCTTATCTCGCCCTGTATCTCTTCCAATGGGTTGCCGGTTGCCGCGTATTCGTTGCTGAGAACTATCTCGACGTCGGGATTCAGAGCCGCGTCGTCGCTCGTCGGCTCGCGGTAGCTATATGTCAGCGATTGCAGATAAAGCGTCTCGGGTGCTCCGGCGACGACATTCCCCTCTTCGTCTGTGGTCGTGATGAAACGCTTGTCGGCAAGCCGTATCTCGCAGCCTACCGACAGTCTGTCGAGCAGACTCGAATAACCCGTACCCTCGATGCTGATATTCATATCGCTCTCCGACAGCATCATCCCGCCGTCCTCGAGCAGTATATAGGCCAGTCGCTCCGGGTCGTATATCTCTTTGCTGTTGAGCTTGACGCGGTCGGTCGTCACCACCCACGTCGGCCTTATGTCTTTTACCTTGTCAAGGTTGTCGGTCAGCCATCCGTCAAGGTTCCCCTCGGCCCACAGCGTATAGTCGTGTGTCATCTCCGTGCCGATAAACACAAAGCGGTCGCCGGCTTTGCCGTTGCGCTCTGCGTTAGGCACATATACACCCAGCGACTCCATATCGGCGTCGCTCTTTTCGAGCGTGATGCGCCACAGCGACGTGTGCGTCACCCCCGACGGGTCCGTCCAGCTCTTGCTCGTGTCATATGCCGGCGTCGCGACAATCTTGAATTCATAGTCCTCGCTCGCCGCCAGCGCGCCCGTCGTGAACACCACCGCCGCCTTGTTGCCCTCGCGGTCGCCGAGTACGGGCTTCCATACCCTTTCGGCATACTGCGCGTCTGTCTCATCGCCCTCGCGGCTACTGCTCCAGATGTCCTTGACCCATATATCGAATGTATTCTCGGGCTTGTCGTCGCTAAGGGCATATTTCGTCAGTTTTACCTCCGTCAGTCCGACGTCGGCATATATCGTCTTGTCGGCGTTCAGATTGTGAATCTCAACCGTCGTCTCGAAGTAGTACGTCCCTGCCGGCAGACCGCTTCCCGAAACCTTTTTGCCGCTCTCGGCCTCATAGACGAGCGTTGTCGTTCTTTCGTCTGTCAGCTCGGCGTTCGCCGCCGTGTTGACTATCTGACCGTTTATCCTCACCTCGAGTATCGCCGCAGTCACACCGAGGTTGGCGGTCTTGCCTTCGGGAACAGCGAAGTTCATCCGCGGCAGCGTCACCTTGCGGTAAGCCGACGCCCCGATACCTACACCGTTCACCCTTATTCCCGACGATGGTAGGATAGAGATCTCCCCCTCGTCCGACGATTGTGCATTGCCCGAGGATTGTGCATTGTGCATTATGAATTGTGCATTGTCAGAGATTTGCTCGACCGCGACGGCTATATCCATCCCCGTTCCCTGTATCGTCGGATAGATGTCGTCGTTGTCGGCGAGACCGCCCCACAGCGGCCCGTAGAGGTCTATCGACGACCCCTTTTTCACAAATGGCCTGTAGGTGGGCGAAATAGTCACCTGCCTGTCACCTGCCGCAGCCGTCGCCACTATCTCGTCGGCGACATACTCTATCGGGTCAAACTTCGCGTCGGTCAGACCCTTGCGGTAGGCCCACGGCGCCGCAGCCTTACTCTCGCCGACAGCCGTATAGCCGGGATATTTCGATATGTGTGCCGCCTTCCATCCCTGAATATAGCTGCGGAAGACACCGCTGCGCAGACGGTCGAAGTAGATGTTCGCCAGCTCCTCTATCCGGTCGGGGTCTTCATGATAAAGACCCTTCTCCGTCTCGGGCACAGCCTTGTAGTAATATTTCGGCAGATTCTTCTCGCCGCCGCGCCCTTCGATAAGGTTGCGTATCTCCTCGCTCTGCACCTGACGCTCGACCTTCATCAGGCCGCCGTCAAAACCATAGCTGAAGATGTGGTCGACCGACCGCGTCGGATAACCCACCTTTATTATATAGTGGTCGGCGTCGCCGTCGGCGACAATCTCCCATCTGACCGCAAACAGCTCATAGAGCTTCAGCAGCACATCCCATATATATGAATGGTCTATCGTCACCGGCACGGCATCCTCCGTCCCCTGCCATCCGCTGTAAAGCCTTATCTTGATAGCGTTGCCGTAATAATGCTCGAGCACCTGCGCGAAAAGATTGATGAAATTTCTGAGACTGAGCTGCACACTCGCCACATACTTGTCCGCTATCGCTGTTCCCGAGTCCGTCGGCGCCATCGTCACAAAAGGCCAGCGCTTGAGCTGATACACAGCCCAGTGCTGAAATGTCAGATCTATCGTCGCGTCGAGGCTCGTGTTCTCTTTCGCCCCCTGCGGCTTGCGCAGAGGCATTATATATTTTTCCCCCTTGAACTCCACCTCCCAGTCCCTGGTAAAGTCGGGCGTGATGCCGCCGTCTATCTTCACCTGCGTCGTGATAGTCTTCTCGCCCATATCCGCGAGGCGCACCTCGGCGTGACTCAGCGTCGCATAGCTCGGGAAATTCAGCTCCTTAATGTCCGGTATCAATCTTCTTCATCGGCAAAGGCTCTCGGCTCAGAAGTTAAACTGATTTTTCAAAATTACACTTTGTCGGGTCGCTCACATGTATTACAAACTCTACCTGCGCGAACTCATATCCGTTCCTGCTTTTCTTGAACTCCTTGCATTCGGCGATAGGCTCGGGGATCCCGACAATCTTGTGAGGCTTGAAGTCGTTGTAGAAAGTCACCTCCTTGTAGATGCGGATGTCGCTGTCGGCCTCCTGCGTGTATAGCTTCTTGTTGAATGCGGCTATGATGGAATTGACGCGCTTCAAGTCCTTGTCCTGCCCGTCGATGATAAACTGCGCCTTGTAGTCGAAAGCGTCCTGTACCGTGCGGGGGTCGGTATTATCTCCGGCTTGCTCCACGTAGCTTGACGCATCACGCTTCTTTATCGGTGCCTCAGTTCGGTTGTCGGCATAAATATAAATCAGCTTGTGCGCGGCAAAGGTGTCCTCTATCGCGCCGTCGCCTATTTTTATGCGCACGTTTATCATGGCTCTATCAGCTTTATGGTTTTGCGTTTGAAATTGCAGTTGTCGGTCTTTGCGCCTACCACCTTGCAGTCCTCGGCGATATACAGCGGCACGTTGATTGCAGGGTCGTTCTTCTGTTCGCACTCCACGCGCATCCGGCATCCGTTGGCGAAATACAGCATCGGGATAATGGCGTTGTCGTAGTCCATCGCCACGCGGATTGTCCCCTTGCAGTCGTGGAAGATATAGGTCTGCAACTTGTCGAACACCTCTCCGTCGAAAGTCCTGCCTACGAACACGCCCTTGTCCTCAATGTCCGAGAACTCGCGGCGCAACATTTCAAGGCTCGGGAATCCCCGTTCAATAGCCCAGTCCGGGTTCTGAATATAATAATCTATCAGCCCCTCGCGGTCATATCCCCGCATCTGCGAGTAACCCTCGGCGCAGATTCCTCCGCGCCGCGCTTCCCTCATCAAAACCTCTTTCAACTGTTCGTCTTTCATATCGCAAAGTTAAAGCAAATAAACTTATTTTACAATATAATCCATAATTCAACTTTAGTTTTTATCCCGTAATGTACATTGCCTTATCGCTCTGCGCTCCGCTCGCGAACAATTGTGAATTGATTTTGTCCGACTTGTCCGAATCGTCCGGCTCGTCCGACCTCGATTGCGAATCGTGCATTATCTAAAGTTGTGCATTATGAATTGTTCAAAAACACATTAAACCCGCTCGTCGAACCCTTGACCTTTATTGCCCGCGCCATCTTCTCGCAGGCCACAGCAGCACGCTCACAGCGCAGCACCGTCTCAGCCGTGTTCCTCGCTATCGCTTGGTAATTATCCATCGCCTGCTGCTGCCAGTCAGTCCACGCCGCCGTCGCCACGCTCTGAGGCACACTGACCGCCGCCCCTCCCGACAGCATCGCCCTTATCGCCGCGACATTCTCGTCGATATGACTCATATAATAATTCTGAGTGTTCAGCGCTGCCGTGTTCGCGTTAATCTCCTCGCTCGTCGCTCCGGCCACACTCTTGGCTATGCCCGTATATTCGCTGTCCGTGTCGCCAAGCAGCTTCTTCAGGTCATACCCCCGCGCCTCAAGAGCTTTCCATAGCACCTCCATACCGTCGTTCGCCTGCGTCAGAGCCGCGTCCATGCCGTTCACAAGAGCGTCAATCGCCCCCTCCACGTCACTCTTGGCAAGCATCGTCTCCATATCATCCCATACCTTGCTGAGAGCGTTCTCTATAACTCTCGCAGCCGCCCCCTCGACAAGCATGTTCTTTATCATGTCCTGATAGTCACCCTTGATAGCCGCAAACGTGTCGCTCATGCTCGCCTTCGCGTCAATCCACGACTTCGCCATCTGCCGCGCCGCGTCCGCCCGGCTCTGTCCGGTGAAGTGCGCCACAAGGTCATCCTGCAGCTCTTTTATCCTGTCAGCCGTCTCGCGTGCCTGCTCCTCATATTCCTTTATCTTATCCTTGTCCTTCTTCTTCCCCTTGCTGCGCTCCGCCTCGGCCTGTTTCAGATATGCCGCCTGCTGCGCCCTCAGCACCTCGAGCTGCCGGCTGTAATTGCTCACATACTCGCGCCCGAACACCTTGTCAGCCGACTCTTCCAATCGTCCGTAGGCATACGTCAACTGGTCTATCAGCTCACCCTGACGCTTTATCTCCTTGTTGGCTTTGGCGACCTTGCTCCCCCAGAAGAGCTTGCCTACAGTGCCGACAAGACCCGACACAGCCGAAATCCCCGCCGTAATCTTCTCCACCGGATTGGCGCTCGTAAAAGCCACCACGGCGCTCTCGGCTGCGTTCAGCATCCCGTCGAGACCTTCCATCGCCACATTCCAGAGTTCGTCATCCCCGAGACTGCTCCAGGCCTCGACCATTGACCGCACCTCGTCTTTCGCGTTTCTGATATGACCTATGATTTCAACCAAAGCTTTGCCGCCTTCGTCGACCTCATCTTTCGCCTCCGCAAACAGACCTACGATATCCTGCAATACCTTTACCTGTTTCTCGGTCAGATTCAGAGTCTTGCGCATCTGTTCGACAAGCCCCCCCGCCGCCGACAGCCTCAGCTGTGCCGCTTTAGCCTCCTTGCTGTCAGCGCCACTCTCTCTGACAATGCGGTCATATTCCGCCCTTGCCGCCGTTTCAGCTGCCAACGCCTCGGTCAGCGCCGCCTTGTTGCCGACAAGTCTCTCCGTTGCCGTAGTCAGGTCGTTCTCGACCTTACCGAGGCTTCCATATTCCTCTCCGAGCGCACGTAGCTTGCCCAGTCCGTCGCCGATAACCTTGAACGGGTTACGCCGCGCAAGCTGCTCGACGATGGCGTTCAGCCTGCTTTGCATTTCCTTGAGCTGCGTAGGCTCCAGCGCCTCGCCCCATTTGCCTTTCAGGCCGTCGAGCATTCTGCGCATATTCGTCAGCATCGCCGTCGATGCCCCGTCGAGGTCGTCAAACATCTCAACATACATCGGCATATCCTTGAAAGCCTCCCATTCAAGTTTCGCCGCCTCTCTGTCCTCACGCTCACGATACCCGGCTGTCAGCCGCTCCTTTTCACTTTTAGGGAGAGTGGACTTCTCTATCTCCGCTATCTGATTGGCGGTGTACCGCGCAAGCTCGATCCGCTTGTCAGAGTAGGTTTTCGCCTTCTCCAGGTCTTTCAGATAACCCTCGTAAGTCTTGGCGAGGTCTTTCTGACCTTGCTCGCTTATCTTTACAAGCTCGCTATACATCTCGCCGAGTTCATCCTTGTTCGCTTCGGCAAACTGTCGGAGAGCCTTGTAGTCAATGATATTGTCAGCCGAGATTATTCCCTCCGGCAGCTCAATTTTGTTTGTCATACCCCTTACCTGGTCGGCGAGATCTTTCTGCAATGTCAACCCGTTCTGACCGAAAATACTCTCGGCCACTTTCGCCGCAAGCTCCACATCCCCCGTCTGACCCAGTATCTTATCATAAAACTCCTTCGCCGTCTTAGTCCGCGATATGCGGTCGGCCAATTCCTTCAGCTGCCTGTCGACCTCCTTCATCGAGTTTTTCACCCAGTCCGAGTCGATTAACTTACCCTGCCTTATCAGCGCGCGCTTGGCAACCTTTGTGTCTATCTTTCCAAGCGCATTGAAAATCTCGGTTTCATAATCCGACAGCTCTTTCATCGTCGTCGGCAGCTCAAACTTCAATCCAAACTCCCTGCCGAGCTCGTTAAGATACTCAAGCTCCTGCTTGTAGACACGCCCCGCAAACTCGACAGCCTTGCTGTGTCCGAGTTTCTTCTCCACATCTTCGACGCGCTCATACATCTCCCTGAGCGCCCTGTTGATCTCCTCGAGAGTCTGAACCCTCCCGTCGCCACGACCGCCCCCCATATCTTTAAGAAGTAACGCCATTGCATTATAGTAGTTCAGCACGTCCTCTGACAACTCTTTCGTCGCTTGTGCTTGGTCACGCTCCGCGGATATTCTGTCAAATTGTTCTTGCCCTAATTCGGCGACTCCCCTATCTAATGTCTTTTTGTATTTCTCTACGCTCTCGGCAGCTTCTTTATGTTTTCTCGCCGCAGCATCAAGAGCTTCTTCAAGAGTGCCGAATTGGTCAATAGTGCTGTCATCAAACAGCTTGACCTTGATGCCGCTGACATCCTTGTTAAATTCAGTCAGTTTCTTTTTCCACGCGCCGAATCTTTCAATCGCTTCCGCTTCCTCAGTCGGCAAATCTCCTAATTCACGTTTAGTATTTATAATATCGTTGTTTAGAGTCTCGATTTGTCTTGTAATTTCAGCCATACGGGCTATAATCTTCTTCTTATCGCTTTCACTTAGCCAATAACCAAAAATAACCTCACCTTTATCTGCATCATAAAACGAGCCACCGCCTCGCTTCAAAAACTTATCGTATTTCACAAGGAGGCTTTGTAACATCTCCAAATCCGCTTCGGATTTTTCAAGGTCGTTCCTTACGTTTTTTTCAGAAACATCCCTCATAAGCCCAGCTAATTTTTGCACCTTGCCAATAGATATTGTTATCTCGTTGTTGAATTTATTAACTCCAACAACTGCATCAGGAAATTGCTTTGCAAGCTCTTGCGTTACATTGCTTAGTTTCTTTTGTTCTTCAGCTGTACGCTCAGCTTTATCGCTTAAATCTATATATGCGTTAATAAGGGGCTTTGTCGTACTTTCAGTGCTTTTTAGAGCAGCAACGGACTCATTCAACTTTTCGGCTCTCTCCGCAGCAGTTTCTGTGTTTCCGATAAAATGGAATAATGCAACGCCAACCAATGCGATAGCTGAGGCAGCCGCTACCCACGGATTAGCGAGCATAGCAGCCGTCAGTTTCCAAAAGCCTTTTGTAAGGACATTTGTGGCTGCGGCTTCGCCTAATACTGCTTTTGTATGCAGATTCGTAAGCAGAGTTGAAATTTTCTTGGCATTGTTTATACCAATTATTCCTGCAACAACTTTCGGGGTGCGGATAATTTGCTGTTGATGCGCGAGGTTTTCCAATGCTACGGCACTTGTCAATGCTTTGGATGCGACAGCGGCATTTTTTAGCCCGATAATATATACCGTCATTGCTACCGCGACCGAATCAAGAACTCTCGCCGTGGTTTTCCAGTTACGCATCATCGACTCGATAGAGCGGATAGCAAACTTCATCCCGGCGTTTATGCTCGATGTATTGCCGATTTGGTCGTACATGATAGCCGCCGCATCGCCGAGTTTGCTCCACATACCGAACAAGGTCTGCGACTGCTTCACCTGCATATTGTAGAACTCACCGCCGGCGCTCGTCATATCCTTAAAGACCTGCTCTACCATCTCATAAGATATGGCGCGTTTGCTTATCATATCCATGACCTCTGCGGCGGTGTAAGCACGTCCGTTCAACTCCTCTAATTTCTTGGCCAATTTGTCGACAAGAGGTATTCCCGCCTCAGTCGCCTGGCGTACCTCACTTGCGCGGAGGTAACCCGTTGCGAACACCTGGCCGAGAAAAAGTGTCAATCTTGACATATCAACACCGAGGCCTACCGATATGTCCGCCAGCATCTTAGTCGTGTCAAACAACTTCTCGGTCTCAAACCCGTAGGCGGCGACCTGTTTGGTATATTTGGTTAGGTCGAGAATTTTCAATGGCGATGTAAGAGCAAACGATTTTATCTCTGCGAACAGCTGATTAGCCCTGTTCTGGTCCTGGATTATCGCTCCGAGCGATACCCTTTGCAACTCAAACTGCGCTGTCACCTCTCTTACCGAAGTGAGAAAATTTCCCACCTGTCTGACACTCCAATAAGCCGCCATCCTCTGTGCCAGCCTTTGCAAATACCCGGCCTGCTCGTGATATGCCTTGTTGGCCGCGTGCGTCGCTGCAGTGCCGACATTCGCCGCCCTCGCATCCCTCAGTCGCGCCTGCGCCAGATTAGCCTCGGCCCGCGCCGCCCTCTGAGCCGTCAGCGCCGCCTGCGAACGCGCTTTCTCCGCATTAAGCTGTATCTTTGACGCCCTCACTGCGTCCGCCGTCGCCCCGCCTCGTGCCGCCGAATATTTCTGCACCGCCTCAAGCGCCTTTGCGAGCGTCTGCAATTCCCTCGCAAGCTCCTTTATCGCCGATTTCGTCTCCGGCGTGACAGGCTCTATCTTCAGCTGCGCAAGACGAGTCTTCACATCCTCCAGCTTCTCGAAATCAAACCTTACCCTTACAGGGCGTTTCGCCATAAGGTCTTCCAATTTTTTGGCGTATTTTTTACTCCAATCCTGTCCCGCATCATTGACCGCCTTTTCCAAGTCAAACCCTATATGAAATATCAAATTATCTGCCATCGCCTTAAACAATTAGAGCCGAGACCGCTGTGCGCGGCTTCGGCTCTATGGCTCTCGGCTTGGTTAGAAAATCAAGTTATACACCAAAAAAGCCACCAATCCCCTTAAGGATGGCGGCTCTTAGGCTCTGTATTGCAAAGATAGCAAAATCCCCTCAAAACATAAAGCTGTTTTATAGATTTGTTTAATTAACTTTCTCGGTGTGACTATATTGGCCGTTAGAGTTGAAACCAACTAACTATGTTTTAATTATTTATATTTGCGATTATCAACTTTTTGGGTTAACTTTGCAGATAGAAAGTTGTTATAGTTATACACTATGACGTTAATTAATTATGAACGAGCAAGATTTGATTGTGATTAAGAGCCGTACATTGGTATTGAAGAACGGTGAGAAATCAAGCGAGGTTATGCTGGCTGACTTCGACGGGGGGAATATGTATTTCACGTTTGAGTTACGTTATGTCGAAAATGAGGAAGCAGGGAAAACGCGATTTTCCCCTATTGACGCTCATCATGCAAACTTCTTAATTGACACCTTGCCAAACGCTATTACCAAACCCAACAGCATAATAGAAATTGGCACTTATGGCAAGAATAACACTCGGCTTTTTGTAGGATATGTGGTGCAACCACAGATCGCCAACAGTGGAGAGCATAATGTGGTTATTACTTTTTATACGGGAAAGGAGGGTGCAAATGGCTCAAATAACATCTGAAAATAAAGAACTTCGTAATTCTATCGTTTCAGTCGAAGTTATAACCATCGTTGAGAAAAGTTTAAGGGTAATCCTCATATCGCACGTTAATAAGTTGCGTAAGAGTAAAGATATAATTGGTGCTGCAGCCCTTTTTCTCTCCCTTTTGATTGTTTTGGTTACAGCCGAATTCAAAAGCAAAGTATTCGATGCTAATACTTGGTATGGTATTTTTATGGTATTCACTATCGCGGCTGGTGGGTATTTAATGTATGTTATTGTCAATCACTGCAAGAACAAAGATAGTGTAGATGCAATAATTGAGGATATTAAAGCGGCTAAAGAGGATACTTATGAGACATATAGGGTGTATCCTGAGGCAACATCCTCGCAAAATGATTCACCCACAAACATTAAGCAGCCTAATCCTAAGGTAAAGGCGACATTGAAACAGGTGCATCCCACACAAAACCGCCGAAAGGGGAAAAGAAGATAAGACAAACTATCATAAAGATGGGCGACTCTTCACTGAGCCGCCTTTTTCTTTCCCTCCGCCATAACCTCGGCCTGCAGCTCCTCCGGCGTGAGCGTTTTCTTCACGCTCTTGACCTTGCCGAAGCCGAATCTATCCATCATTCCTTGCGTGCGCCTATCCTTTTCCTCCTGCGTTTCGTTGCGACGCACAAGAGAGGGGGAGTCTTTCACGACCTCGTAGTCATAGTCGTAGTAACTCTTGTCGAGTAGCATAAACGTGACATAGTTCTCGGTATCTAAATACCAATACCTAAGCCACGACAATAAGCCGTAGTTGCCGTATATCGCCTCTATCTTCTCGTTGTCTGTCGCCTCGGCGAACAGACTGCCTACTTGCTGTCCTCCTCCTTTTTCTTCGTAGCGTCCTCCGCCACTTGCTTTTCTGCCGCTCTCCATCTTTTCAGGGTGTCTCTTACACCATCGCCAATCGGTTTCATAGAGAGTGCGAGTTGATGCTTTGTATTTTCCCAATTGGCTAAAGAAAAACCCACCTCTTCATCATTGAGGGCGGCATTGTTGATTGTGGCGGTGTGTTCCTCATAGCGGAGCATAAGCCTCCGCCATGTCAGGGCGAAAAGGAATGGCACGAATAGCGCTCGGTTGCCTAACAGATAGTACGCGGCGGTCTTTGCGTGAAGCGTGTCGAGCTTGCGCTGTATCTTCTTCGCCTTGTGCAACGGCATAGCCTCTTTCTGCTTGCCCGATAGCGCGTAAGCCTCAAGCTCAAGCGTGTGTATTCGTTCCCTCACTTTCTTGCTCACCTGCCTTACAGTGTATGTCTTGCCGCCGACGGCTATCACTCGCGGAAATCCGTGCTTGATATGCTCCTTGGCCGCAATCAGGCGGTCAAGCTCCTCGGCGGTCAACTCCTGCGGTTTCTCTTTATCTTCTGTCATATCACTCTTTGTTTATCGCCCTTTGCTCCATGAAGCATGCTGTCGCATTAAGTCAAGTATGCAACTTGGATAGCCGTCAGAATCATTAAATTCAACCATGCGTGGTTCATCTTTTCCTTCAGACAGATTGACTACAATACTGAATAAATCCTTGCAGTCAGCTTGCAGTTCATCATATTTGCGCTGCAACTCCATCATAAGTTCCATATCGGATTTGGGACGCGGAGGGCACAATAGTCTTTCGGCTAATTCACGGCGTTCCGAATGGGACATAAATTCAAGGCTGTCCCAAATGGATTCCAGTATTCTGTCTTTCGCTTTTTCGCTTTCGGTCATTGGTTTGGTGTATTAAAAAGGGGCGGCGGCACTACGGCTACCGCCCCTCGTTGTAAAGATTGCTATGCCTTACGCTCCCGTGGCAGCGATGGGTTTGCCCTTACCCATCATAAACGTGCCGAGCGTGTCCGTGTCGATATATTCTGCCGTCGCGGTGATGTGAAGACGCCACAGCTTGCTGTCAAGCGAGAGGTTGCCCACAATCTTCGCCTTCGGGAACAGAATCCACTTGTTGGCCTCGTCGTTGAAGATTGCGATGGGAGCCGTGGTAACGGGAAGCTCCACAAATTTCAGTACGTTAGTCGGCGTACCGATTGACGTTGATGTGCCGGGTGTCGCAACCTTGGTCGCTTTCATTATTGCCTCGGCCATCTCTTGGGATAAGTCAGCTATATCGCATGAGAAAGCATACGTGCCTGCCGTGACAGTCGATACGATAGGGTCGCCCTGCTCGTCCTTGATCACGTCGATGGTAGGCTCGTCGCCCTCCCACTGTGTCGAGTCTTCGACAACCTGTCCGAGCGACATGCCGCTCGCGGTTACGTCTACAAATGAGGAGTCGGCATCATAGCCGTCGGTAGGCGCGTCGAAGAGTACGATGTCGCTCTGACCGTTGAAAACCTCGGTAACTTTTCTTGGTTTGATTCCTGCCATTGTCTATATGTTTTTTAATTGTTTAGAAATTCGTCTGTCACATGCCACTCCACGTTGAGTATCGTCGTCGAGTAGCCGGTAGTGAGATTTGTCGTTGTCGGGGTAATCACGTTGGTCGGGTCAAAGCGAAAATAGTACCCGCCCCTTGTAGGGACGCGATATATCGCGTCCGCCACCTGCGAGACAATCTGCTTCACCAGCTTCTTCTTCGCCCTGCCGTCGGTCTGAGCCTTGCACCATATCGTCAGCATGAGGTTGCCTCTGAACAGTGCCGGGTCTTCCGTGAGCGACTGCGCCCCTCCGTTCCACTCCACGTCGATAAACTCGTCCGCGAGATTCTTGTTGGGGCGTTCCTCGTCGGCGTAGGCCCGTATCGTATGGCTCTGCGTCGCCGAGGTCTGCACCCTCACCTTGCCGTCAAGCAATGCGGCCAATGCCACGTCCGGATTGAGGTCTGCGATTGTGCTCATGCTGTTATCGGTTTAAGTCCTGAAATCACATCGTTAAGCAACGTCTGTTTCAACGCCTCGAAAAAGCCCGCGCCTCGCCCGATTTTCGAGCCTTGCGTGTTTATCTTGTAAGCGTATGGCACAGTGGAAAAAAGCACTATCCATATCCCTTTGGAGAATTGCGTCGCTCCGTTGGATATGGCCGCTTGAAGCAGAGGTGAGCCAAATACGCCTTTCGCACCGCCGTCCAATTGCGCCTTTGCCGCTCTTGCCGTTGGTATGAAGTGCTGGATTGCTCCGTCGGCATATACTCCCACGCCCGTAGCGTCGTGCAGGTTGGCGGTATCGACCGGGAACTGCATAGTGCCGTCAGGCATTACGAAACTCCCGTCAATCACGCCTACAAGCGTCTGCGCCACACTTTTCAGCATAGCCACAAGTTTAGCCTTGATAACACGCTCCGCGTAGTCATTAAGACCAGCCTTGAAAACCTTGCTGTTATGTGCCGTATAGCCACTCATTTCTCTACGCTTTGCTTAATCTCAATCTCCGTCACATAGTCGCCTGTCAGGTCAAGACCGAGGTCATTGGCGAGCCTCACCACACCCTCGCGCTTACGCCCGAGAGCCGTAGTCACCGTGATACTGTCGTTCTCCAGCACCATCACGGCCCGGGGCAGATACACCACGTCATTGTGCGTGATAATCGAGAGAGAGGTCTGTCCTCCCGGCTGAAAATCACACACACCGCTGTATACCTCCTCGTTATCAAGGTTGTCGTATTCGTCAACCATCCCAGTGCTTCGGGTGATAACGCAATAATCATGATAACTCAAATCGCTCATCTCAATTCAAAATCGTACATCGTGCATTGTGTCATCGCTTTAGCGCTTCGCTCGCGAAGAATTGTGCATTGTGAATTGTGCATTGTGCATTGTCAGAGGATTGTGCATTGACGTAGCGTCAAACATACCGCCGCTGTCGGTCACTTCCTCGTCCACCTCCGCGCCAAGCTCTCTGCGCAACCTGTCGCCAAGTGCGCGGAAAGCCTCGCGGTCTTTGGTGGTGAGGGGATAACCGCTGATGGAGATTTGTCTGTTGCCCCGCTTCTCGCTCTTCGTGCCGCCCGTGATTGCCGCCGACATCGAGTAGTATAGGGTAGAGAGGGCATAGCGCAGACCCCTCATCAGCTCAGGCTCACCGATATAATCCTCCACGCAGTCAGTCAGCGCCACCGCCCGCAGCGGCTCCGGTCGAGCCTCCGCCGGCGATATGGCCGCCACCTCAAGCACATTGGGTTCTATCTGATTCCCCAGCCCGTGAAAATGTCCCCTAAGCCATTGCTCTACCGTCATACTGTTCTCTCAATTACTCATTGTGCATTACCCCTTGGTATAGTAGGTCTTGCCCGACTGCACGGTTGTGTCCTCGGTCAGAACATACTCGCCGCTGCTGTTCTTCTCGTAGTAGCCCTGCGTCTTGGGGTTGCCCGTGGGGTTGGTTACTGCGGAGTAAGTGTCGGTAGCCGCATTCCCGATTTCGTAGTAGAACATTTTCTTCGGCACGGTAGGCACGGCAAGGCAAGTCAGCTCTGACTTCCACTTCTGAGTGCGGTTGTCCTTGTCGTAGATATACTCGATGATACCCTTGCCGTCGAAGATGTCTCCGAAGATGGCGGAGCGGTCGGGACGTACGGGTGCCACGTTATAAATCTGTCCGATGATGCCGGAGGGACGCACGAGAATCACATCCTCGGCGTAGGGCGAAATCGGCGTGATGTCGTAGTTCTTACTTGTGGAGTTGAATGTCTCCTGACCTACCACGTTGGTATGCACAATCAGAGCGTCAGCACCGATGGCGGTCTGAATGAACGTCTTGGCGTAGTCGATGCCGTTGGTGAGAATCTTTTCCCATCCTGCGGTCTGTGCGGCTGCCTGGTCTTTCTGATTGGAAAGCGAAAGCGTGCGCTCTCCGGCAAAGCCGATGCGCTGCAACACCTTGGGGTGCTTCATCAGGCGCAGATAGGTGACGTTATCCATCTCTACGACCACGTTGGTGTAACCGCGATATTTGTCGGTCTTGAGGTCGTAGATTTTCTCCATCA
>ERZ836877.1366-NODE-1366-length-37285-cov-4.460677_pt1 | contig 37285 bp, 34 predicted proteins | sample MGYA00519469_ERZ836877 | MGnify/ENA primary metagenome ERZ836877 (study PRJEB31850, sample SAMEA3708809) | human gut metagenome | biome: human gut; feature: human-associated habitat; material: faeces | place: China | collected 2014 ...
GCCCTCCGGGAAGGACATTAGCAGATCAGCTACCCACGGAAAACCCGGAAGAGCCGCTATTTTTACAGGTGTGGCCCAACCTACAGACAAGGAGCAAATTATTCGCGCGTCGTTGGTTATGCGCGAATTGGACAATGGAACTCCTAAAGTCCAAGTTGGTGAAACAAAATCTAGCAAAAAAAGTAAAGTTGTTGCTAAAAACGCTGAACCAGCACAATCAACTGTCCGTGTCACATTTCAACGCGTTGTCATCAATACACAAGGACAGGCAACCCGTGCTGAACAAATCAATGATCCGAAAATCTACCAAGACTTTTTTGACAAACTTTCACAAGCCGTATTTCTGGAGGCGCATGAATTATGATACGCAATTTCTTAATTTTCTGTGTGTTTCTTGCTCTTGTTGGATGTGCTGCTAATGCTCACCAAGGAGTCATGGATACAGGCGATGAAACGCAGCTGCAAGTGCGACAAATGCAAACTCGTTACTTTGATACAACCGATAAAAAGAAAGCCATGGAATGTGCTATTGCGACACTCCAAGACTTAGGATTTGTTATAGATAAGGCTTCGTTGGATTTGGGTACAGTCAGTGCAACAAAGCTTTCGGGCTATAACCTTCGTATGACTGTCAATGTGGTTTCTCGTTCAGGAGGGCGCATGATGGTACGTGCTAATGCCCAGTTTAACGCGACTGTTGTTAATGATCCTTTGCCATATCAACAATTTTTTGATGCATATTCAAAATCTATGTTCCTTGAGGCACACCTTGAAGATGCATAGAGCATGCACGATTTGACACAAGGCTCCCTAGAAATTTATAATTCTGGGGAGCCTTTTCATTTTTATTGCAGTAGCTGCTCCGTAAAAGCATCAACGTGAGTCGCGTTGTGGGCTCGGTCGCTCATCATTTGTAACAATTGTTTGAGGCCGTGCCTGCCATATTCTGAAAATACGGTATCGCAATCTGTTTCGCCACTCCCCAGCATTTCCTTAAGAGCAAGCCATATAGCTCCTTGATTTTCCAATTCAGTACGCATTTTATTACATGCGACTTTCAGCACATCTGCGGGCAAACGTGGCTTCATAGGCTACTCCTGTAGAATTCTATAGTGGATATATCGGAGGAAAGGTATTGTACTAGATTTTGCTGTTATGTATCTGAGAATACCTGAAAGTACAATGGATTGCCTCGATTTGCCATCAATAACGTGGCCAAGTATGCTGATAGCATGATTCATGCAGTCTGGTCTATTATGCTTGTGCTTTTGCCTGTAGCTGTTTTCGCCGTCGGAGGCAACGCCTCCATCCCTGACTACCAGCACGCCCGTGACCTTCTTCGGGACGTGGTTTATCGAGACCACAGACGAACTCTATACTGTGACGCGGAATATGGTGCTGACAGAAGTGTATTTCTGCCAGATGGATTTACAACACCATCACACCAGCAGCGAGCGCTCCGCATGGAGATAGAGCACACAGTTCCAGCTGAGAACTTTGGCCGTTTCTTTACTGAGTGGCGAGAAGGCCACCCCATGTGTGTCGATGAGAGAGGCAAACCGTTCAAGGGCCGCAAATGTGCGTCATTGGCCAGTGAGCAGTTCAGGCTCATGGAAGCCGACATGTATAATCTGTTCCCGGCAATCGGTGCAGTCAATGCGCTACGCTCCAATTACAACTATGCAGTATTGTCCGGGATACAACCGACTTTTGGCTCCTGTGCCATGAAGATTGCTGACCGCAAGGCCGAGCCGCCAGATAGGGCCAAGGGACAGGTCGCCCGCGCTGCACTATACTTTGATGCTGCCTATGGTGGGCGGTATTGTCGGTTGAGTAAACAGCAGAAACGATTATTTGAGGCGTGGGACAGGCAATTCCCTGTCAGCAATTGGGAATGTGTAAGGACAAGACGTATTGAGGCGTTGCAAGGAAATGAGCAACCTTATGTAAAAAAGCCCTGCATAGGAGCAGGGCTTTGGTAAGAGATCCGTGTATTGCCAAAAAGTCGTCCGTCGGCAAGTTACAGGCAAGTTAAATGCGTTTGCGTGTGAGACACTAGAGCTTTTAACTCTTGAAATAGTCTAAATAATTTTTTATAGTTTGCCCATGAGCATAGCAAGTCCCGAAATTCGCAAAATAGCGGTAGAGGCGTACCTATCCGCCAAGGCAACCCAGAAACAACTTGCTGATATTTTGGGATTTCATAGGACAGCGATTGTCCGATGGGTCCGGGAATATAGAAAAGAAGGAAAACTTGAACCGCGGGTTCGCGGCCACATGGCCAAGGCTTTCTCCGCTGAAGAAAAAGAGCGTCTTGCCGCCATGATTGATGATAAGCCGGACCTCACGCTGGAGGAAATCAGAGAGGCGTTTTCAAAGAATTGTTCTTTGATGGCGGTGCATAGGGAGCTGAAACGACTTGGTTTCCGCTACAAAAAAAACTCTGAAGGCATCCGAGCAAGAACGCGAGGACATCGCCCAGAGCAGGGAAAAATGGACTGAGTTTCAAAAGGTTGTCCCAGCTGAGCGCCTTGTTTTTCTTGATGAGTCCAGCGCAAAAACCAATATGACAAGGCTGCGGGGCCGTTCTCGCGCAGGCTCCCGCTGCCACGCAAAAGCGCCTTGCGGTCACTGGAAAACTTTGACGATGCTTTCATCGATTCGGCTCGACGGAAGTACAGAGTGCATTGTGGTTGATGGGGCAATGGATAAGACCATGTTTTCAGCGTACATAGCTCAAATTCTTTGCCCGACCCTACGCCCGAACGACATCGTGATCATGGACAATTTGTCGGCTCATAAAAATCCTGATGTGGCCGAACATATCAGGAAATGTGGTGCTGAGCTTCTGTATTTGCCCTCATATAGCCCCGATCTCAATCCTATTGAAAACATGTGGAGCAAGATCAAACAATTGCTGCGGGGTATGGAAATGCGAACATATGATGCTTTGGAGAAGGGCATCGCCGACGCACTCGACATGGTCTGCGCAAGCGATGCCCTGGGCTGGTTCAGAAACTGTGGATATGAATCATTTCAAGAGTGAAATGCTCTAACTAGCTGATGATATTGATTTAAAGTAAAAAAGTGTTCGAAAATGCATTAAAATACATTCGTTCTGGCAAGTTACCAGCAAGTTAAATGTAACTGGAGTTAGTTAAAAAGAAAGGCCCCCGGTTTTTACGCTAGGGGCTTTCAATTTACCGAATTGGAGTGTGTCCGAACAAGGCGGATTTGTCCACCCACAAATTATTGTAAATACTTTATACATCTTCGTAGGATTTCTTGCTGATCTTCCCAATTGCGAATCCCAAGATTTCTAAAAGCCATTTGCACGTGAGTGTCATGCATTTCCTCACGAGCAAAGGACGATACGGCTAACATCTTGAGGCTACACATAATGATAAATTTACACTTAAATTTGGCATCTGGTACTTCATTGGGCAGGGAAAGGGCGCCACCGCCGGGGGTGTCCATAACTTTGTGTAATCGGTTTACTTATTAAGTTGGAAATCTTTCCTCAAATTGTATGGCGAATCTGTTCAACGCTGCCTTCCAATCCCTGATGGGCATAGTCCATTTTTTGCTGATATTTCGCAGCGCCAGCCAGAAGATTTTGAAAACGGCCTCATCGTGGGGGAAAGCCCCCTTGGCTTTGGTCACCTTGCGCAGGCTCATGTTCAGCGATTCTATGGCATTCGTCGTATAGATCACCTTCCGGATTTCCGGCGGGTAGTCAAAGAAGGGGATTATCCGCTGCCAGTGGGCCCGCCAGGATTTTGTGATGAGCGGATAACTGGAATTGTATTTGTGTTCCAGGCGCTCAAGGGCTGACTGGGCCAGTTCTGCCGTTGGCGAGCTGTATATTTCCCTCAGGTCGGCGGCAACGGTTTTACGCTCCTTCCAGCCCACGAATTTCAAGCTGTTCCGGACCAGATGCACAATGCACAGCTGGATTTGCGTTTTAGGAAATACGCTTTCAATGGCCTCCGGAAAGCCCTTAAGCCCGTCCACGCAGGCGATGAAGATGTCCTGCACTCCCCGGTTTCGCAGTTCCGTCACCACGGACAGCCAGAACTTTGCGCCCTCGTTCGGGGAGATCCACATACCCAACAAATCTTTCACGCCGCTCATGGTCACGCCAAGGGCCAGATACACCGCCTTGGTACCGACCGTGCCGGAATCGCGCACCTTAACGTGGATGCAGTCCAGGTAAAGGATAGGATAAATGGCATCCAGAGGGCGGCCTTGCCATTGACGGACATCCTCGGCCACTTCATCGGTTACCGCGCTGATAAGCGCCGGTGAAACGTCTGTATGATACAGCTCTTTCAGATGCCCCTGGATTTCGCGTACGCTCATGCCACGGGCATATAGCGAAATGATGCTATCATCTAAACCTTGCCAGTGGGTCTGATGCTTTTCCACCAACTGCGGCTCAAAACTGCCGTCCCGGTCTCGAGGAATCGCAATGGGCAAAGAGCCGTTCTTCCCCTTCAAGGTTTTTTTGCTTGTGCCGTTGCGGGTGTTGCCGCTGGCGTTGGCAACTCTGCCATGTTTTTCATGCCCCAGATGGTAGGTCATCTCCGCTTGCAAAGCGCGCTCCATAACTCGCTTGGTCAGTTGTTCCAGAATGCCGTTTTTTCCCAGCAGGTCGTCGGGCTTTTGATAGTTGGCAAGCAGAGCGTCAATTAACTCATCGGGTATATCTTTGGGGTCGACCATCATCAATCCTCCGATAATCGGGGTAACATGATTGGCCGATTACACAAAATTTCTTACACCCTCACGTTCATATTATTCCCCCTCAGCTTCCCGCTTGTGTTTAATGAACGTCACCTCGAACGCCTTGCATGGGCGGTATTGCTGTAGGCGATTAGCGAAGATGAAGGCATCGTTCATCTCGTAGTGCTGGAAGATGTCGAGGCCGCGATCCAAGGAGATCTTCCAGCCTTGGTCGGTTACGATGTGGCGAGCGTGGATCGTGCCGGTGCCGTCGAACTCCCATGTGAAGTTCACCCCCACGCTGCCTGCGGACTCCTTCATCTTTTCGAAGCTGTCCTTCTGCTGTTCGCCTTTGAACTCGTCTTCCGTCGTCACCAGATGCACTGACACTTCCTCATCAGGAGCCTTGTGTTTGACCACCGTCTCCAAAAATTCCATGAAGTTGCGCACCTGGTAGAACAGGCGGATGTAAGGGTCGGTTACAGTGATCGCGGTAGCGCCCTTTAGGTAGGGTCCGAGCAGAGTATCGAAGGAGAGGCCCTTCTGGTTCTCCTGAAATGTGAGGTGTTTTTCTTTGAGGACAGGCTCGGCCGAAGCCACGGATTCGGACGGACTTAGGGGCGAGTCCGATTGAGCAACTTCCAAGATTTCCCCGTCTTCACCCTCGGCGATGGTTTTGTGGTAGTAGCCGGGATATTCATCTTCTTCGAGCGTGGTGACAGGCTTGCCCATGCCTGCGGTGTCTTGATAGGTAAAGCGGACGTTGCCGTAGGTGGAGTCGATACGCATTAATTGGTCTTTGACACGTTTTCTGCCTTCAATCGATAACTGCAGCAGTTCTTCCACTTCATCCTTAGTTGCCCCTCCATGTGGAAAGAGTATCTTCATCAAGCCTGAGAACGTCTTATGAATGCTATCACGGTCTCGCGTTGAGATATCGGATGAGAGGGAGAAGTGCTCCTTGTAGCGGTCCGAGTAATCGTGATTGCGCAGTGAGCGAAGGATCTCGGCCAGATAGTCCACCACGAAACCATAACCATTGGAGAACATTTCGCCCCGGATTATGTCGACCTCCCAGCCGGGGATGTAGAAATGGATGCGATCAAGAAATGCGGAGTCGTAGAATTTGTTGGGCAGTTCGCAGAACAGGTCAGAGTGCTTGAGCATGTAAGGCACGGTGTGCTGTGTGTTACCCACGAACACCATGGAGGCTTCCGCGCCCAGCGTTTCGATGCCTCGAGAGAAGGACTTGTTGGCCATGTAGTTTTTCATGATGTCTACTAGGGCCTTATCCACACGCTTTTGCTTTCCGGCAAATTCGTCGAAGGCAACACAATCCCAGTAACCGACCAGACCAATTTTTCCGGAAGAATTATTCACGAACAGCTTGGGAACCGTAACCTCGCCGCCGGAGATCAGGATGCCGTGGGGCGAGAACTCCGAGTAGATGTGAGACTTGCCAGTTCCCTTGGGGCCAAGTTCGATCAGGTTGTAGTTACGTTCGCAAAACGGGATTAGGCGGACCAGTTGAGTCAGCTTGCTACGTTTGCCGAATATCTCCGGGTTAAAGCCGATGCTTTGCACAAGCAGGTCGATCCACTCATCGATGGTGAATTGTTTGCGGGCCTCAACGTAACCGTCGAAATCGAAATGGGAGAGCTGGATCGGCTTGAGGGACGACAATATCCAGGGGCTGGCGCTTTTGTCTTCGGTGAACTCATATTCCAGATCCGCAATACACCACACACCACCGACCAGAAGCTTGGGGTGCTTCTTCACCGTCCCGGAATCAACCAGAATCTCCTTCAGCCCTAAGTTGGAAAACTGTGCCTCGTAGACATCCTTCTTATCGTTCAGGTCAACGCTGATTTTGTCGATGACCTTGTAGCGCCCTTTTTCCTTGATGTGCGAGCGGACCAATCCTGCTTCGTTACGGTGGACATAATGCTTGGCAAGGATTTCTTTGACCGTCTCGATACCGGTCTGGATGGTCGGCTCATCGCTGGTGGCACAATACTGGCCCAGTAGATATTCCAGAACGTATGATGGGACGATGGCGTTGCCCTTGACCGTCTTGACGAGATCCTTGCGGACAACCAGTCCCGGGAAGTATTTGTTGATTTTCTGGTCAAGTTCGTTCATCGGTCACCCGCCCTTTAAAAGTCGAAGTCGCTGGTAAATGAGCGCCGTATCAAGTACCGGAGCGATTTGTATTCCTTATAATGCGACGTCCCGCCGTGTTTTTCCTCCAGCCGTAGAATGACCTCCTGGCCATTGGCCTCGTCGGCCTTGCGGGTGAGCACAAAGCGAACCTGCAGCTCCCGCTCCCGGGGGTTGTCCGAGCTTAGGTCAAAGGTCAGGTCGTGGCTGTCGGAGATCAGATCGCCTGCCTCGGTGTAGATGCCAGCCCGTAGCACTCGCGGTTGGATCTTGTCCGTCACCGGCCCGGCCTGGTACATGGTTACCGCCAGTTGCCCTGAGGTAATCACCGAGCTGGCTCCACGCAGAATGTCCACCTCGACGGCGGTGACATCGCTCTGGCGCTTCTTGTTGATTTTAAGCACCGGGATCACCACCTCCTGCAGCGACGCGCCGCCATGCACAAAGCGGCTGCCGGAGCCCTTCAGGCGCAGGCGGTTGATAGACTTGGGGATCTGCACTTCTACCTCACCGGCTAGACCAAGCTGCTCGGGAGTGAATTTGCGCAGGCTTGATGCTTCAGTAAGCCCCTTGCCGAGCACGAAGCGGCGATCCCGGAACAGAATCTTGTCGCCCTCGGCGTCAACCCCGGAAAAGTCGCTCTCATCGATGGTGCGGTTCTGGTAGATGAAGCCATGATCTGAGGTCACCAGCAAGTTGCTGGCGTTGGCACCGGTCAGCTTCTTGATCAGGCGAATCAGCTCCTGCAAGGTTTCCTCCACCGCCTCGAAGACCCGCTCCTCGGATTCCCTCTTATCACCGGTGGCATCGATGCGGTTGTGGTAAATGTAAATCACGTCATGATCGCGCACCAGAGCCCGGCAATCGTCTCCCTTCATGGCCATCAATTCATCGGCCTTGCAAGCGGTAGCCCGTTGACGGATCGCCTGGCCAAGGATCTTGATGCGATTGGCCGTACCCTGCGAACTTTGGCCATCCACCAGCACGGTACCGGTCTCGTTGTCGGCAATGGCCAACGTTTTGTTGGGCAACAGGGCCGCCATGCCGATCTGGGTGTAGCTGGGCAGCATCGACAGAGCCGGTTCTAGTTCGGCGCTGTAGCGGTCCTCCTGGCGGATCAGGCTCATCAACTCGTCGCCGATCTCGTAACGCATCGCATCGGAGATGATTACGCAGACCTTGTTGTCTTTGCGCAGGAACGGTCGCACCCAATACTCGAAAAATTCTTTCTGCTTGCGTACCGGGAAGGCTTCCCACTTGGATGCCGAGTCCACAAAGGTCTGGAAACGATCGCCCAGCTTCAACAGGTAGTTATTTGAGTAGAGGTTTTCGATCTGGTCGGTCAGGCTGCCCATCAATGATGCCTGCCCCGACATGCGCACATGGTAGGTGAACTTGCGGTAGAGTTGATCGAGCTGATACCAGAAGCGGCTGTAGCGCTGCACGCCCTCGGCTAGGCTGTCCATGGCCAGTTTGGCCTCGCCCAGGGCATGGGTGAACTGGGCGGCGTAATCGACCGCCTCGTACAGATGCCGGTATTCGTGGTACCAGTGGCCTTGTCGCCGCTGGCGAACCCAGATCGCCACATCTCCGCTGGGGGCGGTACGGGTAGACACCACCCGCACTAGTTCGCTGATGATCTTCTGGTCGATCAGGCGGAAGTAATCCAGCTCGATCAACTCGCGGAAATCCCGCTTGGCCAGATCCTGCTCAATGCCGAGAACCTCGGCGCATTCTCCCGAGAGGGTCTCGAAGCCGCCTTCGAACTGACGGCTGTCTTTCCAGCGCTTGAGAAACACCATGGCGTCGCCGGTCAGTTTTACCTGGCCATCGGTGCCCATGGCGTAGCATGACTTGAACAACTCAATGGTGAAGTCGCGGATGCCCGGCTCATCGGACTTGTAGCCATAGCAGCGGGTCATCTGTTCCCAGAGAAAGCCGTCCAGGTTGCACCGGCCGATCAGCTTGATCTTATCGTCCCGGCCGTCGGCCAGCTCCTGCAGCAGGTTTTCCACCACCGCATCCATGCGCGACTCGCTGCCGGTGCATACCGCCAGCATCTTCAGGCGAATCTGTCCGGCGGTGTCGTCCGCTTTCAGCAGCTTCTTGAGGGCGTCCTTGCGCTTGATCGCCTGGAAGAACTCCGCATGGGCCTGCACCACATCCGTGAACTCCAGGCCGAGCTCCAGTTCGGACAGCCAGATGGCTACCTGATCGGTGCGGAACTCGCCGTGGGCCAGTTGTACATCCAGCAGCCAGTTATCCAGATCGGCGGGCTGAGGGCCTTCACGGAAGAGCAGGAATTTCTGTTCCGGTTGCTCCCGCAGGAGCCTGTACTTGATGCCGTACTCGTTGTTGGTCAGCTCCAGCTTCTCGACGCCGGGAAGCGACAACGCCTCAAAGTCGTCGCGCAACTCCTGCTTGGCGTCGTACCAGAAGACGATCCGATGCCGGTCAAAGAGTTTGGTCAAGGCCTGGGCTATGCGGTTTTCCATCAATGGCGCTCCTTAATCTTCCTTCGCATCCAGGCCGACGATCTTCTTCAAGGCCGCGCCGAGTTTGGGGTAGTTGACCTTGACGCCGTCGTCGAGGTCGATCTCCACCTGCTCGGTGGCCAGCGGGTAAAGCACTTCGCGTTCGTACTCCTCCATCTCGGCGATCATCTTGGTGATCTTCTCGATCTCCTTCAGGGCTTTGGTCTTCTCGCCCTGGCTTGCGCTTCCGCTGATGCTGACCGCCTCCAGATGGTTCTTGTGGGAGGTGAGCTTGGTGCGGAACTCGAGCAGGTAGTCGTTGAGCACCACGCTGACCGTATCCGGGCGGTAGCGGTGCATGTAGATCAGCGCGTTGAAGCTGCCCTTGGGGCTGGAGAACAGCCAGTAGATGGGCCGCTTCTTGTAGCGCTTCACATGGTCGGTGTAGAACTCGCCGAGGAAGTAGTCGCGGATGCCGTAGTTACGCTTGCCCTTGATGTTCAGGCCCTGCTCAACGAAGCGGAGGTTGTCCTCGTAGTGCTCCTCGCCAAAGGCCACGCGCAGGAACTTGCGGAAGCGCTCGGCGATGTCGTCGGTGAACCAGTCGCCATCGAGCATGGGGATGACGTTGTCGTCATCGGCCGGAAAGCTTGGCTCCGGAACCCGCTTCAGGTAGTCATCGATGGTCTCGCCCTGGTTGGCCAGGATTAGCCCCGGCTTGTCCAGCGCATAACGGCCGAACATGCAGCCCACGGCATAGGAGACCAGCTCGCGCATGGTGTCGGCCAGCAGCAGTGCCTCCAGCTCGTCCTCGCTCTTTTCATTACCGTAACGGTAGTGCGGGTTGCAGGTCAGAGTGATTTCGTTGAGGTCAACCTTTTCATCCAGCTCATCCTGCAGACCGTAGGCGTCAATGAAGATGCGGTTGTTCTCTTGCTCCAGCCGCTGCATTTCCAGTGTCATCTCCCGCCAGTGAGCGCGGAGCTTCTGGTAGGTCGCCTTTAGGGTTGGCTGGCGGTAGTCGGGATTAAGTAGCGGCAGGCTTGTGAAGTCCCAAGAGGTTTCGAAGGAGTCCCAGTCATCAGAGGATAATTCGATGAGCGACTTAGCGTTTTTCGTTATGTCGTCTTTCCCATCTACATCAAAAACCGCAGGAAGCTTTCCGATATCTCCTGGCTGGTAATTTAGTGTAGGTGAAATGAGAGAGATCAATTCAACGATCAAATTGCTATTGAGATAGGCCAGTATGACGTTGTGTAGCGTGGTGTCTTTTGCAAACAACGACGATCCCGCATTATCAAAAAGCGAATTTCTAGATATCCGAGCCGAGGTTTTGTATGAGGTTAAAGCATTCCATGTGACGCCCTCACGAAATATGTAGTCGAGGTTGTAGTTGTGAGACCTAACCTTGCCTGTTTCTGGGTTTACAAAGTTTCTTATGGCTTCGCCGTCGCTTTGCCAATTCACTAGATAATCGAGATTTCCATACCATTTTCGGAACTCTCCCCCTTTTTGGTAGGGAAACCATTTTTGCATAGAAGATTCCGCTTCGATTCTCGAACTAGCATTTAACATGGAGCGGGAAAAGCTGACTTCAGTCCATTGCCTCATGAATAAGTCATTGTTAGCAGTGGCCATTCCGAGGCGGGTATCACTTAACTCACCAAGTTTTGGATGGTCGAATAGTGATCGAACTGCATCACTTACCCAATACGCAACAGGGCTTCCCGGGATCTTCTTGAAGTCAGCCGCAGAGGCACGATAGAGCCACCCACAATCTGGATTCTGAATAGCCTCCAGCGTTCTAGGGCCTTGGTTTTCTGAACCACGAAAATCGGCAAGCCTCACATAGCCACCTTTGAAATCCGGGCGATGAGCATTCTCAACAGTGAATGTGCAAATCGGCACTGTTGCGCCATCGAAACCTGAGTACTCTAACTGAACCAGTGACGTAATGGTCTTCTGGTTAATCAAAAAGCTGCGAAGCTTTTCGTAGGATGAGATAAACATCCACACAAAAGGTGCCATGAACCCAAGCTGGCCATTTGGCAGCGTCATCTCAGTGTTGCGAACGATAAAGGCAGAGAATAAATCTGACTTTACATCCTCGTAGTTGTCCTTAAGCCACGCGGCCAAGCGACCATTCATCCCCTTGCCACCCATATACGGCGGATTGGCAATCACTACATGGTATTTCGGGCTCAGGTAATCGGCCTGCCGCAGGGCTTGCAGCACTTTCTGATGGGTCATGCTGATAAACAACAGCCCGGAGACGTTTTTTGACTCCAAAATCCTGAGCATACCGTCCACGTCTGTGACATCGGGGCGGATCAGGGAGCCGAAGTTGTCGGCCTCTTCGAACTGGCGCAGGGTGGTTTGCAGTGGCGCGGTGAACAGGTCGCGGCCGACAAAATCCATGTAGTCCTTCAACTCATTGCCGTCGAAGTGGACATTCTCCAACACGCAAATGTTCGGCTTGACGCCCTTGCTGAAGAAGCGGCGCTGTTTGGCGCGGGCTTTCATGGTCAGCGCGAAGGCGGCCAGCTCCCCGGCGCGTTCGTCGATCTCGATACCGTAGAGGTTATTGGTAAGGATCTTTTCCGGGATCTCTGCGGGTTCATAGCCTTCCTCCTCGTAGATGGCATAGAGCAGGTCAAAGGCATAGGTGAGCATGTGGCCGGACCCGCAGGCCGGGTCGCAGATCTTGATCTCTTCCGGCTTGGCGATGCGCAGGAAGTCGGTTTCCGCCTGTTCGGGCTTGATGTAGTAGTCCATCTGCTCGACCAGCTTCGAGCCGGGACGATTGAGCAGCCACAGGCGGCCGAGGGAGTTTTCCACCAGATAGCGCACGATCCAATGCGGGGTAAAAAGCTGGGTGGCTGCCGGGATGTTCTCGGGCGTGATTTTCTTGTTCTTCTTCAGGCCGTCGAACACCTCGTCCTTCTTCTCGGAGATGTAGAACTGGTAGAGCCAGCCGATCACCTCGACATCCTCGCAGGCATCCGGCGTCATCGCCTCGCGGGTGTAGGCGAGGATGGAGTTGCCCGAGAGCAGGTCGTCAGGCATCAGCAGTTCGGTGTAGTCATCGATGCGCTGGAACAGGAACGGCATTGCCTTGTTCCAGAAGTTGCAGGCGGCGACCACCAGCAGGCGGTAAGCCTCGCCCTGCGGATCGCGGCTGGGCGCTTTGCCGTCGAGCAGTGCGAAGATTTGTTGACGGGTTTTGTCCGGCACCATTTCTTCATCGATATGCCCCATCTTAGCTTCGGCCAGAATTTCGGGCTGGAACTGCCCAGGGTCTGCTGGAGAGACAATATTGACCCGGTTATAGCGGTTCACGTCCATGAAGCGCAGGGCGCAGAAGCGGTTGAACCAGATATATGCCACCCGCTCAATGACCTGTTTCTTATCGGTTTTCTGGATTGCTTCTTCCAGTTTTTTAACCGCCGCATCATGCTCACGGCGTGCCGAACTCTCTGCCGTCAACACCAGCTTCAACTTGCCGGAGACCTGCTCCAGCAGAGAGCGTCGAGCATATTGGGCGAAGCGCTTTAATTTTAGTGTTTCCATTATTCGCTCTTCGATTCGGGCAGTCGGCCAGAGCGTTTTTCAAGTTTCTTTTCATCGGATTTTCCCCGCCGCTCCAACTTCTTGATGTCCTCTTCCGGTGGAAGCTTCTCGGGTTTGATACCTCGCTGGCCGAGCATGTCGCGCACACTGACATTATTCTGCACATGCTCACGGGTAATCGCGTGTTCGCCTTGCAAATCTTCCTGCTGCACATTGTGGTTGGTCATTTCCGTTGCCAGATTTTTAGCTGCGATGGTCAGGGTTGGTAGAAAGTCAGCCAGCGGGCGGGTTTTGGTGATGCCATATTTGTCCTTCATCACTTGTGTGGTATGGCCGCCGAACAAAGCGGCATCCCCTTTAGACCGGATGCGTCCGAATCCTGCATCATCGACACCGCGCTCGTAAATATTCTGGGAAAGGGTCTTTTCCGATTCCCGTAGACGTTCCCGTGCATCAAGCCGGGCTTGTAGGCGCATCCGGTCTTCGATCAACTCTTGCTTGCGGGTCTGAATGGCAAAGTAGCTCTGGGCAAAAGCGATGGGTTCCTTGCGCGGGTCACCATTTTGGGCGATCAGGTAGCAGGCGTAGCGGGTGAGCATGAAATCCTCTATCGCCCGCTCAGCTCCGCTGCCCAGTTTGACTACTTTCGTGACGCCACGAAAATGGTTGTTCGGGTCGTACCCCGTTGTTTCGCATGAAGTAATAGCCCGCTGAATCGTATCCTTAAAACGCTCCCACTTGGCATAACCAAGGGGTTCCTGAAGTTCCCGGGCAAACCAGAATTCCACATTCTTGTCGGGCACTGCGTGGCTCAATGAATCAAATCGGTTGTGTAGCTTTTGAACGATGAGCTTATCCATGGGTATTCTCTCCAACCATTTTCCCGGCGGCGGGAAAATGGTTTTGCGCTTACATTTCGAGCTTTTCGTGAGTTCCGCAGTTCATCAAATCTGAATCCTTTTCCCTTTGCGGATTTCATCCAGCAGTGCCTCGCGCATGGATTTCAGGTAGCGTTCCACGTCGGTCTCGTCGGCCAGCCAGGCCTTGTCGAAAGAGACCTTCACCGAACGGCTGGGCACGTACTCGATGCGCGGTTCTGGCTTGACCGGTGGCGTGGGTTTTGTCCCTTCATCCGAGGGGGCGGGCTGACCGGGTTCCGGCGCAGACTCGGGTGTTGGTGCCGGTTGCGCCCAGGAGGTCATCTTCGAAAGCAGGCGCTGGTAGTCGCTTTCCTCAAACCGGCGCAAGGTGTCGCGAATGACGGCGATCAGTTGCTGGCGCTCAAGGCCTGAGTTGAATTCGTTAAACGGGCGGGTGACCTGCTCCTTCTGCTCGCCGTTCAGTACGTCGAACTCAGCCATGCCGCAGAGGCGGCCTTTGAGGGCGGCGACCGTTTCCTTGGCCTTGGCAATCTCGGCTTCGATCTGGGCAGCGACCTTCCCCTGCAAGGTTTCGACTTGCGTCTTCACCTGCTGCATGCGGTTGCCCTTGAAGCATTCCGGATCGGTCAAACAAGCGACCACCTGTGCGGCTTCGTCGCCTTCGATGTAGGCGAAGTTGGGCTCCTGGGTTTGAACGAACTTGCGGGCGTTATCGAAAATGTCTTTCTGCGGGCCGTTCATGAACTTGCGGACAGGATCGATGACGCTTTCCTTCATATTGAGCAGTGCATCTTCCTGGCGGGTGAGTTCGGTCAGATACCATGTGTATGGCTTACCGGTTAGCTCCTTGAGCTTCTCAATCACCGGCGTCAGCGCCTTCAGAAATGGATACTGGGATGCCTGGGCCTCCAGCGGATTAAGCTGATGGATGAGTTCTTGAAGTGCGGTTCCGGTCTCCTTGCCAAGTACCTTCGCTTCACTGGAGCGTGGCGGGGCATCAAAGAAGTCCTCAAAGAATTCTTTGAGGGCGCGGACCTGCGATGCAGTAAATTCGACCTGGGGTTCCAGCACCACATTGCCGTGGCCATGGGTGTTTCGTAGTGCCCGTTCAATTTCGCCCTCTTCCAGCAGGTTGCCGTCGGTGCGAACTTCAATCTTGCCGCGTGCGCACAGTTTGGCCAAAGTGCAAAGTACGGCGGCGTAGTACCAGCCGTATGGTTTGCGCTCGAATTTCTCCAGCAGGTTCTTTAGCGTGGTGCGCACGCCACCCCGATCGTTGCTATGGATGAACGCCAGAAGCTCCTGCTCGGACTCGGCCAGTGAAGTGGCATCGTTGCCGAACAACCCCTGCTGAGAATGCTTGAGAAATTTAGCGATGTCATTCTCGGCATAGGTGACACCGCGCAACATGCTAAGGTTCGGATAGGTGCGGGAAATGAGCTCATGGAATCCGCGCAACACCCGAGTCTGCGCATCCTCGGAACCGGTTTCGATGGCGGCACCTGCCACGAACAACTTGGCCTTGCCCATCAGACTTTGAACGCGCTGCTGCAACTCGGCATAGCGTTGCCGGTTCTGGAAGCCCTTGTCGGTCAGGATGCGTTTCACAGCCTCCTGCTGGGTGATCGACATATTCTGCCGGATGTATTTCTCCGTCCGTTTGTACATGAGTATGTCGCGAACAAGCCGTTCATCTGCTGGCATCAGGACTAGCAGTTCGTCACGCCCCATGCTCTGCATCCGCAGAGTGGACTCGTTTTCGGCGTTTTCATGGAACGGACTGATGACATGAATGGCCAACTCGTACTCCCGCCCGTGCAGTCGGTCATCGAGCTTTCTGGAAAATGGGTAATCCTGGCCATTCTCGTCGTAGCGGATCTTCCTATGCTTGATGACGTGGTCGAAAACGATCTTCTCAAGTTCGGCGGCAATGTCTGACGACTCAACTTCGGTATTCTTGATTTCCTGTTCGACGTCCTTTTCCTCGTCGGTCAGGTATTCATACAGTTCGCCATTGCGCTGCACGTAGGTTTGCTGTTCGAGAAGGCTGAGGGCTTCTTCGACTTTTTTCCGAAGAGCAGGTAGATCCTGATTGAATCCGTCCAGCATCAGGACGCACAGGTTGCGAAGGGTCGGCTTGAATTCCTTGACGTATTTGACCAAGAAGAGCGTTTTCAACAGCCGGATCGCAAAGGGGCCATCCAGATGGTTTTCAGCCTGGATGATGGCCCGCTGAATATTGGACTTCAACGCGGTGCGGATGCCCTCAAACATTAGGTCGAAGGTCGCCAGCTGACCAATTTCATGCCCCCCGATCTGAATCGCAACTTGCTGGAACACACCGAGCATGGAGCGTTCACCTACTGAGCTGTGCTTGCCCTCAAAGGCATTATGCTGCGACAGATTCTGAATAGCCGACTGGAACAGCGCGAACTGGTACGGAATGAACGGATAGCAGTGGATAAAGTGATCCTGATCCTGATAGTTCCTGTAGGTTTGCGAGCCGTCGGCAAAGTCGAACAGGGTCTTAAAATTGTTGGACTGCGCGTAATAAATATCCGAAAGTAGACGAACGCCTTCTTCGGTTTTCGTCAGCAGACGCTTCTGGATAACCTCTGCCACATCGGCGCTGGTCAGCTTCATGCGGTTGGCGAACCGAGCCTGGATCTTTGAAAAGTCGTTGCCTTGCTGTTTGCCCATCTCGCCGACAACAGTCCCCATATCTTCTTGGGCGGTCACGATGACCCATGCGCGGCCCCTGCATTTGGTGGCCATACTCTCGGCGATGGTCTGGAGGTTGGTCATTAGCTTGATGTTTTCAGCGATGTACTGACCGACCTCATCAACAAAGAAGTTCAGACGGAAATCAGGCGGTTGCCGCTCGATATACGCATGCGCCTGTTCAGCGAAATCTTCGATGGAGACACGATACTGGCTGCGGTATTTATCGAGTATCCCCATGGCCGATGCCTCGTCACCACCGGTTGCCTGGGCATAGGCTTTGGCAATATTTTTCGCCTCCAGCAGAGCTTGCTCGCGGCCCTTCTGCCATGTTCTCCCCGCAGTGGATTCATAGGCCGACTTGAACTTATCATAGAGGCCACGGCTGTCGAGATCGCGCTCGAATTGGGCGATGTGCCCCTGCTTGCCGTAGTAACCGCACATCTCGTCAAAGACCTTGACGAAGACCGCGAGGAGCGCATCGATCTGAGTCTTGCTGATGACGTCAGCTTTCTGGTCGATGTTGAACAGAATGCTTTTCGACGGGATGGCGACTGCTCGCTTGAGATCACCGCGAAGGATTTCGTTGTCGCCACACTTGGGCAGGAACAGGTCAAGAGCTGAGGCCCCGTCGATCTGCCGGTTTTCGAGCAAGAGCGCCAGCATCTTCAACAGGTGGGATTTACCTGACCCGAAGAAGCCGGAAACCCAAACGCCGTTGGCACCTTCATAGTTGTTGTAGGCATCAAGAAAGGACTCAAGCCGTTTCTCGACTTCGTTGGTCAGTACGTATTCTTCAATTTCGAGGCGAAGGCTGGCTTCATCGTCAGCTTTGATGACCCCTTCAATCGGGCGGTCAACTGGCTTGTTAAAAATGGTCTTGAGAGTCATCACGCTTCCCTCGTTTATACTTCGCAGTGAAAGATGTTGAACGCCCGGTAGTACTTGTCGTCATGCAGCCTTCCGAAGAGATCGAGCGATGCTCCAGACTCCAGGGAGTGGGTGTAGGCTCCCGGGAAAAACATGACGGTCGGCTTTTCTTTCGCCGTGCTCTGCAAATTGTTCAAGACGTTGTGCGAACGGATATAGGGGAACACCTCGCCAACGCCGGACAGAAAAAGAACCTCGAAATCGGTGCTTGCCAGTTTGGCCGCAATCGCCGGAACAAGGTGCGCTTCGGGGTCCAGCACGCCCTGCAACAGTTCTTTGAGCTGCTCTTTGGAGACGGAATCCTCCATTTCGACAATCTGCTCCCAGATGTCACGCTCTTTGAGAATTTCTATCGAAAGGTCATACAGGTTGATTTCCAGAATCCGGACACCGGCCTGCTCAAGGCGATTAACCAGCTGACGCTGGAGCCGCTCCATTTCAACAGACTCTTCCGGCTTGTAAGGGCAGATAAAGAACGGGACCTCGTTGCCGAGTCCTTGCTTATTGAGAAAGCGCTGGCCCGAGATCACTGCAAAGAGATGCTGAAATCTGTCCTGCATCGGCATTCTGGCTATATCTGCTGTCACCGCTTCATCCCCTTCACATCGGATTCAAATACAGGGAAGTGCAAAATATCCCTGCGGCTGCCTTTATGGATCAGACCCAGTAGTCTCGGACTGAGCATGGCAGCGTGTATCATGTTGTTGGCCGTTAGAAGATCAGCCTCACGGAGTATCTTGAACAGGACCTGCCGTAATTTGCCTCGTGTCGCCGGGGTGATCTCATCCAGTTCCAAATGCCACTCGGATTTCCGGTTGAAGAAGGAATCGAAATCCTCGTGGGTCAGATCACTTTTCAGTGTGACGTAGCGCTCTCGAAGCACTTCGACGGCAAAATCGGCGATGAATCTGTATCGGCGGCAAACAGCGAGCCACAGAAGATAGGCTTGCTCTTGGTGGCTGCCCTCAACAAGGAATTCAAGTTCGCCTGGGCTCAACGTCCGCAGCCGAGAGATGACCTCGCGGCAGACTCGTTTGAGCGTATTCAGCGTTCTGGTCTGCAATAAATTTTCTGCAACGACCTTGTCTCGAACAGAGTTCCAGTCGCCAAGATCAAGATACAGCGCGGCCAGCTCCACCGATTCACGGTGGAAGAGACTGCCCGTTGTAAATGACATGCTGTATCTATCGTTACTCATTCTTGGTCAGGATTCCTTTTTGTAATGCTCGGCAGCGCCACCGGCCTTTACCCATTCGTCCACCTCATCCTTTTTGAACTTCCAGAGGCGGCCCATGCGATGCGCTGGCATTTCATGTTTATCAATCCACTTGTACACGGTGTCATTGCTGACCCCGAGGTACTTGCAGATCTCACCGACCTCGCGGAGGAGATTGAGGTCAAGGATCAGCTCCTGGTCCTTGCGGGTGCGCAGGTAGTCGAGCAGCTCGTCGACCACCAGCAGCAGGCCGTGTTCGGGAAAAACCTCGCCGAACTTGGCATCATGTCTTCGAAGGCCCGTTTGTGGTTGGTGATGGTGCCCGCCTCGGGGAAGACATACTCCACACCGAGTTTTTCGAGATGCTCTTCCAGTTCGGCCACCAGGATGTCACGCAGGGACATGGTGGTGGCTCCGATCTCGGTACGGATGACCTTGAACCGTCCGGAGATCTGAGAGGCTGCATCACGGACACCGGCATGGCTCAGCCCATCCAACAGTGAGGCATCTGCGGCAAGGCTAGATACTACCGACATCAAGTGCGATTTACCCGTGCCATAGTTACCGACGACCAGCAGCCCCTTGTTATCGACCGGCTGGTCGAACTGCATCTGCGGAATGACAAGCTGTGTGAGTCGTTCGGCCATTTCCTCAGAAATGACATAAGTGTTCACGAGGGTGTGCGCGGCATTCGCTTTATCCGCGTCACGCAACTGAACCACCGACTCAATCGGATCGAATTGGATAAGATCTCCGTATTTCACGCCAGCCCTGCCTCTTTATCGTTTTTTGCCACATCAACTGTGGCCGTGCCGTCCATACTCACAATCAGCGCATCGACTGTGTCATAGCTGCGGTATTCGGGATGGCCGGGCTCAGCGTACAACAGCCTTCCGGAACTTATGCTTCCGTTCCACGAAGCCACAAGGGTTCGGTTTCTCGAAATGGACTGTAGCAGGCGCAGTGGATCCTGCTGAAGATCTTTGTCGAAAAGGATCTCAAGATTATCCAGTATCACGGGTGACTGAATCTGATCCGCGACCTGGTTAAGGATGCCCGGCAACCGAAGCGACCGTTGTTTTGTCGTCAGTTCCAGCAGTTCGCCTGAAAGCGCCAGATTGACGTTGATGACGGGTGCTCCTAACTCCTCGGCGATATCACGAAGAACGTTGGTTTTACCGGAACCACTTTCGCCCACCAGCAGTACCAGACGGTGGTATAAGCCTTTCGCGGCCTGGATGGATCGTTTAATTTTGTCTTGCACCAACACTATCATACCTATCTCGAAATTGGACGTATCCTGCTGAATTTTACAACTTAACGTTTATTCTTAAAATTATAGCAAATTTCAGCGAGATAGACAATTTTACTGGATCGATGGCTGTCAAACAGAAACCGAATGCCTCCAATAAAAATGTAGAAATTTCAGCCTATAATATTGATCTGCTCAATGAGCCGACTGACTTCATATGCGGTCTGGTTTGCAAATCCCTTTCAGAACCAGGCATACAGAGGGTTAATTCGTATAGTACTTGCTGGGCAGCCAAGGCCATGGGTGGAGCGTAATTGGTTCTTTTGAGTGAGGGGGATGGGTATCGATATTACAAAAATACACTTTGTTTTCTCTTATCTGTCAATATACAGTAGGCTTAGTTTCTTGCGAAGGTAAGCCATAGCGGATGCTCTGGTATAGCCGACCTTGGAGCCAGCCCTGACGCGCTCCCTTGGGCCTTTTTGCAGGGCATCTTCATTGCTGAGCGTCTTAGCAGAAATAAGCCCGCCGGTGAGCCGTGCCAGTTCTGCTCTGGACACCACTGGGGGTAAGGCCACCTCGATTGCCCTGAAGAACTCCTCTGTACCGATGCCCTTGTTGAACAAGTTATCGCTGTATTCAAAATCGTGATGCCAATTTCTGTGCTGCATGTGGTCTCCTGCTGGTGCGTGGGGTGGATGAGGGCGTGTGTGGGTATGCATACTATTGCTTACATTGATGAAAGGTGGGCGCTGTCATGCAGGCAGCACCCATCAGTCACCGCTGTTTTGTAATCCCCAGAGCCCTGCAGTGAACTTATCGCGTGTGTAGAGCGCATTTCTGCCGTAGTGGCGTTTGCTGCTGCCTCTTGGCCCTGCCTTTGATATCAAGACCGGAAAATGGACGGTGGCTGATCCCCCCGATTAGCTGTGAGGGACTTCTCGGGTGAAAATGGGGCTATGCTTTTTCGGGATCGATGGAGAAGGGTTTTTAGGAGGTGTGGGGATGTTTTTATCAAGTACACCTAATGGCTGCCCTTCAACGTCCTGATGAGGGTATTGATCTCGGCTCCGGTCAGTTGAGCAAGGTCTTTGCCGAAGTCCCTGTAGCTCAGGGCTTCTGCCAGTTGCCCTTTTTCTTGGGCGATTTTTTTGACTAGCCCGACCTGTTTGGGCGATGCGGGCTTGGAACCGCCACCATTGAGCATGGCCTTGTCTTGTGGCCTGTCCTGTGGCCCTTGAACATGCGTAGGGGCGTCATCCCAGGGTGACTGTGTTACTGCATCGTTTGAGGCTGCAAATTGGGTCTGGAGGAGCCTGGTGGCATTGGTGCGAGAGGAATCGCTGGCTGCCTGCAGGGTATCTGCTTCACCTAAGGCTGAAACTGTACGCCCTGAGTGCGTCTTGAGGGTCGTTTTGCAGATGTACTGGCAATCTGCACCATCGCAGGTGCGGGCGATCATGTCGGTGTTGATATCAGACCACGAGTCGGGAGAGGTTGATGAAGGCATCTTGAGGCTCCTGTTTTTTCACTTTGATATAACGCATAATATACTCTATTTGCGGCGAATACGCGTGCAAGAGGAGACACGAGATCCCTTGGGGTTGTATTCTTTTGAACGGGTCTTAGCCAAGTAACTGGCCGCATGCACCGCATCGTTGACCTGATGCTCAAAGTCAGGAGAGTTTCTTTCGATGAGCCTGCCTACTTTTCCATTGCTGCTGGAGAAATTGACTAGGCCGTCCTTATCTGTCTTCAATTTCTTTTTTACTTCATTGTTGAAGGCTTCTTTTAAGGAGTAGCCATTTTGTATTGCATTACCATTGACGAATATTGCCAGATGGTAGTGTGGTTTATCGTCTGGAGTAGTTTTCTCTGATACCCAGACAACGTGTGTGTCAGGATCATTTTTCCTGTTTTTAAAACGTGAATCTGTTTGGCGCTTAACGTTCTCAATGACTCTGGTCATATCCTTACTGCTAAGCGTATGTTCACTGTCTTGATCAGGCTGTATGTCAAGACGTACCATTAACGTTCGTGAATGATTGCTTGTCATGTATTCCGTTGTGTCTGCGATATGGTCTAAGGTCTTCTTATGACAGAACAGATTGTTGTTCTCACCATTGTTGATTCTATAACCTCTGAACTCATTGTTTGTAATGATCTTTCTGTTCATGTACTTCTCCATTAACGTATTATGTTTTATAGGTTATGATTTTAGTCGTTAATTTAAATGTATCTTTATGATTAAGTATAAAGATACTACCAAGAACCGGGGAATGGTTAAGACTGTTTTATAAAGTTTAAATGTTTAATATCTCCTCCATATCGTTAATTTTTGCATAATATATTTGCGATAAAGTTTTAATGCAGTTTTCATATTTTTTGAAAGAACATGTCATGATGAATAGCTATGTACTAATCTAAAAATGTAGCATTTGAGATACAATATACACTATTGCAAATACATACCTGACATGCCTATTGTCGCTATTCATGTCGCTTTAATTGGAGACAAACTTAGCGGATTGTATAAAATTATATATTTTTAAAAATTAAAACAAAATATATACTGTAATATATGCAGTAAAATTTTTCCTTAAGTCAGCGAAAGGCACACAAAAAGGCGCCTAGAATCAATCCTAGGCGCCTTTTGAAGAAGGCATGCAAGACATAGAGAAAATATTTAGCGGTAGCGTCTACCGAAAAAGTTATTATGCAGCATAAACTTGAGATTCTTTGAGCCATCATCGTGCAAGATTATCCAGTGACAGGATTCTAGCAGTTGAAGTGCGTTATTTACCTCAACAGCTTTTCGTCCAATGCGCTGCTGGATTAGAGTTGAATCCCAAATCTGATTAAGCTTGAGCCTCTCGTCTTCTGTCCTGTTTCTGATATTATCAATAATTTTTTGAGCAGTATTTAAGGCACACAATCCCATTGGGCCAAGCGCGAACTCAACATGGGGCAACGAGTTGCGAACAATTTCTATGCCCACACGCATTTCATCTTCCGTAATGGGGGGCGTGTGTGGGATGGTGCAACGCCAAGCATGGTACGCAAGTGCATATTTTAAGGAGAGGCCACAAGCTTTACGAAGCCACGGAGTAGCACTGGCAGGCATAGTCTTATTTTCGATAATGTCGTTAATTTCTTTCTCAAACTCGTTCAGGCTGTCAATGGCACCAGACGTAAGTTTTACCGCAAAATGTTCTGCTTTGCAGTCCTGAGTGTAGTACATATCCAACAGCTTTTTGATCTTGGAATTATATTCTTCCATAGCGGTGGCGTTAAGCTCTTCGCGTTGATAACTGCTATTAAAAAAATGGGGCATCAAACGTGCCGTAAGGCCGATATCATTCAGATCTTCATTGCGGTACAGCTTTTCTGCAACGCTGTACTGCGACATAACGAGCATATTTATGGAGGGGCGTTCCAGGCGGATTTCATTTGTGGCATTGCCGGAGAGCCGTACGTATTGCTCCTGGGTGGCCCCTCGAAGGAGAAGCCCCGTGTCAGCAGAAGAATTAAGGATAACTTTTTTAATAAAATCAGCCTCAGCGCTCATGATATTGGCTCATTCTCCATGTTTTTTCAGATGCTTGGCCAAGCCCATTGGCGTTGCGGTATCCAGAATTAAGCAAGGGCTTACCTGTACCGTCGAGGCCAGTTCTTTATTGGCATCAATCTGAAACTGCGCATTTTCACTGGCGAACTGCATCAACTGCTCCAGCACCGCTGCGGGGTCACTTTGAACGGCTGTTTTGATTGCTTCCCGCAGCTTCGTTTTCTCTATATTGCGGATAAATTTTTCACCGAACTTTTGCTTGGCTTTGGAAAGAGCTCGTTGCTCCTCAGACACCGCACGGTCCTGTTCAAACTGCCGAAAGGGGTGAGCGATTTTTTTCAATAAAGAGCTTTTCATTGTGCCTGACTCACCAATCCCTATTGTCTGAAGTATACCAGGCTCATCCCAAGACTCTTTCGGGGTGATGAACAGTCGCCCCCATATTGCCATGCTAATTGCACACAAGAGCATCTTAATTGCTCCCAAATAGTCAATTCCGTAACTGTGCGCGAGGAGCTCAATCGGCGGTTCAATATCCTGAGGAATGTTACACTCTCGTTCTAGGTGACGAGGGATTCTCTCTAACGGGGTAATAACATTATCTAAGCTATGAGACCTCTGTATTTCATAAAGATGAGTTTCGAGCTCATACTCATCTTTATTGCGCATGTATAACTTAACTTCTGCATATTCAGAGTTTGTTCTTCTCAAATCTGACATTTCTCTTCTAGACAAAGGGTAGTACATTTTAAACTCCTGATAGATGATTGTTCGATGGAAAGATTGTCAACGAGCGGGGGCATCAGTGCCCCGCTCGTTGACGACTAGTTTTCGAAAGTAGACACGACAAGATTGCTGCCATCAGAACTTGTTTCAACCTTGAGCAAACCAGTGTCGTCAAAGTTGAATTTCTTCAGGAGGGATTTGAACACATCAGGCGTCTCAATGATGATGTACTTTTCAGGCGGCGCAGGGAGTGTTTTTTCCTTTTGGAGCTCGATGAACAGCTTGTAGAGCAGTTCAATGCGGATTTTCAGTCTCTTCGCCATAAATTCCAGCGGGATGCCAAGTGAGTATTCTTTGGCGATAGCATCTTTGAGTTGCTGCAAATCCTCCTTGGTGCGGCGTTTGCGTTTTCCCCCCACGCTAACCGTATTGCTGCCGTAGTTTTCACCAGAGCCTGCTACAGGGTCAGCAGTAGGAATCTCCTGCGTTGTTTGTGCAGCGGGCATGATCACAACTTTACTTTCGGCGTTGCCATGATCTGGCTGGGTCTGAAAAGGTGTATTCATAACAAATCCTTAGTGGTTTTTCTCAACGGCAAATACTGCCGACGAGAGTGTAAGGAACTGGCTATCCGCTAACTTGAATTTTTAATCAGTGAGCGGTACCATTCTAAGAACGATTTCTTCTCGTAGGTCGCGTGTTTATTGACCAAGAAGTATGGCGGTCCGTTCTTGCCCAGATTAGCAAGCGTCCCTACTGAGAGGGTCCCGCCGACATACTTTGGGATTTCCCGCCGAGCGATCACAGCAGGCATTGAAGCCTCAAGGCTTGCGATTGCCGCTTCTATCAGGGGATCATCCTTTTTATGGTCTTTGTGCGCGTCCATACTTCTCTCCTCAAAATCGTTCTTAACGCTCACAGTAAATGAAACATTACGCGCCTCGACAAGGACAGAATGGCCTAACTTTTATGGTAAGTAGCTTTATTTATTGGGGGCACACGAGAACAAAATGTAATTGCCTGTATTTGTTGGACTTAACAGTAAAATAATTGTAACTATGCTAATTTATTTAATTTAAAATATTTATAGGAAGGGAGAGGAATGCAGGCGTGTCCGGAGGACGCGCCGTTTGAGGGGCGTGATACTGGGGAGGATTTTTTGAAAGCTTGAGGCGCGGATATATAGAGGGTATTGAAACGGGGGGAGAGGGCAAGGTTCCCAATCAATCTGGGTTAATCACGGTGCTTCACCAAAAAATCTGGCACAGGCATGGCACAAATTTATCGGGCAACAGAAAAAGGGCTTACGATGAAAATCGTAAGCCCTTTAAATATCTGGTGGAGCTGGACAGAATTGAACTGACGGCCTCTTGAATGCCATTCAAGCGCTCTCCCAACTGAGCTACAGCCCCTCGGCGAAAGAAACAATGCCCAAAACAAGCCCCTCTGTCAACAAATTTTTGCAATTTTTTTTTGTTTTCTCATGAGAGGCAGGAGGTTGGGGCATTTTCCCGCCTTGTGGGCCGTTTTCCGGCAGGGCGGCAAAAGTCTGCACAGGGCATGAAAGCCCGCCGGGCAGTCGCGGCAACCTTTGCTCAGGCCCATCCATCGGGGCACGCCGTCTGCCGTGCGTGGCACGCACAACCTCACCAGCCTTTTGGGGGGGGGCGTGTCAAATTTTTTGCACATTGTGCAGCCGCCAAGCGTTTGCGGCCTGGGCCTCAAGGCGTTGCCGCGGGGCAACCGGACAGACGGTCCGCGCCCTTTGGGGCAGGTCTAAAAAGGGCACGCCCTGTCTGGAGCATTGCAACGTTGAGAATATCCATTTTCAAAAATTTTACTCCGCTCGCCTCAGCGGTTAACAGCACAAAGGCATTGCGTTTATGTCTGCGTGGCGGGCGTTTGCGCACGCAGCGGCCAGAGCAGTTTCGCAGTGAAATTGTTCTGAAAAAGCGGCCGGAAACCACAGTTCCCGACCGCTTTTACGCCGGTGCCCGGCGTTTTGGCGCTGTGACAACCGTACCGGGCGGTTAGCCCTGGCACTTCTTTTTGAGCGCTTCGGCCACGTCCTTGCCCAGTTGGTGGCAAGCGGCCAGGGCTTCGTGGTTGGGCCGCCACATGCATTTGACGGCTTCGCAGGGCATTTCCATATTCATGGAAGCCAGCTGCTCCTGCAGGAATTTGGGGCCTTCGCCGGACCAGCCGTAGGAGCCGAAAGCGCCGCCGATGCGGTTTTGCGGGCGCAGGCCCTTCATGTAGGTGAGCTGGGCGGCCACCAGGGGCAGCACGGTATTGTTGTGGGTGGGCGAGGCCGCCAGCACCGCGCCGCAGTCGGCCAGTTCGGTCATGACGGCGCTGTGGTGGTTGTGCTTCACGGACATGAGGCGCACGGGCACGCCGGCTTCTTCCAGGCCGCTGCCCACGGAATAGGCCATGGTTTCCGTAGACTGCCACATAGTGTCGTAAAAAATAAGCGCGCGCTGCTGGGGCTTCTGCTCGGCCATGGTGCGGTACATGTCAATGATGGCGCGCACGGCTTCGGGCCCGCGGTGGATGAGGCCGTGGTCCGGGGCGATCATGTCCACATCCAGCTTTTCCACAATGGGCAGGGTTTTGAGGGTCATGGGGGAGTAAGGCAGCACGATGTTGTAGTAGTATTCCTTCACGCGCCGCCAAAATTCGCCCATGTCGCCGAATTCGTCCACAAAACGGGCGGAGCTGGCGATGTTCTGGCCGAAGATGTCGTTGCTCACCAGCAGTTTTTCTTCAGGGATATAGGAAACCATGCTGTCCGGCCAGTGCAGCATACGGGTTTCCTGAAAGACCACGCTGCGCTTGCCCAGGCTGATGCGGTCGCCGGTTTTAACGGCCTGCACGGGCCAGTCCTTGGCGTTAAAGTAGCCGGCCAAGGATTTGAGACCCGTCTGGGAAACAAAGATTTTTTCGGGCTTGCAGCGTTCCACCAGGATTTCCAGCGAACCGGAGTGGTCCAGCTCCAGGTGGTTGCAGATAATGTAGTCCACCTTCTGCGGCTCCAGCACCTGGGCCATGCGGCAGAGCAGGGTGCCGTGGCAGCCGGGGGCAACGGTGTCCAGCAGGGCGTTTTTTTCGTCCTTGATAAGGTAGGCATTGTAGGTGGAACCGTCGGGCGAACGGGAATAGCCGTGAAAATCCCGATGGTCGTAGTCCACAAAACCTACCCAGTAAATGTCTTTTTTAATCTCAACAGGTTGCATGTACCATCCTCCGGTATGATTGCGGTGCGAAAAAAAACCCGCCAAGCCGCAAGGGCAGGGCGGGGGAAATGCCGGGCGGCGGAACGGCCCTGCGCGCCGCGCAGGGCAAGGCGCATAAAACCCGATTGCGCCGCCCCGCCAAAGCAGGGCGACGCCATGCCGCACAGTGCGGGCTTATAAAAAACTAGGCCGGGTTGAACTGATCTTTACCCACGCCGCACACGGGGCAGCACCAGTCATCGGGCAGATCTTCAAAGGCCACGTTGTCGTTTTCGGCCGGGTCGTACTCGTAACCACAGACACTGCAAACATACTTTTGCATGGGGATTCTCCTTCAAGCGCGCTCAGGCTCAGTTTTCGGCCTTCCAATGGCCGTGCAGGTTGCAGAACTCGCGGGCGGTCACCTTGGCGGCGTCGATGGCAAAGAAAGCCTCGGGCGCGTCGCCGGGGTTGAGAAACTTGGTGTAGCTGCGGCCGTCGGCCAGCAGTTCGATCCATTCGATCCAGTGCTTTTCTTCCATAGGATGGGGCACGCTGCCCACCTTCACCTTATAGCCGCCGTCCACTTTTTCAATAACGGGCACATGCTTTTCCAGGGCGCCGTCAGTGGCGCCCTCTTTCATCAGCTTCATGGGCTCGCCACAGCAAACGATGTCGGCGCCGCCGCCGTGGAGCACTTCAACAATGTTGCCGCAGTGAACGCACTTATACACTTCCAGATGCTTGGGCATGGTTTCCCTCACTTTTTTGGGGCCGCACGGGCCTGGTTGGGATGCCTTCGGCGGGGACAGAGGCCCGCCGGGGCCTCGTCCGCCGAAAAACATTGTGTATAAAGTGGCGGGCGTTGTAAAGCCCTTTTTAAAGATATCAGTAACTATTTTTAAAAATAGTTCTGCCGCAAATCCGCAATATGCGGCAAGCCATAACGATGCCTGGGCTATTCTGCAGGTGTCGCAGGCTGTGCCTTTGTGGGCGCTGCACTTGCGGGCTTGACGGCCTTGACCGGGGTGGGGGCCTCCACAACGGTGCCGTCGGCCAGCACCAGGGCCAGGGCGTGGGCCGGACAGGCCTCCATGCAGGCCGTAATCTTCTTGCCGTTTTCCATGCGCCAGGCCCGGCACATGTCACAGCGCACGGCCACCTCGCGGCGGGAGCGCTGGGCCAGGGTTTCGCCGCCATCGGCGTCTACGTCGGGCATGCCGATGGTGTCCATGCTGATGGTGCCGTAGGGGCAGGCGGCGATGCACATTTTGCAGGCCAGGCAGTACTGCACGCGCATGATGATGCGGCCTTCGGCGTCCTGCTGCAGGGCGCCTGCCGGGCAGACGTTGACGCAGGGCGCGGGGTTGCACTGGTGGCAGCGCACGGTGGTTTTGAAGCCTTCGGCCTTGACCACCTGCACGCGGGCCACCATTTCGTCGCGGTGCTTCATGGCCTCTTTGAAGGAAATGCCGTGGTGGGCGGCAATGCAGGCCACCTCACAGCGACGGCAGGCGCGGCATTTGTCGGGTATGACCTGGATGTGTTCAGTCATGGTCCGGTTCCTCGGCGGCGACGTGCAGGGCCAGGAGGGTCAGTCCGTGGCCGCCGTCGCAATGGATGTTTTCGCCACCGCAACGGGGGCAGGTAAAGCGCCGTTGCGTCAGGGTAAAGTCGTGGCCGCAGGTCTGGCAGCGGCAGGGCAGGGGGGCGGTTTCCAGCACCAGTCGTGCCCCGGCCGCCGGGGTATCTTCAGTAAACAGTTCGAAGCAGGCGGTCAGGGTCTGCGGTTCCACACAACTGAGCAGGCCCAGCTGGCAGCGCACCTCTTCCACGCGGGTGACGGGCGCTTCAGGGTGGGCGGCGTTGTGTTCCCGCACAGCGGTAAGGCACATATCCAGCAGCCCCTGTACCAGACTGGCTTCGTGCATGGCTCAGCGTTCCGTGCAGGAAACGCAGGGGTCAATGCTGTTGGTGATCAGGGCTACATCGGCCACCTTGCAGTCGCGCATCATCACGCCCAGAGCCTCCCAGTTCATATAGGAGGGCACGCGCCACTTGAGACGGGCGGGGATGTCCGTTTCATTGGTGCGGATGTAGTAAAACACCTCGCCGCGCGGGGCCTCGGTGCGGGCGCAGGCCTCGGCCGTGCGGATCTGACGCAAGGGGGCGGTCAGCGGGCCTTGTGGCAGGCGCTCGATGCACTGGCGGATAAGGGAGAACGACTGGAATATTTCGTGCAGGCGCACCATGGTGCGGGCGTGGATGCAGCAGTCTTCCCGCACCACAGATTTAAAGTCCAGCTCGCCGTAGGCGGCGTAGGGAGAATCCTTACGCACGTCGATGTGCACGCCGGAACCCCGGGCCACCGGGCCCACCACGCCCAGGCGCAGGGCGTCTGCTTTGGGCAGCAGCCCAAGGCCCCTGGTCCTGGCCAGCACCAGGCTGTTGGTGTTGAAAATCTCGCAGATTTGCTCCACCTGGGGTTCGATTTTGTCCACTGTTTTGCGCATATAGTCCAACAATTCCCTGTCCACATCGTACTTGACCCCCCCAATGCAGTTGGCGGCGAGATTCATGCGGTTGCCGTAGACTGTCTCTTTCAGGTCCTGCATCATTTCACGCACTTCCATGACGTGCATGAACAGGGATTTGAAGCCGATGATGTGGGCCTGGATGGCGGTGTTGAAGAGGTGGGAGGCCGTGCGCTTGATTTCTTCGGCCAGCACGCGCAGATAGCGCGCCCTGGGGGGAATGGTGATGCCCAGCACATTTTCCACGGCCATGCAGTAGGTGAAGGAATGGCTGTTGGAGCAAAGAGAGCAGACCCGCTCGGTGAGCGTCACGTTTTTGATCAGGTTGCGCTGGCTGGCCAGGGCTTCCATGCCGCGGTGCACATGGCCGGAGGTCAGCTCTACGTGACGCACGGTTTCGCCTTCTACGGTCAGGCGGAAGTAGACGGGTTCCTCTAAGGCCACATGCACGGGGCCCAGAGGCATATCAAAGGTGCTGGTGCTCATGAGCGGGCCCCTTTTTCTTTGAGGATGCGTTCCCAGAGGTCTGTGGTGCAGGCCCCGTTCATCATGATGGACAGGGGCACGGCCTCGTTGAGGATGCCGGCGTCCAGCTCTTCGTCCAGGAACAGGCGGCGCGGATTGGGGTGGCCGGTCACGCTGATGCCGTAGAGCTCCATCATTTCTCGTTCGTGCCAGTCGGCATTGGCAAAGAGGGGCGTGATGGAAGGCACGGTGGGCCATTCGCCGTTGAGGGTCACGGTAAGGTTGTAGATGACGCCTTCCAGCTCAAAGTGGTAGCACACTTCCTGCATGGGTTCGCTCAGCTGGCGGCGGTTGTAGGCAGTGGTCATGCACAGGCGCGCGCCGGCGTCGCGCAGCAGGCCGGCGGCCTCCGGCAGGGTGCGCGGCGTGCCCAGTCGGAACCAGTGGAAGGCGTTGCCGAAGCTGTCGGCACTGTGGTGGACGGCGTCCGCCTCCGGGCACAGGGCGCTGAGGCCCTCAATGACGGCGGCGTTGCCCTTGATGATTTCTTGCATAACGTTCTCCGCGGGGCGGGCCCGCTAATCCTTGGTGGGGGCGGCCGAAGTGACGGGCGAATCCGGCGCGGCGGCGGCGTGCTGCGGCAGCAGGCAGGCGTTGCGCTTGGCGTCTTCAATCTGCCGGCATTTGGGGCAGAGGTGGCGCGTCAGTTCGTGGTCGATTTCGCTGTTATGGGCATAGAGGCGCTCGGCCAGTTTTTTGGGCAGGGGCCGCATGAGCGCGCCGCAGTGGGCGCAGGGTTCGTATTTGATGGTATGCTGCTCCAGCCGACGGAATTTTTCTTCCTCCGGGTGGGCCGAATGCCAGTCGTTGGTGATGCTCATGGCCCCGGTGGGGCAGTAATGGCGGCACGAGGCGCACAGACAGCAGGAGTTCTGCCAGATGGTGATGGTAAAGCCGGTGCCGTCGGGCAGCTGCGTGATGTTGATGGCCCCGGCAGCGCAGTAGTGACGGCAGGTGCCGCAGCCCATACAGAGGTCTGGGTCTACCCGCGCCCGGCCGCGCAGGCGCGCCGGAGTGAAGGTTTCGCCAAAAGGAAAGGGATCGGTGCTGGGGCCTTCCAGCAGGTTGTGGAAGAGCACTTTCAGAAAGCCCGCCATAACTATGCCTCCAGACCCAGTTTTTTCATCCAGATGGCCCTGGCCTGCACCACGCCCTCCAGAATGGCCTGGGGCCGCGGCGGACAGCCCGGCACATTGACGTCCACGGGGATGTAGCGGTCAATGGGGCCTTCAATGGAATACCCCTCGCGAAAGACCCCGCCCGAAATGGGGCAGATGCCCACGGCCACGGTGACCTTGGGTTCCGGAATTTCATTCCAGACCCGCAGCACCTTGTCGCGTACCCGCGTGGTCAGCGGGCCGGTGATAAGCACAATATCCGCGTGGCGGGGGCTGCCGCAGTAGCGGCAACCCAGGCGTTCCACGTCATAGCGCGGAATGCACGCTGTCGTGGCCAGCTCCACGTCGCAGCCGTTGCACGAACCCGCATTGATGCGGAACAGCCACGGCGAGCGCACCGAAAGTTTTTTGAGCAGATTGTCCAGGGACACGGGGGCCTCCTTACAGTACCCAGACCAGGACGAGGCTCAGCAGGGCCAGGCCCGTGGGCACCGTCACATAGAAGCGGAAGGCCTGGTCGATGCGCAAGCGCCCCATGGCCGACTTGACCAGCGTGAGCGACAGCAGCATGAGCGCCAGACACTTGAGCAGGAACCAGAGCAGATTCACTGGCCACAAGTCAGATATAGTGCCGGGAAAGAAAAGCGCCACCCCCAGCCCCAGCACCACAAAGGTCTTGAGGGCCGAGGTGATCTGAAACAGCGCCAGCAGCGGGCCGCCGTATTCCAGCAGCGGTCCTTCGATGATTTCCGTTTCCGCTTCCGGAATGTCAAAGGGGGCCACGCCCATGGTGCCGGGCAGAAAGATGAGGTAAGCGAGCAAAGCCGGCACCATGGCGGGGTTGAAGCCCAGAGATCCGGCCTCCTGCTGCCAGGCCACAATGCGCAAGAGCGAAAATTCCGCCCCCCAGGCCCCGCCGTGCAGGGCTTTGCCCACCAGCATGGCTACGGAAAGCAAAATCATAAGCAAGGGTGTTTCATAGGCCAGCATAAGCAGCATTTCGCGCGAGAAGCCCACGGCCCCAAAGGGCGAGCTGGAGGCGGAGCCGCCCAGCATAAGGGCCATGGCCGGAATGGGCAGCAGGTAGAAGAGCACCAGCAGATCGCCCATGTTGTAGAGCCCGGAGTACACCCCCGGCACGGGGATGAAGGCCGCGCACACGGCCATGCCCGTAAAGCCGAACACCGGGGCCATAAGAAAGGCCGGGCGGCAGGCCGTCTTGGGGATAAGCGTTTCCTTGGTCAGCAGTTTGGCGATGTCCAGCCAGGGCTGGGTCAAGGGCGGCCCCACCCGGCGCTGCAGGCGGGCCTCCACCCGGCGGTCCAGTCCTTTGAAGAACATGGCCACCAGCAGGGCGAACACCCCACCGGGAAACAGGCACATATGCACAATGGCAAGCAGGGTGTCGCTCATGAGCGGTTCTCCTTGGCGGGCTTGTGGCCGCCCAGCAGGCGGGGCAGGCCGCCGTAGATGCTGGAAGGCGTCATGCGGGTGGCGGCCGTTTCCGGCGGCATGCCGCAGGTGTGCACGTCAATTTCACGCAGGCGGGTAAAGCGCAGTACAAACCAGCGCCCGCCCAGAAAGGCCAGGGCCGCCATGACGCAGAGGCCTGTGGCGTTCCACGCGCCCGGTCCAGAAAGTATGCCCGAAAGTCCCACATGGAGCGGCGCAAGCCCGTATTCCGCTAAAATGGCGTTGATGGGGTAGAGCGCCAAGCCGGGGAATACGCCCGTGAGCACGCAGCCCGCGGCCAGAATGCCCATGGGCACGCGCATGATGCGCGGCGCTTCCTCAATGTGCTCCAGGTCCGGGGCAGGCTGCCCCAGAAAGGCCGCGTGCAGGAATTTGGCCACATAGGCCAGAGTCAGCACGCTGCCCACCAGCGAGAGCAACGCCAGGAAGGGCTGGCCCGCGTTCATGAGAGCATGGTAGATGAGCCATTTGGACGAAAAGCCGCTGGTGGGCGGCACGCCGACCAGCGAAAGCCCGGCAATGGCGAACATGGCCAGGGTAAAGGGCATTTTGCGGCCCAGGCCGCCCAGATCGTCCAGGGTTTCCCTGTGGCTGGCGAACATGACCGCGCCGCAGACCAGAAAGAGCAGGTCTTTGAAGAAGACGTGGTTGACCACGTGCAGCATGCCGCCCGCGTAACCCAGGGCGCCGCCCGCGGCCACGGCCAGCACCATGTAGCCCAGCTGGCTCACCGTGGAGTAGATGAACATGAGCTTGATGCCACTGGTGCGCAGGGCCTGCAGCGCCGCCATGATGATGGTAACGCCGCCTATCCACATGACCACGGTGCTGATGGCGCTTTGCGTAAAGCCGGAAAGCAGCCCGGCCAGGGCAAAGCCGCCGCCCAGCAGCATGAAGAGCTTGATCAGGCCGAGGATGGCGCTCTTCAGCAGCACGGAGGAAATGTAGCCGGAAACGGGCGTGGGCGCGAGGGCCGGGTGCATCTGCCAGTCAATGCGGAAGGGCAGCTGCGCCGCCTTGAGCACAAAACCCGCTGCCAGCAGGGCCATGCCCAGTCCAACGGCGAAAGGCGGCAGGTTGGGCACGTTGCCCGTAAGCAGGCTGGCGTTGAAAGGCGTGGCCGGGCCCAGCACGCAGAGGCCCACGAACAGAAAGCCCGCGCCGAAGACGTTGAAGCTGAAGTATTTGAAGGCCTCGCGCAACGAGGCTTTGTCCCCTTCGTGGGCGATGGCCAGGTAGAGCGTCCAGGAGCTCATAATTTCCCAGAACAGGAAGAAGCTCAGTAAGTACTGACTGGCGGCCATGCCCATGAGACCGCCACACATGCAGGTAAACGCGCAGTAGAAGCGCCACTGCCGGTGGCTGTGTTCCATGTAGCCCAGGGCGTAAACCATGTTCAGCGCGCCCAGCAGGGGCACCAGCAGGGCAAAGCAGAAGGAGAGGGTGTCCAGCTGGCGGCCGAACACGACCACCAGCAGGGCGCTCAGCAGCAGCACGCCCGCGCTGGCCTTGCCGGCCTTGATGCGGTCGCGCCGGAACAGGGCGGGCAGGGCCGCGCCAAACACGGGCACCAGCACATATACGGGCCAGGAAACCCGCATGGCCAGCAGCGCGGCGGGGTCGCCCGCCTGGGGCGCAAAAATCAGGGAGGCCACAGGGGCCACCAGTTGGGCGGGCAGCTGCGGGGCCAGACCCAGCAGCAGACTCGTGCCCGCCAGGGCGATCAGAGCGATCTGGATGCTGCGCGGGGCCTCAGTTACGGTGGGCAGGTGGGCGGGGCGCTCCTCAAAGACCAGGGTTTTGAGAATGCGCGTATAGTAGATGAGCCCCACCAGGGATCCGGCCAGAATGAGCACGGCCAGCCAGACGTGGCCGGAAGACACTGCCGCCTGAATCATCAGGTATTTGCTGTAGAAGGCCCCGAAGGGCGGCAGCCCCATGACGCTGATCAGCCCCACGCCCATACAGGCCACGGTGATGGGCATCTGCGCGCCCAGGCCGCGCAGGTCCGTCAGTTTGCGGCTGCCGGCCCGCAGGATAAGCGCGCCGGCTCCAAGAAAGAGCAGGTCCTTCATGACCGCATGGTTGAGCATGTGCCAGAGCGCACCCGTGGTGGCGAGCCAGGTGCCCAAGCCCAGGGTCAGGGTGATTTCACCGATCTGCCCCAGGGTGGAGTAGGCCAGCATACGTTTGATGTCGTCCTGGTACAGGGCCATAATTTCGCCGTAGACCAGGGTGGCCGCGCCCAGGGCCACCAGCCCTGTGCCCAGCCAGGAAAAGCCCATAAGACCGGGCATGCTCAGCGCGCCGGGCTGTACAAAGAGCACAGCCACAATGCCGAACACGCCCATCTTGGTGATCACGCCCGAAAGCGGACCGGAAACGGATGAGGGCGCAGCGGGGTGGGCGTCGGGCAGCCAGGAGTGCAGGGGCACCAGACCGGCCTTGACGCCGAAGCCCGCCAGGCAGAGCAGCAGCGCGCCCTTGAGCAGGGCCGGAGAAAGGCCCTGCCCCAGCAGCAGCAGACCGGGCAGCATGAGCAGCGCGCCGCCCGCGCACATAACATAGTATTTGACGCCGGCGTCGTGCGCCGCGCGAGTGTCTTCGTGCACCACCAGAAAATAGGAGGCAAAGGTCATCAGCTCCCAGTAGCCGTACATGCCGGTCACGTCGGAGGAGGAGACGATGCCCGCCAGAGAGGCGAAGGTCAGTAGCAGGAAGAACCAATAGCGGCCCTGGTGCGCGCCGTGGATATAGCCCAGGGAGTATACGGCTACCACCAGGCCTATGCCGCAGAGCATGAGCAGAAACAGTTTTGCCGTGGGCGGGGCGGGCACGGCCAGCACCGCGGCCAGGGCCAGGGCGGCGAAGGCCGCGCCGGCCTTGGAGGCCCAGGGCAGCCGGGCCAGAAAAGCCAGGCCGGTGAGGAAGGCGCCCAGATAATAACACCAGTAGGCCGGATGCACGGCGCTGTGCGGGGCCGCAAAGCCGCCGGAGGCCAGGAGGTCCGTCAGAGGGCCGCGCCCAAGGCCCAGCAGGGCCACGGCACAGGCCAACAGCAGCGTCGTCAGACCGCCGGCGCGTGGCGCACCTGTGACGGGCGTGGTTTCGGGCGCGGGTTCCAGCACCGTTACGCGCACGGCCGTCACATACAGCCAGATAAAGACCGTGGTGGTGAGGGCCGCCGCCAGCAGGACAGGCAGGCCGCCGGGCAGGTTGTTCAGCACGCCGGCCGTTATGAAGGCGCGGGCTTCCGGCATAAGGAAGGGCGAGCCGCCCACGGCGGCCAGCAGGCCCAGGGCAAAGGCCGCGCCTGTCCAGGGTCTGCGCGCGCCCACGCCGCGCAGGTCTTCCAGGCGCAGGGGCGCGGCGGCGTCGGCCCGGACGGCCCCGTCCTGCAGACGGCGCAAGGACGTCCAGGCCAGCAGGCGTGAGGCCAGCTGGAAAAGGACAAACAGCCAGAGGCCCGTGCGCGCGGCCCCGCCGCCGGCCGCAAGGGCCAGACAGGCCAGGGCCGTATCGTGCAGCGCGCCCCAAAGAATGAGGCGGCGCGGCAGGTCACGCTGGCGCACGGCCTGCGCCGTGGCCCAGAGCATGAGGGCCGTGGCCGCCAAAAGCGGTAGCAGGCCGACCGTAAACAAGGATGCAGTCATACGTTTGCCCCGTGGGTTGCGGGTCTGTGGGCGTCGGCCCGGCACAGCCGGGCGGCGTTAACCTTATGGTATAGCAAGCATACCGTTTAGTGAAAAAAGTTACGAAGTTTCTGTGCCTGCCTTAGCGTAGATTGCCGCACGTTGCAAGTGCGCAGTTTATCAAAATGTAACGCAATTATATGATTATTACGCCGTTGCCCGGCCAATGGGGGCGGAAAAAACTTTGCTGCGGGGCTGTCCGGGCCCTCCTGTATGCACCCCTTACTGTGTAACAGGGTAAAAATGTTTGGTCGTACAGTCAATGGGCGATGTGGCGCTGGAGGTATGGCAGAAAATTTTTGAAATGGAAGGATATGAGGATATTGTCCACATGCTCGGCCAAGCAGTGGGGGCGACGGAGGAAAGGCGTCGTATCTTTGGGCGGCGTTGGGCGGCGTTGCAGTTGGATAAAGATATTGGAGAAAATTCTAACAAGCCTTCGCCGCCCCGGCCCGCCTCCCCACAGAGAAAAATTTTTGTAGGGAGGCGGGACGGGCGCAGTTTT
>ERZ836877.1367-NODE-1367-length-37239-cov-4.170288_pt1 | contig 37239 bp, 43 predicted proteins | sample MGYA00519469_ERZ836877 | MGnify/ENA primary metagenome ERZ836877 (study PRJEB31850, sample SAMEA3708809) | human gut metagenome | biome: human gut; feature: human-associated habitat; material: faeces | place: China | collected 2014 ...
GCCCTCCGGGAAGGACATTAGCAGATCAGCTACCCACGGAAAACCCGGAAGAGCCATAAATAAAAACGCTCTCGGCTATCTGCCCCATGCTTATATCCACTACAGCGCCTGACATGCCGAGCCATCCGGGCAACACTGTAATGAATACATAAGCGTACACAGAGAAGAACAGCACCTGAAAAATGGAATTGAACGCCACCAAACCGGCGCAGTATTCACGGTCCCCGCCCGCAAGGTCGTTCCAGATAATCACCATTGCTATGCAACGGGCCAGCCCGATGAGGATAAGCCCTATCATATATTCCTGATGACCGGAAAGAAACGTCACGGCCAGCAGAAACATAAGAGCGGGACCGATGATCCAGTTTTGCGTCAAAGACAGCAGAAGAATTTTTTTATTTCTGAAAACCTTGCCGAGTTCTTCATATTTCACCTTCGCCAAGGGCGGGTACATCATGACGATAAGCCCGATAGCGATAGGAATGTTTGTGGTGCCGACCTGGAAAAAGTTGATCACACTTCTGACGCCCGGCGCGGCCCATCCGAGCATCACACCTATAAACATGGCGAAAAATATCCACAGCGTCAGATAGCGATCCAGAAAAGATAACTTTTGTAAGGTGGATTGGCTCATACTCCCCTCCAATGGCAATAACGGGGCGGGTACACCGCCCCGTTCACGGTTAGCACTTGCCGCCGCAACAGCAGCCGGTGGAAGTCGAATGAGCGGAAGCATGAGCGTCCGGCGTAGCGATCCAACCCATGACTTCGGACTTGGAAGGCACACGGCCAGTACACATGACGTTGTTGTCGATGACCACGGCGGGCGTGGACATAACGCCGAGCGCCATCATTTCTTTCAGGTCCGTGACCTTTTCAACCGTGGCGGCACTTCCCGCATCCTGCACGGCGGCATTGACGACGTTTTCCGCTTCTTTGCACTTGGCGCAACCGGGACCGAGAACTTTGATCAACATGACGACCCTCTTTCGGCTAAAAGATTTGTGTTTGGAGGATATTGAACAGCCAGCCCACTACCGTGAATATAACCAGCAACATGCCCAAGAAGAGGGCCAAAAGCTTCCAGCGCATGACCTGTTTGAGCATGAGCACTTCCGGCAGACTCGCCGCTACCGTGCTCATGCAGAAGGCCAGCGTCGTGCCCAGAGGCAGTCCCTTGAGCAGCAGGCTTTCCATAATCGGAATAATACCCGTGACATTGGTATACAGCGGAATGCCGATAGCCACGGCCACCGGGACGGACCACCATTGACCGGCTCCCAGGTTTTCCGTGAACCATTCCTGCGGCACATAGCCATGAAGTAACGCGCCAAGGCCCACGCCGATGATGACCCACAGCCAGACCTTTTTGAAAATACTGCTCGTTTCAGAGTAGGCGAACGCATGGCGTTCCATGAGGCCCATCTTGGGAGCTTCGCCCGCTTCCACAGCGGCTTCTCTGGTGGACGCATTCTTCATGGCGTCCAGCAAAAAGGGTTGCAGCCAACGTTCCGCACGGAGCGCGTCCATGATGATCCCGCCCACAATGCCCGCAAACATGCCCACCACCACATAAATGATCGTAAACTTCCAACCCAGCAGTCCCCACAGCAGGACCACGGCGATTTCATTGATTAACGGCGAGGTGATGAGAAAGGACATAGTTATGCCCAAGGGAATACGGGCCGTGGTGAACCCCAGGAACAAAGGAATGCTGGAACAGGAACAGAACGGCGTGATAGCCCCGAAGCCCGCGCCTAAAAAGTAGCCGATTCCCCGGCCTTTTCCCGCCAAATAGTCCCGGACCCGTTCAACGTGCATCGCGGCCCGCAGCCAGCCGATGACGTAAACCATAAGAACGAGCAACAAGAGAATCTTTGCCGTGTCATAGAAAAAGAACTCGACGGAATCCCCCAATGGAGTGCCTTTGTCGATGGAAAAAAGATCATAGGTCAGCCATTGCGAAAGCGGCACAATGACGGAATAGACCGCACTCCACAGCACCAGAGCAGCAATGCCGATCCCGAAATATCGCGTCTTGTTCACTTGCGACGGGATGGAAGGGGATTGCGGCGCTTCGGACTTTTGACAAGCGCACTGAACCGAGGGAGGTAAAACCTGTTTTTCTTCTGGTACGCCCGCACAGCATTTTGACATCTTGCTAACCTCTTAAATTTTCTTTATTGGCAAAATTGCCAATATTACGAGTAAAAAAATTACCCTTTGTTCAGCATGTCCATTTGCGAAAGGACACGCTTTTCCACGATTTCTCCGGTGCAGGACAGAAAGGTGTCCAGACAACAGAGAGCAAGGCGGTAATAGATGTTTGTCCCTCTTTTTTCAGTGAAAACCACCCCCGCTTCCCGGAGTACGGAGAGATGCTTGGAAACAGTGGACATATCGTCCCCTACCAGAGCTTGCAGATCGCAGACGCACTTTTCACCGTCTCGCAGGGCATCCACCATGAGCAGGCGGCTCGGATGACCAAGCGCCTTAAAAATCTTGGCTTGTTCCGAGATATACTTTTTGTACCGGTCCATGTTTTCATCCTTGGCTTTTCAGCAAAATAGCCACTTGAATTTCTCTTGTCAAGATTGAAAACCATCATTGCTCAATTTCGCCATTGTCTTGTACGGCAAACGGAAAACAGGGATTGAGTATAAGAATGTAGTTGCATTAATTAGATATGCTATATCGTATATATGGCAAAAGCTGTCTTACCCGGCTTGACTTATGTTGCATAATTCAGGACAAGAAGACAGTGGAATAGTTCTCTGTTTCACTTTTTTTAGAAAGTATATTTGGTAAAAATGCCAAATAGCCAATAAATTAAGAGGAATTTCTTCATAAATCGGGCGCTCGTTTGTGAAGAGCGCGGGGACTCTTTCCCGGCCGGGCCGGGCTGTTGCCCGCGAACCACGGAACAATGGCAAACTGAGGACGTACATCTTCGACGCACAACCCTGGTTGATGTTCGGAAGATTTACAGCGCTTTCAGCGACGGCTGCAATCTGACAGTCAACCCGGAGTATGCCTACCGGCCGGATCGAGGGTAAGCCAGCGGACTGCCGAAACTCATGGGAGAGAAATTATGAACTCTGCCGAACAGCGGTCGATCCGGGAATTTGAAGAAAAAGCCAAAGAACTTGTCAGCTTGATGTATGCTATGACAGAGGCGGAGCTTGAAAAAGTCCGCGTCCCCGACCTGTCGAATCCGTCAACGCGGAAGCATAAGGCGCTTATTGTGGCCGCACTTACGGTGGACAAGGCCATTATGGCATTCATCGCCACCTTTGAACTGTAGCTTATGAAAGTGGCCCGCATTCCCTGTCGGAAAGCGGGCCACTTTTACCGACAGGGGTGCGCGTGAACGCGCAAGGCCTGCGCCATCGTTAGCTTTCTTTCCCTTCCGTCTTGTGCAGCTTCGCCGGGCGTTCCGCCCGTACTCGCTTCCGCGCCGGACGGTCATTCCCGCTCATTCTGGCACGGGCCTTTCCCCTGTGCTTTCTTGTTTTCGCGTTGCCGTGTTTTGGAGCGGTTACCCGTGGGAGCTTCACTTGCTTGTGAAAGCCCTACGGAGCACCGCCATAAAGGTGGTCAACTCCAAAGGGAAAAACTCCCAGGAGTGGCGCAAAGGAAACTCAGAACATCATCACCGCGAATATGGTAACCGAAGAAGACCGCGTAGATTTTTTCCCCAAGCATTGCGCCCGAGCGTTTCTGATGTTTGAATCTCATGTGTATAACTGGATGCGGCGGCTTTGCCCGAATTATGACGGCGTATTCTGGCAGTTTTACGAACTCAGCAACGGCGGTTTTTATATGGCCCCGGAAACGGCTACGCCGGTTCGCATAGTCTGCGAGGGCAACTATTTTAATGAGGAAATGTCCGCCGACGCGGCGGGAATCGTCGTGACGCTGTTCACTTTGTCCCATATGGCGGAACGTGTGCCGAGTCTGGCGGATCGGTATTATGATTTGATGGAGTATATTGATTGCCACCCCGAAGCCGGGAAGATTTACGCCGCCATTGATTGACGGAAAGGCCCGCGTTCCGTTAGGGAGCGCGGGCCTTTCTGACGGTCAGCGATTTTTATTCGATTGAGAAAGGACTGACCCTGCTAAGGATTGCGTGGTGTCGGCATACTTGTCACTTTGAAGCACCCTAGAGGCCAATGCTTCCATATCTGCGCCTGTTTCTTTTCCACTTGCAGCTTGTGACAGAACAGAACCGGCGAGAGTTTTCTGAACTTTGGACGCTCCTTTGTCTCGCAAAACTTCCGATGCTAAACTGGCCATTTCTTCACTAGAGACTTTCTTGTTCATAGATACCTCCAAATATAGATATTTTTATAGAATAATTTCTAAAGATTGGAGGTCAAGAATAGGAAATCAATTTTTGGTGATATTCCCCAAAAAAATTCTGGAACCACAATTAGGTATTATACAGGTTTGCTGTCTTTCACCTCATACTTGGCTTTACATTTCGGGAAGCCGGAGCAGCCGAAGAAATCATACGGCTTGCCATTTTGGGTCGTCCCCATGCGACGGATCAGAGGCTTGCCGCATTCCCCGCATTTGTATTCCGACAGTTCCGGCTTTTTCCGATCCTGTTTCGGGCCAGGCTTGCCGTCCACATTCGGAAACGTGGCTTCACAGTCGGGACAGGCGAAGAAGTCATAGCCGCGCACATTTTTTGTGTCCTCTTTGACTATATGCCGCAGTTTGGGGCTTTGGCACTCTGGGCAGAGCACGGCATGTGCTGAGTCAAAGCGCGTCACCTCATCCATCAGCCGATTGAAAGCCGTAGCGACAACTTGCTGATATTTCGTCTTGCCGCTGGCAATATCATCAAGCGCCTGTTCCATTTCTTTGGTGAACGCATAATCAACGAAGGAAAACGCATTCACCAGGGCATCCACCACCTGTACCCCCAAGGGAGTAGGCACCAGATAGCGTTTTTCTTCTTTGATGTATTCACGGGTTTGGATAGTGTCCAAAATGGCCGCGAACGTAGACGGACGGCCTATTCCTCTATTTTCCAATTCCCGCACCAGACTCGCCAGCGTGTAGCGCGTGGGCGGCTTTGTCTTTTTCGTCAGGACACGGCCGGAAAGCGCCGTGACCTGTGCGCCGGATTGCAGCGCCGGGACGGGATTGTCCGGCTCGTCTTCCGCGTCGTCTTTGGTGGCCTCATCCGCAGCCAGAAGCACTTTCCACCCTTGTTCCTGTAGGGTCCGGCCTTTGGCCTCAAACGTGGCTTGTTTGCCGTCCACATCCGCAGATAGCCGGAGCAGGCGCACGGCGTAGACGGAATCCGCCAACTGTGATGCCAGGGCGCGAACGCGGATCAGCCGGTATAGGGCTTTTTCATCGGCCGTTTCCCCGGCGTCTTCCTCTTCTATATGAGTAGGCCGGATCGCCTCATGCGCCTCTTGTGCCCCGTCTTTGGCCTTCCAGGTACGCGGCTTGTCCGGCAGCGGCCAGCCTTGCCCATCGGCATAGGCGCGGATCACCGCTACGGCCTCTTGCGAGAGATTAGGAGAATCCGTCCGCATATAGGTAATGTGGCCTTGCTCATAGAGGGCTTGCGCCAGAGACATAGTTTGTTTCGGTTTGAATTTTAGGGCATTGCTGGCGGCCTGTTGCAGGCTGGACGTTGTGAACGGAGTCGGAGGCGCGACGCGGGCTTCCGATTCTTCACAGTCCAGGATTTCCAAGGAGCGCAGGCCCGCCATTTTTTCTGCCAGGGCTTGATCCTGAAAATATTCTTGTCCCGGCTCAATCCACGACTTGACCACCCAGGCCGCTTTCCAGCCCTCAAAGCTCAGTTCCGCCCCGTAATGCGTGACACTCACAAAGGAAGTGATTGCCCGTTCCCGTTCGACCACCAACCGTAAGGCCGGACTCTGGACGCGCCCGGCAGAAAGGCGCGTACCCACGGCGCGGGAGAGCGGGCCGGACACCAGATACCCGCAAAAGCGATCCAGAACGCGCCGCCCCTCTTGCGCGGCCACCAAAGCCATATCAATGGCGCGGGGACTCTGGACAGCGGCCTTGACCGCGCTTTCCGTGATTTCTCCATAGGTGACGCGCTTTGCGTCCTTCAGTTTCAGGGCATCGGCCACATGCCACGCGATAGCTTCCCCTTCTCTATCCGGGTCCGTGGCCAGATAAACAACATCGGCCTGTTTTGCCAGCGCCCCTAGCCGTTTCAACACATCCGCCCCGCGCTCCGTGGGCTGATAGTGCGGCTTGAAATCCGGTGCGGCCACGCCCATTTCCTTGACCGGCAGATCGCGGACATGCCCGACAGAAGCAACCACTTTCCAATCCGGGCCAAGGAACGACTGTACTTTTTTCACCTTGCCGGGAGACTCAAGAATCAACAATTTCGCGCACATGACTTTTCCTTAAAAGGCCGTCAGGCGGCGCGAGGTTGGGGCGCGTGTCCCGCAGAAATTGTAGGCTTGGGTTATTAAAGACGACAATAGCACTGGGAAACGGTGCGGGATGTGCCGCGCCCTCGAAGCGTATCCGTCCCCGCAGAAACCGCACAGCGCCATGCGGAATAACAAAGGTATGCCACCATGCGGTATCTGTCCGCGCGGGGAGAAGACAAACAACACGCCTGACCCCGGCTGTGTTCACCTCCACAACCGCTTTGGCGATCCAGTGCGAAATAGCACGTCCATATGGCGGGTTCATCCAGCAAACACCGCTCCAATTTTGAGAGAGTCCGTCGTCTTTCGGGGAAAAGAAATGCCCACATTTGGCATTTTCGGCTGTGGCACACACGTCCAGCGTGAATGGGCCTTGCAGTGTGTCCCATTGCCGGAAAAGCGTCCAAGGTGTTGCCCAATCGGTTTTACGGCTGGAAAAATGCACGTTCATAAAGACAGTTCCCGTGTCTTTCCCTGATCATGGAGAAGGGATAGGCCGACTTGTTTTTGTACTTCCTTAATCCCCCGCGACTTGTGCAGATCGTTGAAATCCGTCAAGCCTTTTGCCTTTTCCTCCTCATTGAACACCGGAGCCGCCACTTTGCCGCCCACGGCTAGGGCGGCGGCTTTGGCTTTTTCCATACCCACGTTGTAAGGTTTGCCGTTCCGTTTGAGCGCGTGATCGTTATCCGCGCAAATGGTGATTTGCGCTTGCGGGAATTTTTCCCGCAGGGCTTTGGCCACGGGTTCCAGGTTGCCGGAATCCAACGCCACGGCCACCGGTTTTTCCGTGGCCATGTGCAAACTTGCACCCGTGGCGTAGCCTTCGCAGATCAGGATTTCCCCTTGCGAGAAGTCTTTGCCTTCCGCCGCTATGGTATGAAAATTTCCCTTTTTTTCCATGCCGACTTTGAAACGCTTTTCCCCTTCCGGCGAAATAGATTGAAAGCCGCGCAGCTCATCCGCAGTATTCCGCAGAGGGACCGCCAGAAAACCATTTTGATCTTGTCGCAGGCCAAAGGACGGCACTCCCTTTTCCTTGAGATAGTGAGCATCCGGCGAAGCCGATTCCAGTTTGTCCCACAAGTCCCGGCATTCTTTCGCTACCGCGTTTCGAGACTCCCGCATACTCTGTTCCCGCTCTTCCCGCTGCTGCTCCATTGCCGCCCGCCGTTCCGCCGATTCTTCCGGCGTCATGACATGGCCTGTTGCTGACCAGTGCAACACTTCCCCGGTAATATGGTTTTGTGCCCATCCGGCCGGGAGATGATCCAGATAGCCGCAATAGGCACCGTCAGCCCGTCCGGGGTTGGCCAGTTTGCCGAGCAGCGGGACGCGGTGAATTTTTCCATCCATGACGGGTTCCCGTCCCTGCATATCAAAGCCCGCCTCGTCCAGCATCCGGGCAAATTCGGCTTCTGGCGACAACCCCGGCACACGCACGGGACTCTTACCCGGTTCCGGCAGCCAACGAGAAAGCGCCCCCTGGTCCGCGCCTTCCGGGGCGAACCAACATTTTTCCGACCGGTCCCACTTTGCGCCCAGACGTTTGGCCTGTTCCTTTTCCCGAAACGGCACAACCAACCAAACTTTTTCCGCAGCCGTTTTCCGCGCCGGTTCCGGTACGCCCATTGCCGCCACGGGTTCCGGGGAAGCAGGTTCCGGCGCTTTACCCCGCGCATGTTCCGGCAGCCATGCGGCCAGTTTGGCTAAATCCGCCCCTTTTGGCGCATACCAACTTTTTTCCGTGGTATCCCATTTCGCGCCCAGGCTTTTGGCCTGTTCCTTTTCGCGGTATGGCACAGACAACCAAGTTTTTTCCGGGGCTGGACGTGACGGCGCGGATTGTTCCTGCGCCCCATCCGGCGTTCCCATAGCCGCTATGGGTTCCGGCGTATCGGGCCGCTCGACTTCCGGCGTTTTGACGCGCTCGTCTCCAAGTTCCTTGTCCCGTTCCAGTCCCAGGACGTATTCCTTGATTTGTTCGGCATCCCGGCAAGCCCGCATGATTTCAGAAGGGTCTTCCTCAAGGGCTTTGATCCAGGAGGCGACATAGGCCACATGCTGATCAGGATCGTGGCGGACGCCTATGTCTTGTCCGAGCATCCATGAAGCGATTTCCGCCCGCAACTCTTCCTTGGCGTAAGGTTCTGAGCCGAACGGTCCACCTTCCCGATTCAGGCGGGATTCATGGCCTGTCCAGTGACCAAGCTCATGTAGCGCTGTGGCGTAATACTTGCCCGGTTCGTCAAAATTCACTTTGGGCGGGAGGTGGATTTCATCCATCAAAGGCCGGTAAAAGGCACGATTGCTTTGATCGTGTTTGATGGTCGAGCCGGAGGCAGCCAGGATGCTTTCCGCCTTTTCCAGCGGTTCCCATTTATGGGGATTTTTCGTCAACGAGAGCGGCGGCAAGTCCCCGTCTATCTGTTCCGCATTGAAAACATGGGCGAAACGCACAATAGGCCGATCCAGATAGACATGGACCTTTTCCGGCTTGCCGTCTTCCCCCAGGACCGGATTGCCGTTCTCATCCATTTTATCTTTTTCCCGCGTCCACTGATAAAACACCACGGGCGTGGATTTACTCCCGGCCTGGACCTGATACCCCGCCTCTTGTGCCTGTTTATATGTCATCCACCGGGGATCGTCATAGCCGGACAAAGCCAACCCAACCCGGTTCACCCCCCTGTAAACCGTGCCGGAAACGGGATTATGCGGCGCAACGATTTGCCCGCCGTCTTCCCAAGGTTTTTGCCAAGGCGCGGTCCCTTCTTTCAGGCGTTCTATGATTTTTTCCGCAAACTCTACATGGAACGGGGGACGTTTGGGCTTGTCATCCTTCATAGACTACATCCCCCTGAGCGTTGACGCTCAAAAGAACATCGTCCGCAAGATCGGCCAGCGTCACGGCGGATTCCGTGAACGCGCCCATCCAGTCGGCCACGTCAGGATCGACGGCCACGCCACCCCAAAGCGGATTGTCCGTCACCTGTTGCGCCACCACATTGACGGCGGCTTTCAAGTAGTCTTTTTCCTTGTCAGTCATGATTCTTCTCCTTTGGAGTCCAGACAAAAACCGGCACCGTGCGCCGGAGCGAGTCCAGCGGCACAAGGCCGAAATAACGGCTATCGAAACTGCCGGGATGTTCGCCCAGGACCAGGGCAGACCCCGCCGGAATGACGCCGGAGGTCAGCGCGGAAACCACCGGCCGCCCGTGCCGGTCCACAGTCTTGATCCGGCTTTCCAGCCACAGGCAGGCCACGGGAGAACCGGCAGGCGTAACGCGGATTCCGTCCCGGTCCACCTGGATCAGATCACCGGGCAGCCCGGCCAAGCGTTTGAGCAAAGGCCGCAGCCCGGAAGGACAGGAACCAGGTTTGAGGTAGCCACGTTCCGCCGCCAGATCGGCAAACGGCCCGGACAGACAGATCGCCACAGGCTCGCCGCGTTGCGGAGTGCCGGCCGCAAGCCGGTACAAGCCCACCGGGAGGGACGGCGTGGGATTGCAACGGTAGCCCGCACCCCAGGCCCACAAACACAGCAGGATCAGCGCCGCCCCGGACAGCGCCAGCGTGGCCAGCCGGTTAGGACGCATCGAGATAACGGGCATAATCAGCCTCTACTTGTTCGGAAGTGTGGGCCGACGCGGGCGAAGCAGCGGCCGCGGACGTGACCGCATACCAGGAGGCCGGACGCGGGAAATACAGGGAATCACTAATGCCGGATGGATAGGCCGCAGTCGTGCCGGGCGCGGGAATTTTGGCGCGGGTTGAAAAGGTGGGATCGAGGAAATAGAGGATTTGCCGCCCGTAAATAGCGGAATAGCCCGCCGTGAAAATGAGCATATCCCCCGGCGTGGCGTGGCCCTGTTCGTCTTTGGACAGTCCCGGCAAGCGCATACATTCATCCGGCGTCAGGAGATTACGGGCCGTTTCCGTGACGTTGACCGAGGCATTTTTTAGGTGGCCGGTTCGAGAGCCGGACAACGACACCTTTTCTTCGACAACGGTAGTTTTTCCCGTCATTTTTGACAGGATTTCCGCCGTTTCTACCGTGTTCGGGGCGTAAGCGATCCGTACATGGCAATTGGCCATTAAAGCGTTTTCTTTGCCATAGACCGCATTCAATTGGGTAATATCCTGAACAATGAGATAGACCTTGCCGCCATAGCCCGCGATGTAGGCCAAGGCTTTTTCCATAATCGGCAGCTTGCCCAGGGACGTGAACTCGTCCAGCATGAGCAAAAGCCGGTGTTTGTACCCGGCTTTGCTGGAACCATCCGCAAACTCCATTTTCGCGCAGACGCGGCGGATAATCATATCCACCATGAGCCGGATTAACGGTTTCATCCGATCTATGTCAGCCGGGGAAATGACAAGATACAAATTCACCGGATTTTCCGCGTTCATGAGGTCATGAATGCGAAAATCACAGCGAGACGTGTTCAGCGCCACCACCGGATCGCGGTACAGGGCAAGATTTGTCAGGGCCGTGGACACGACGCCGGAGGCTTCATTTTCCGCCTTATTGAGCATTTCCCGCGCACTGGACGCGATGAAGACATGGGCTTTCTGGGCATAGTCCCCGGCATCCCCATCGGGCGCGGTGTCAGGAAAGATTTTATGCAGCATGGCCGCATGGTCGGTTTTGACCATTTCATCAAAAAGTTGCTGAATGGTGCGGGATTCATCGGCCAACATGCAGCCCAGATCGTAGAGCGTGGCGCAACGGTCTTGCTCATGCCGGACCATGATGCAGCAATGGAGCAGCGCCCCGGCCAGCATAGCGAACGCCGCTTTGCTCCAATGGTCTTCAAGACCTTTGCCCGCAGGATCGACCAGCATAGCCGCCATATTCTGAGCGTCGGGAATAGCCAGCATGGAATCAAGACGGATTTCCTCCATAGGATTGAAGAAGGCGGACGCGCCGGACATATCCGAAGGGTCGAACCGGAGCGCCGTTTGCCCTTGCGAACGGCGGAAACCAGACGTAAGCGCCCAGTTTTCGCCCTTTATGTCTAAAACCAATGTGGAACCTTCCCAGGCCAACAGCGTGGGCAGAATGAGGCCCACGCCTTTACCGGAACGGGTAGGCGCGAAGCACAAGACGTGTTCCGGGCCGTTGTGCCGGAGGTACATTTGCCGTTCCCGACGCACGGGCGGACGATATGAGCGCAGGAACCAGACCAGCACGGCCCGACGCGCCACGGCGGACCAGTAGGCAAAGCCCGTAATGTGCTTGACCCATCCGCCGACATACACGCCCTTTCCGTCCATATAGCCCATGCGGCGGATCTCTTTTTCATTCGCCCATCGGGCCGAGCCGTGTAGCCGGGCGTCACCTTTCAACTTCTTCATAAAGGTGAACCACACGGCGAGGAGTAGGAATTGCGGGCAGAGGAACAGGGCTTGGCTTTGGGTTATGGCCTGTTCCATGAAGCCCGGATCATTGGCCCCGAATGCCTCTTGCCAGTGGAAAATCGCCCACGGCGCATACCAGCGGACGCCGAAGGCCGATCCCCAGGACGCGCCCAAGGCCGGATCGTACCCGTAGAACGCCGCTACCCGTTGCGTGGTCAGAATCAGGCAGGCAAGGCCGAGCAGCAGCACGAAAGGCAGATACAGCAAGCGCCAATTGCGGGAGCGTTCCGGGGAACCAAGGCCGAAGGAATTGTGTTGCGTGGAAGACGCACACATAACGACACTCCATAAAAGAGGCCGTCATGCGGCGCTGAGTTGGGACGCGAGGCCCGCAGCGGATAAGGCGAATTACTTTAGATTATAAGGATGCTGAAAAACGAGGTCTTTTGTCACGACGAGATTGAACTGATAGCCCGGCCGTATTTCCAGCGTAGGCGTGATATTCAAATTTTTCTGCAACAATTGGAGCGAGGCTTGCCCCATTTGCGCGGCCAGGGCGGACCCCATTTCATCCTGTAGCGTCGGATTGTTATTGTTCCCGCCATTATCGCCGCCCATTGAATCCATCGTGTAGGCCATGCCGCCCGTGACCAGGGACATAATCGCAGCGGAACCAAAAATACGAAGATAATGATTGTTGATTCCGTCCGTATACCCCGCATAACCGGACATATCCGCGCCGGGCATGGCCCCCAGGGTGACGGCGGACCCGTCAGGAAAGATCAACCGATTCCAGGCCACAAGTACGCGCTCTTGCCCGTAAACGACGCGGGAATCATAGACGCCGTAGAGCTTTGCGCCGCGAGGAATCAACAATTGTTGCCCCGTGCCTGTGTCGAACACATTTTGACTGACTTGCGCGATAATGGTTCCCGGCAGATCGGAATTGATCCCCGTGAGCATGACGCCGGGGATCACCGCCCCGGTTTTGATTTCAAGAGGTTGCCCCGGCGTCCGAGAGTGCGGCAGAATCCAAGCCGAATCCCGCGCCGAAGAGCGATCAAAAAAAGCCTCCTTGTCTTTGTTGGCGGCGGGATCGTAGCCGTTATCCCGCAGCGCCGAGGCGTCAATGCCGTTACCCTGTTCCCGGCCTACGGGTTCCGGGCTGGACGATTGCGCCGGAGCGCCGCCCGCCGTCACACTCGCTTTTTTGACGGCCAGAGGCGAGGACAGCGCCGAAAGGTAGGCTTGCGACCGCATCCGGCGTATGTTGTCTCTTTCCTGCTGATCGGCGGGTTTCTGGCCGTCATCCCGGACCACTATCAACGGTTCCGGCTTGCCTGAAACGACCGCTTGAGGAGTGGCAAGCCCCTGAGAACCGGCAGGAGGCAACGCCAGCCCGTTGCCTTCTCCCGCAATCAACGGGTTTTCCTGTTCCTTAATATCTACTTTTTGGGTTTGCGCGGCCTCCTCTTCCGGGTTATGCGCGAAATTCACACTGTAGACGAGCACACCAACCAGCAGCAACCCGGCGCAGATAACGGCATACAGAGGCCAGCGCCGCATTTTGACCACACCATCGGGCGGCAACGGTTCAAAACTGTTCGGAGAATCGGTGGACATACGGCCCCCTTAGTCGTTCAAGGCGTGGGCGGCTTTGTCATACGCGGCCCCGGCCTTGTTCGCGGCTTTTTCCAGTAAAGGACGAGGCGCCACGGCTTCCGTTTGGGAGCGTCCGGCTTCAGGCAGGCCCGCCGCGTCGTAGACTCTGGCCAGCGCCTTGCCGTCTGAAAGTCTCAGTTGCAGATACCACGCGGCATCGTCCCGCAGCTCGTCCAGCGTGTAGGCCACGGCCAGGGCGTCTTTTCGGTCTTCCATTAAAAGTGTGAACCCCCGTGACCGCAAGCCGTTTTCCAGAGCATGAGCAAAGGCGTTTTCCGCCTTGGCGGGCATAAGGAAAAGCGCGGTATGGCCGGGCGGATACGACGAAGCCAGGAAAGACACGGCATCTTGCGCCACCTGGACCACGGCGGTATCCGAAGGCAAAGGACCGCAGAAGGAGCCGGACAGGCCGCGCCCCGCGCAGCCGGAGAGCAGCAGAGCCAACAAGAGAAAAACAGCGCGTTTCATTTCCGGCCCCCTTCTCTGACGATTTCGATTTTTTGTTGATCGCCCCCCACGCCGACGATCAGCGCCAGCTTGTCAAAAATGCCGTCAACGACAATGGCCGAGTCTTTGACCCGGTAATTGACCAGTACATCTTTATTGCCTTTACGGACCAGGAGCACGGGCATTTCCCCGGACGCGGCGGATTTCGGCAGACGGATGAACATTTGCCGCCCATCGTCATAGACCCGTTCCGGCGTCCAAGGCGCTTTCCCTTTGACTCCATAGGCAAAATTCAAATCGGACAAATCCCGGCGTTCCCCGTCTACCGTTGTACTTTCCCAGGTTGCCCGCCTTGTTTCGGCGGCTTTGCGGGCGGCAGCCGTGCGCCGCAGATCATCCGAGTACACAAAACCGACATAGGGTGTATGGCCGGAGCGTTGAGAAACAAGCCGCAGGTGATAGACCCGGCGATCCGTGGTAACTACGGCTGAACTTTCAAGCCCGGCGTCCACCGGCTTGATGAACAGATGCACGGTAGCGGCGGGACCGGAACCCGCCGTGCCGGAATCCACCATCCACCGGGCCGAATCCCCTACTACAATTTCATTGACCGTTTCGCCTGATTCAAGTTCAACGTCGCAAACTTGCATTGGTACGGCCAAGATCGTGGGAAGACTGGCCCCATGCACAAAAACCACCTTGCCGCCGCTTCCCAGGACCGGCGCGACGTTACGCCGGGACCAGTCCGCCGAGAGATGCAAAGCGTGTTTTTCCTTATCCGTGAGCGGCACGGTGGACGGGCTGATATAGTCTACTTCCGAGACTACCGGCGAACCGGATTCCAGAGCCGGAGGATAGCCAGCCGGAACCACTGAGGGAGGAGACGCCGCCCAGACCGGGCAAGCGTAAAAACACGCGAACAACAAGAGCATTATTTTTTTCATGGTGTTTCCCTTATTCGGTTTGAGCCGGAGCGCCGGAAACGGCACCAGAAGAGGAACGCGACGGAGCGCCCACAACCTTACCCGCCGACAAAGCCGTGATGTAAATCCCGCCCGGATTACGCAGTAAGACCGCATCCGTTTGGGGTGGGTTGATCTGGATCGTGGCCGTGGCTTCATAGGTGTGCTGTTCCAACAGCGCCCCCGCATGACTGCGGACGGTTTCCGTCCATTCGACCCGGTAGGAATCGGCACTGACCGGCAGGGGTAAGCTTTTGATCTCCACATGGACCAGTTTACCCGACTTGGCGATTTCATAGGGGTTATTCGTTTCGTACCATTCCTTCAAAACGCCCTTTGCCGAACCGGCCATGAAGTAGGACAAGCGGGAAATCATCTTTTTCTGTAGTTCCACATCCGCCGTCACCGTGCGCCAATCGGCAACACAAGCCGCGATTTCCGACTGAATAAGCCGTTGCGGCGTGACGCTGGCCACATCGGCGCGGGCGACCACGGCAGACTTGCCGAGCTTGTCCACTTCGATGATGTAGGGGATCGTTTTGACTTGGTTTGCCTGAATCACGTTGCCAGTGATGGAAATTCCCGTGATGATCAGACAGAAAAAAGCCACTGTGCGCCATTGTGCGGCCCGGCTGATATAGCCGCCGTATCGTTCAAGCCATTCCTGCCGGGCGTTCAGATAGGGATTGTGCCCCTTGCCCGCCGTTTCTATGCTTGGGGCTTTCTTTTTGGAGAAAAAAGGCATGTTGCCTCCTATGAATTGTCGCTTTCTGTTGCCATCCGCGCCCGCTCAAGACGTTCTTTCATTTCCGAGCGGGAACGAGTGGCCAGGGCTTTTTCCCCGGCCGTTTTGGCATCCTGCCGAGCGCCCCACATGGAGCGGGCCACGGAAACGCCTTTGCCCATGCCGGACTTGCCTTCCATCCCTGCTATATTCGAGGCGTCTTTGACATTCTGCGTCGTGACAGCGGCGGAACGTCCCGCCGCGATGGAGCCGCCCACAGCCCCGGCCACAGCCCCGCCCACGGCGGCGGTGGCGGCGGTTATGGCCGCGCCCCCGGACACATGGGAGCCGTTGATAATTCCCGCGCAGGTGTCAGGGATGGATTTGACCAGAGCCAGGAGCACAATAGACGCGCCGATCACAATGAAAATATCTTGCAGTTCCGCCGTGGACGTGTCGAAGTCCTGTATAAAAGCAAGACCCACCCCTAACACCAGTTGCATAACGAACAGCTTGAAGGCCACCGCCAGCACATAGCGCAAGGCGTTGACGGCGTAATCCTTCAGAAAGGACGAGCCGCCAAAGCTCACCAGAATCAACGCCGCCATCATGGCGATCATGGCTTCGCATTTAATGAACACTACTTGCGCCGAAATCAGGGCGAAACAGACCATGACCACCAGGGCGGCAAGCAAGAGGGCCACGGAGTTGCCCGGCGACCATGCCGAGAGCTTGGAGAGAATGAGGTTGACGATCTTCATTCCCGCGATAAAGGGCGAATCGGAAGAGTATTGCGGGGAACTCAGTTCAAAGCCTATCTGTTTCAGACCGTCTATCAGATTCCACGACCATTCCTTATAATTGTTGATTACGGCCAGAAAAAAGCCCGCCATGAGCAGAAGCATAACGAAATGCTTGAATATATCCCCCACTTGTTCCCGATTCAGCGCCGCTTTGATTCCCAGGAAGCATACCTCAAGAATCAGCAGCCAACGGAACACAAGCAGAGCGTATTTTTTCAGAATCGGTTCCCAAGCCGAAGTTTTGTCATAAAAGGACGACACCAACTTTGACACAAAATCCGTATCCGCAGCGGCCAGAGCGCCGCCCGGCAGACACAGGACGGCCAGCAGGCAGACCAGGGCGAAGAGAGCGAAACGCGGCTTGTTCATAGCCGCCCCTAAAACGGGTCCGGCTTGGAAGTCAGGCCACCCAACTTGTCCGTTTTGGTCATATCCCGCCACAATTCTTGTTCCATTTGGCCTTCTTTTTCGGCTTTCATTTGCGCGGCAAGGGAAGATTGCGCCGTAGTGGCCATGAGTTCCCGAAGCTGGCGGGCTTCCTGAATTTGGATTGAGGCCAGTTGATTGCCCGCCTGAATCGCCCGCATTTGCCCGTCAGGCGTGGCTAGCAGTTGATCAAGGTACGCCTGCATATCCGAGGCGTTTCCTTGCAAGTCCTCAAGCTGTTTGCCCGAAAGCTGGAATGTGGCCTGTGACGCCTGATCAACGGATTCAGACCATGAATCCCATTTTTCCCGGTAACGGGCATTCGCCGCGTTCACCCCTTGCGGCCCGGTCCCGGCCAAGTCCGCAAACTCGCTCTGATCGGGAAACAGATTCATAAAGACTTGCCCCAGGCCCACCACGTCCCCGCGTTGCGTTTTGAGTTCGCGGGTAAGACTGGCCAGCCGTAAAAGTGAGCCATTCAGTTGATTGACGAGATGCGCGGGCAGTTGCGCCGTGTTTTGCAGCATGTTTTGATACTGCTCAATATTTTGCTGTACCATGCGGATTTGTTGTTGCGTTTGCTGAGCGGCTTCCGCGTATTGATCAATAAGCTTATTGAGTTGTGAAACATTGGTGACGCGCTCCAATGCTTGCGTCATTTGGTTACTGCAATTTGTGCAATATACCGTCATGCCAAATGCCGGAGCACTGAAAAGGCAAAATCCCACAAGAAGAATACAGCATACTTTCATTGTCTTTTTCCTTATGCGGCGTGGCGTTCCGCCAGCCAGTAAGACGGCCATTCCGGGCCGTGCTCGCCGGAGAGTTGCCGAATGCGGGCAAGGCTTTCCTTGTCCGAGGCTCCAACAAAGGCCAACGCTTTGCGGCCGAGCGCCAATTGCACCAGCCGCCGCCCGTGCGGCGTAATCACGTAGTAATCGCGTTTCGGCGTGGCCGAGGCGATAATGTCAATCTGGCGGGCATTGAGGCCCATATCCGTATACAAATCCCGTTGCCCTTCCTGTCGTGCTGAAAGGTTCGCAAGCAAGATTTGCGTCGGGCAGGACTCCACAAGCACGTCAAAAATGCCGGAGCGTTTGGCGTCGGAAAGGGATTGCGTGGCCAGGAGTACGGCGCAATTCGCTTTGCGGAGCACTTTCAGCCACTCTCGTATTTTGGCGCGGAAAACCGGATGCCCAAGCATGATCCAAGCCTCATCAAGTATCAGGAGCGAAGGTTGCCCATTGAGCGCGTTTTCAATCCGATGAAAGAGGTAGAGCAAGACGGGGATCAGGTTTTTGTCCCCCAGGTTCATGAGGTCTTCCAGTTCAAAAACCATGAACGGCGACATGCCCAAGGTGTCCGGCTTGGCGTCCACAAGACGCCCCATAGCCCCTTCCCGTGTGTAGTGGCGGAGGGCTTGCTTTATGTCTTCTCCCTGCACGAAACTGTAAAAACTGGACAGGGACCGCAGATGTTCCGGGTTCGAGCGGACCAGGGACATGGCTTCATGAATGGCGTTTTTATGGAGCGGTAAGACGTTCAAGCCTTGCAACTCCAACAAAGAGGCCACCCACTCTTCCGCCCAGGACTGTTCAGAATCGGAATCAACATATTGCAACGGCGCGAACGACAGGCCGCCCGCGCCCACGTCATAATGAGCGCCGCCCGCCGCGAGGCACAGCGGAAGCAGGCTTCGCCCCTTGTCAAAGGCGAAAATCTGAGCGCCAGCGTAGCGCCGGAATTGCGCCGCGATCAGCCCCAGGAGCGTGGACTTGCCGGAGCCGGTAGGCCCAAATACAAGTGTATGGCCAAGATCGCCGGAATGGAGGTTGAAAAAAAACGGCGTGGCCCCGTCCGTGGTCAACACGGCCAGAGGCGGCGAGTCGGGCGGATAGAACGGACAAGGGCAATGCGCGGCCCCTTCCCATACTGAGGACAGCGGCAGCAAGTCCGCAAGGTTCAACGTGGACAGGAGAGGCCGCCGCAGATTTGAAAAACTGTTGCCCGGAATACTGCCCAACCAGGTTTCCAGGGCATTGATCGTTTCAATCCGGCAGCCGAAACCGAGCGTTTGTACCGTGCGCCGCAGTTCCCGCGCCCAATCCTGCAACGTCTCCCGGTTTTCGTGCATGAGCACGACGCAGGACGTAAGATAGCCCGCGCCCACATACCCCCCCTGTACTTCCGTCATGGCCTGTTCCGCATCTTCGGCCATAAGCAGAGCGTCCCGGTTCGCCCGCGCGTTCGGGTTATTCAGGAATTGATCGAGAAACCTGTAAACCTGTTGCCGCCATCCCTTCCGGTACGAATTGATTTCCGCCACAGCATCAAATTGATCCAGACAAATAAAACGACTGGACCAGCGATACGAGAGCGGGAGGCCATCCAGTGCCGCCAGCATGGCGGGCCATGATTCTTGCGGCAAACCGTCTATGGACAACATGGCCAAATGCCGGGAACCCAAGCGCGGCACAATTCCGCCCACAAGTTCTTCACTGGCAAGTATGGCGTCCAAGTACATGGGCGTATCCGGCACTCGGACAGGATGCAGATCGCCCGTCAAACAATGTTGCAGATGAGAAAGCACGTCTGATTGCCGGTAGGCGTTTCCGTCTGGATCAAAGGCGTCATACTCGCCCAGGCGTTCCAGATGGAGCACGGCGGACAGGGCATCTTCCAATTCTTCCAGGATATTTTCAAAGTGGGCAAGCCCCTTGTCCAACACTCCGGCAGAGGCCGCGCCGGATTGCGTTCCGCCAGCCAACCGCGTGGCGTTGAAATCCGGCTTGTACGTTACGGAAAGGATCGTGTTTGTGCTATAGCAGGTGCCCCGACCGAAAAACTCCCGGCGCTCATCATCGATCAGTTGCGTGACAGGATCGGGAAAACGGCTTGCCTCACGGGGCGGATAAGCCGCGTGTGGACTGCGGATCGCGTCCATATGCAGCATCCACCCCGTCCCCAGAAGTTTGATCGCGTTATTGAATTGCGCGGACTGATAGGCCAACTCGTCCGGTGTGGCGCTGGCCGTATCCTGTCCTCGAACTTCCCAAGCCCCCAAAAAGGAACCGTCTTTATTCAGGACCACACCCGGCGCGACTAGCGCGGCATAGGGAAGGAGGTCCGGCAGCCCCTTGGCTTTTGTGCGGAAGTCGGCAAGTTTCAGCATGTGAAACCCCCTTCCCGCCAGCGCCCGGACTTGGCCCTGTAAAAATCCTGTTGTTTGATATGCCGCAGCCAGACCCGCGACATGATCGGATCAGCCTTTGCCATGCGCCGCAGCGCGAACACGACCACCATCCAAAAGACCACGGCAGACACGCCGGAAAGGACCGTCAGGCCCCCCACGCCGACCAGCAGTGCCACCAGCCCGGCCGTCATGACCAGTTCCCGTTCCGCGCCGAGTACGTGCGCGTGTCTATGCAACGATTGATGTATGGGCAGCGTCCGCATCACAGCACCGCCCCGGAAAAGGAAAACACCGAATTGACGATGGACGACGCGAAAGCGATAAAGGAAATTCCGAAAACGACGCCGAGCAGCAGCTTGAAGCCCCCGGAAATGTCGTCTTTGTTCATGATGAATATGATCCCGCAGATCGCCATAGCGGTGATCGAAATCCACTTGCCAGCCGGGCCGGTGATGGTGTTCACCACACGTTCCAAGGGGCTGGAAAATTCCGTAATGCCCCCGGAGGCGGCGGCGATTTCAGGGAAGAGACAAAGGCACAAGGCCGGAAGGCAAAAAAGGAGCCAACGGCCTTTAGTGCTGTTCGAGGAGGGCTTCAGATGTACGCGCATGACGATCTCCGTAGAGGCCGTCTTGCGGCGCGAGGTTGGGGCGCGAGGCCCGCAGGATCAGGCGGGTTTTGCAACGAGGGCAAACAAGCTCTATAACTCCGGCTTGCACATCCCCCCGTGCCAGCAACCTATGACAGTTGCCGCAACGTATATCCGTGTTGCTTTTGGTGGTATCCATAGCCCTCTCATGCGGCGGAAACAGTATAGACGTTGCTCGTTTCGTACTGTTCCGTTTTAGGATTGAATCCATGCACTTTGATGATCTGGGAAAGACGGCGGCGATTATCCGGCGTTTTTTCCATAAAGACGATCACGTCAACACCTCTTCCAATAAGTTTTTGCTTGGAACCTAAGCCAGCCTCCTCCACAAGCTCTTCCAAGCGAGGCAGCGCCTCTTCCGCGCTGTCCGCGTGAAACGTGCCCACGCCGCCAGGGTGTCCGGTATTCCACAGTTTGAGCAGTTCCAGGGCGGCAGAGTCGCGCACCTCACCGATAAGAATACGCCGGGGAGCATAACGCATGGCAACCTTGGCCAGAGTCCGCATATCCACCCCGGCCAGTGGCGAGGTACGAAAAAAAACCGTGTTCGGGCTTTGGGATTGCAGTTCCGCCGTGTCTTCCAGAATAAGCAGCCGATGCGAGGGACAGAGCAGGGCTATTCTCTGGATGATTGCGTTGACAAAGGTTGTTTTGCCGCTGGACGTGCCGCCTACGACCATGATGTTTTTGCGAGTCACTACAGCGTGTTCAAGGAACGGCACCACGGCGGGCGTGATAACGCCATCCGCCACGTAGTCTTCAACGCTCATCACCTTGCTGGCCTTTTTGCGGAGAGAAAAAGACGGAGCGCTTACAATGGGCGGAAAGGTCGCCTCGAACCTGGACCCGTCCAACGGAAATTCCCCTTCGATGATCGGGGAGTGATCGTTGACCGTCAGATCCAGAGCACTGGCCACCAGGGAGAGCACGGCCCGACTCCGTACCGGCTCCATTGTGCCGATAGGCTCCTGATCCTGTCCGTACCGCTCGATCCACAGCATCCCGTCAGGGTTCAACATAATTTCAATCACTTCAGGATTTTTCAGGGCATCCATGAACAGCGGGCCGCAGTTGTAGGCCAGCGTTTCCCGAAATCCTGCATCCGTGGCCATCATCACCGCACCCCCCGCAGTACGAACACCGCTACATTGACCAGGGCCGAAACTGCCACAATGGCCGCAGCATACCACATGCCGCTTTTGAGGCTTTGCAGTTGGCCCGCGTGTTCGGCAAACACTTTGCGGATGCCCTCAACCGAGGACGCGGAAAGTTGCGCGGCCAAGGCATCCGTGGCCCCCTGAACTCCTTTGACATAGGCGTCCGTTTTGCCCGCCATGAGCGCCGCCAGAGCCTTGCCATGCCGGGCATGGAGCTTGTCCACTTCGCCCAAGTAGGCATTGAGCAGCGTTACGATCATGAGCATGGGATCGTCTTTCGGTACGATGGTTTCATGCTCTTTGGCCAACAGTGCCCGCACATCGTCAAGAGTCAGGCCGATCCCGTCCGGCAATGCCGGGGAAACGGCACCCGCATTTTGTGTTTCTTCTTGTTCAGACATGTCCCCCCCTACGCAATTCCGGCTTGTTCGACCACGGCGATAAGGCTTTGCCAGTACCGATTCAGACGGGACCGCACCGCAATGGATGAACTGGAATCAATCCCGGCCTTAAAGCTCATCCGTTTAGCAAAAAGCTCCTCCAAATCTTTGCCGATTGTGGCCTTGTTGCCTTGTGGAAGCGTGATGATCGCTTGAAATTGACTGAAAAAATCCTGATAAATCTGGAATTGCTCAAAACCTTTGCCGTCTCTCTGTATCTCTCCAAAGTACGGATTTAACCACACCACAATGGGAGTATCCGGGAAGCCTTCCGCCAGTACCTTCAAACCGGAAAGCGTATCGCCAAGAGCCTGTCCGCCAGTGATCACCGTATGAAAAAAGACTTGGTGCCCTTGTTCCCGGAGAAGGGAGAGCAAGGCGTTTTCTTTGATATAGGCTCCAAGGGCGACAAATGAGGACGCGCCATTGTCCACAATGGCGTGCATCTGTTCCGGCAGATAAAATAGCTCGTCAAGAAGCTGATCGAAGGCTCTAGCGTCTATGTTGTCATTTTTCAGAATATCGAGGCTGGTGACGCCGAACTCTGCATAGCTGGACAGCGTGGCGTTAACCGGATCAGTGTCAAATGCCGCGACATCTTTGCCGAGTGCGGTCAGGGTTTGATACAGGATCACGGCGACGACAGACTTTCCAACGCCGCCTTTACCCTGTTGGATAAAATGGATTGTGCCCATAAGATTTACTCCTTCTTAAAAAACAGAGTTGAGATCAACGGACTTTGGGTCCTTAAATGTCTCTCCGTCCACCTTGGCGACTTTTGGAACGTTTGACCGGGAAAGGCCAGACTGAGGCGTGCTCAAATTGCCGGGCCTAGTGAGCGCTTGCGAGGAAGCCGGATACAGACTGGCTACATGCAGGGCATTACTGGCGGATTTGGCGATCAGCTTGCAGAACGTCACATAGGCCATAGAAATGCGTCCCTCTTCCACAAGTCGCGCATGGACCATTTTTTTGTCGAAACCTTGAGCAAGAAAGCGCTCGATTTCATCCATGCAGGCAATGAACTCAACCCGCGCAGCGTTGCGTCGAAGTCGATCCGTTTCAGTGCTCATACGTGCCCCGTTCGGAATTTTTTGCCATATCTTCTTCAATTTCTTCAGACTTTCGGCGTAGGAAAAGCTCTATGCGCGGATTCAGCGCTTTACCCTCTTCGATTGTTTTTCGGATATTCCTATATTGCCGTTCCGTGTAGCTTAGAGCGTATGCTGCCGCTGTGTGCGTCCCATAATGAGATAACAACTTGGAAATAACGTCTTTCATAGTTCCACCTTGCGGGAATTTTTTGCCGGTAGACACTTGCTCTTTTATCAAGATTTTCCTAATAGACAAGGAAAGATTTTCCGGTATGATGAAATTTCCTGAAAGAATTTCACCCCCCGGAGCAAAATCATGGAAGAAGTAATGGATTTTTCTAGACGTTTTGAACGGGCTTTTGTTGAACTGGTGGGTCGCCGCCTGGAAAAACAAGGCTGGAAGAAAGGCGAGTTTGCCGCCAAAGTTTGGCCGGACGTGGATCAGCGTTCCGCCGCTGTTCTTTGGTCTTCCGTATGCAAGGCGGGAAAAAATGGTAGACCGCGTAACGTCTCGATTGCCGAGGCGTTACGCATTGCCGATGTGTTGGGGGAAGATGTAGGCTATCTTTTCGCTATCGCTAGGGAAAGCGTCAAAGAGGAGCAGGAAACGCCGCAAAAATGAAGCCCCATCGGAATGGGGCGGGAGGATATATGGAACGGGGTGAAGCTGTGGCTGTTTTGGAGCGGGACTTTGAGGGAAAAGCACGGGAACTTGCGAGCATCATGTTCACTATTTGTGAACAACAACGGTCAGATAACGTGCCTACACAGATAGATAAAGCCCTCATGGCGACGGCCTTGACGTTGCAGGAGTCTTTAAGGGCATTTATCGAAGTGAGTCGAATAAATCAGGAAAATCCGAATAATATATCAAGATTACCCGAATGAAAAAGATAGGCATTAGAATCAGGATATTCTTAATATATGTGACGCTGTTCAATAGCGGAATGGGGAATAGAACTGGCGTCCTGAATGCGTCCAAAGTGATAGCGAGTAAAGACAGCAGCAAACAAATTTAGCAAGCTATTACGATGGGGGTAAAATTGGGGGTAAAACTTGGAACAAACATGGAATAAAATAAAAATAAACAGAGTATTATAAATATATTTCTAGTGCCCCCGCCCCACCAACAGCTCAGTCCAACGATGGACAGAAAAGGCCAAAACACCTTGCAAATAAAGGGTTTTGGCCTTTCTCTTTGTCCGACAGAATCCGGCCCAAAGTGCCTTTGTACTCAATTGCCTTGATAAGAATTTGAGTAGAAATGAATTCCAGAAACTTCGGTAATCCTCCCATTTTTAGGAGCACTTACAAGTAGAGCCTAAGACACCTGTGCGAGCTTCATGGCGGGTTTATTGCTCTGGAAACTGGCGGCTACCGTGCATAACGCGCAAAATCTGCACTCTATCAGCCAGTACGCGATAAATAAGTGCATATGGCGTGTCTTTGACGAGCCATTCTCTGGTGCTGGGTACTCTCCCCGGCTTGCCTGCACCCGGAAGCGTGGCGAGGTGGTGGGGTGCGCTGTAAATGCGCTTCACATAGTCCTCTACCGCGTCAAAAGCCAAGCCTTCGCCAAATAGATAGTCAGTTATGCCGCCCATGTCTTTCGCAGCGGCTTCAGTCCAGTGAATTATCAGTGGGCTACGGGGCGACATTGAAGCCCTTCGCCTTTAGCCGCGCTCCCATTTCTTCATGACTGATTACCCGGCCCGCGTCCGCATCATCTATTCCCTTTTGTACTCCGGCGAGATACCATGCCTCACGCTCAAGGTATTGGGCAATGGCTTCCTTGATTATCCAGGCGCGAGGCCTGTCCATCTGCTCGGCCATTGTATCCAGTTGGACGCGTATTTCCGGGTCGAGCCGGATTGTCGTTGTCGTTGGTTGCATACGTACTCCCTTGCATGTTCTTATGTATCCTTATGTATGCTTAGAGAATACATACTTCCAATTGACTTGGCAAGGTCCGAAATAAAAATGGGACTCGATTTCTCAAGTCCCTGCCTCCAATCTCATTTTTTTCCGCTCTTTTTCCGATCCTTCTTACTAGTCTCAATCACAGTAGTTTTAGGTCTTTTTTCAGCTTCTTTAACCGGGATGAATTTGCCTGAGCCTGCATCTCTGCCGATTTTCTGATCTGCCATTATCAACTCCTATATGAAGGTTATACATGTTAGAACGCGAATAACTGTCTAGAGAATATCAAGAATCGTTCGCGCATTTTCTCCCCCAAAAGACAGCAGATCTCTTTGACCGGGTGATCACGCCATCGAACTCAGGTCCGTATCACGCTACCAAATAGAAAAATTTTTCATTTGAGTACGAATTTGAGTAAGTAAATATGAATAAAAATTTTATTTCTTTTATTATAACCAGTTAATCATATTTTTAGGTGGACGCCGCCTCCACCAACCCCCAATTTCACCAAGGCTCACGGTGTCTCACAAAGACCCGTGAGCCTTTTTTCAAGGGCTACTGTCAGATCTAATCAAGACTACCCCAGGTAAAACAACTAGCTAACAAAGCGCTATTGGCTGTCCGGACAACCGGGACCGCCCCTGTCCGAATTATACGCTTGAAGTAACATCTTTTTAGTGTTACGTTGTTGTCATGATACTGAGCTATAAAGACGGCCGGGCGGAGGGTTTGTTCCAAGGGATGCATGTCGCTGGCCTGCCGCCGGACATCCAGCGCGTTGCCATGCGTAAGCTCAAAGTCCTGCACAACGCCGTTTCGCTGAACGACTTGCGTGTTCCTCCCGGAAACAGGTTGGAAATTCTCAAAGGAAACCGGGCCGGACAGCACAGCATCCGCATCAACAGCCAATGGCGGATATGCTTCGTCTGGAAAGACGGGAACGCCTACTCCGTTGAAATCGTCGACTATCACTAGGAGAACGCCATGACTGACCGCATGCTGCCCGTGCATCCGGGCGAAATTTTGAATGAAGAATTTTTGAAGCCCATGGGCATAAGCCAGACCCGCCTTGCGCTGGACACCGGCATGCCACAGAGCCGCATCCAGGGCATTATCGCCGAAAAGCGCGGCATCTCCGCCGACACGGCGGTGCGTCTGGCCGCTTACTTTGGCAACAGCGCGGAGTTCTGGCTCAACTGCCAGGTCTCTTATGAGCTGGACATGGTGGCCTATTCCGGCAAGCGCGATGAAATCCTGTCTCGTGTGCATCCTCATTCCGCTCGTGTTAATGTCCCGACTCTTCCATAACCTTGTTGCCCTGATAGCTGGTCACCCGCAGCGCAAGGCAGAGGTGGTCCCTTTTGGATAAAGAAAAGACGTCCTGCGGATCGACAACGCAAAAATGCAAAAGCCCCCATGCGCGCGGGCAGGAACCCGGGTACGCATGAGAGCTTTCTGGGAAAAAGACAAAAGCGCAGAGGCTCACCCAACTGGGCGAATTTCTGCGCTTTTGTGAAGAGTGGCGTCACCAACGGGATTTGAACCCGTCTTAGCGGCTTGAGAGGCCGCCGTCCTAACCGGATAGACGATGGTGACAGCGAGGTATGTGTTTACGGGCAGAAGTGGCGTTTGTCAAGCAATATGTGTCGCAAAAAGCAAAAATACGGGCATTGCCCTGTCAGCACCCCTGATGCTATGTTTTCTCCGCCAGATAAGGAGGGAGCACATGCGTCATTTTGGGAGGAGCTTTGCGGGCATCTATTGCGGTTCTGCCCCAGGTTTGGCCCGGCTGTCCGGGCTGTTGCTTGGGCTTTTGTGCCTGTTGCTGCTGCAGGCCTGCGGCGGACGTCAGGCCCACCAGCCGCACGAAGCCGGTTTGCCCTCCTGGATGGGCACGGTGGAGGACTTGCGCCGTTTTCCGCAGGATCTGAATGGCTACGCCGCCCGCGCCGGAAAGGACAAGGAACTGTTCTCCGCGGCGGAGCAAAGCGTCCAGGTAGCCCGCTTCATGCGCATCTATTTTGGCCCATGGGAAATGACCAAAACCTCGGTAAGCCGGCGCGACGCCGCCGCCATTTTCCACCGCGCGCGTGGATTTAAATACGACGACGTCCGCTGGACGCAGGAAGAGTGGGACGCCATAAGCCGCAACGCGGCCATGGGCGCTTTTCCGTCCCGCAGCACATGGGCCATCACCGTGCGTGCTACCGACCTGCGTGAAATGCCCACCAGCCAGACCCGCTTTGCCGAGCCCACGCCCGACCCGCGCGCCAATCCTTTTGATTATTTTCAGTATTCTCTCCTGCCCGTGGGTACGCCGCTGCTCATTGCCCATACCACCAGGGACGGACGCTGGCATTTTGTGGAGTGCCCCATCGCCGCTGGTTGGGTAGCTGCCGACGACGTGGCCGCCGTGGACGCCGCATTTGCGCACACCTATCGCGACGGCCCGTTTGCCGCCTTGGTGCGCGATCCGGTGCGCCTGGTTACAGCGGGGGGGACGACGGCTACGGCGGGCATCGGCGCGCTGCTGCCTCTGCGTAACGATAATCAGAATGGGCAAGACCATATGCGCGTACTGCTGCCCCAACGCGGGCCCGACGGCATGGCACGGACTGAGGCCGTTACCCTTGCGGCCGCGGACGCCGCCCCTTGGCCCTTGCCGCCCACGCCCGGCAACATCGCCCGGCTGGGCAATCGCATGATGGGGCAACACTACGGCTGGGGCGGCATGTTCGGCCTGCGCGACTGCTCTGCCATGACCCGCGACCTGTTGGCCCCTTTTGGCATCTGGCTGCCGCGCAATTCCGTGGCCCAGGCCCGCACCGGGTCTGTCCTGCCCCTGGAAGGCATGAGCACCGCGGAAAAAGAAGCCGCCATACTGCGTTACGGCGTCCCCTTTTTGAGTCTGGTGGGCATGCGCGGACACATTACCCTCTATGTGGGCAACTACCGTGGGCGGCCGGCCATTCTCCACGACGTCTGGGGCGTACGGGTGGTACAGGACGGCGACGACGACGCCCGGCTGGTGCTGGGCCGGGTGGTGATCACGTCCATTACGCCCGGTGCGGAACTGCCGAATCTCTACCGCACCGTGACCTTTGCGGACAGGCTGCGCACCCTGTCCACTCCTGCGGATACCCTGCGGTGAACACGTTGCACATGTGCGTCCCGGCCGCAGCTGCGGGGCAACGCCTGGACCGGGTACTGGGGCAGGAACTGACCGGAATTTCTCGTGCGGCCCTGCAAAAGGCCATCAAAGCCGGGTACTGCCGGGTTGACGGCCTTACGCAAAACCAGCCGGACTGCCGCCTGCGCGAGGGGCAGGTGGTGGAACTTCAGACGCCGGAAGCAAGCTCGTCCCTGCGGGCTGAAGAGGGGCATCTGGAAATTCTCTGGCACGACGAACACCTGGCAGTGTGCAACAAACCCGCCGGGCTTACTGTGCACCCCTGCCCGTCCTGTCCGGAACATACCCTGGTGCAGCGCTTGCTGGCGCGTTTTCCGCAACTGGCCAAGCTGGAAGGGCTGCGGCCCGGCATTGTTCACCGTCTGGACAAGGACACCAGCGGCCTTCTGGCGGTGGCCCTGACTGAGGCCGACCGTCTGGCCCTGAGCGCCGCCTTTGCCGGCCGTGTAGTGCACAAGGAATACCTGGCTCTGGTGTGGGGCCGCCCTGCGGACGCGGGCGAATGCCGCAAACCGCTCGGCCGTCACCCCACGGCAAAAGTCAAACGCGCGGTGCTGCCTGAAGCGCGCGGCGGCAAACCCGCCCACACTGCCTGGAGGCGGCTTTGGAGCGCGCCGGACGGGCGCTGCTCTTTGCTGGCCGTCCGGATATTTACGGGCCGCACCCATCAAATCCGCGTTCATCTGGCCCATGTGGGACACCCCCTGCTGGGCGACCGGCTCTATGCCCCCAAGGACGTGCGGGCCCTGGCCCCACGCCAGATGCTGCACGCCTGGCGGTTGGAGCTGCCCCACCCTGTGGACGGCGCGCTTTTACGCTTCTCCTGCCCGCCGCCGGAAGATCTGTTGGAGACTGCCCTGGCGGCCACACGCCGGATGCGGCGTATGGTGATCACGGGCAGCCCCGGCAGCGGCAAATCCGCCCTCACGGAGAATATTGCCGCCACAGGCGTGCCTGCCATCAGCGCCGACGCTCTTGTGGCCCGACTGTACGCTCCAGACGGGGCCGCCGGCCCGTGGCTGGACCGTATGACCCCGGACGCAGGCATTCTCACAGCCCAAGGCGGGGTGGACAAGGCCGCCCTGCTGGCGGCCATGCGCGACAATCCCGGTTTGCGTCGAGAGGTGGAACAGCTGGTGCACGGCTTGGTGCGCGCGGCTGTGGAGGAATTTTGGAATGCCGCCGAGGCTGCGGGCCATGCCCTGGCCGTGGCCGAAGTGCCGCTGTATTTTGAAAGCGGCTGGCAGGACGTCTTTTCTCCCGCACCTCTGGTGGTAGGCGTACACTGCCCCAAAGAATTGCGCGACCGGCGCATCCGTGCGACGCGCGGCTGGGCTGACGACAAGCTGGCCGCGCTGGAGTCCTGGCAGTGGCCGGAGCCGCGCAAGCTGGCGGCTTGCGATCTGGTGGTGGACAATACGGGCGACAGGGAAACCCTGCGCACCACCGCCCAAAAACTGCTTCAGGATATAGCGGTTGCAACGCGCGCGGACGAAGCCGCACGCGCGCGGGAAATTGCTGCATTGTGGCAATGACCGCAGGTGACGCTTTACCGCAAGCAATGACGACATTTCGGATTTTTGTATTTTTTTCGGGGTGTTCTTGACAATTTTCTGCAAGAGGAGTTATAGCTCACACACTATACTAAATGATACCAACAAGTTCGAGTTGCCTCATGCCGGACAGTCCGCAGTTTACGGAATTTGCCTGTGCCAACCCTCTGGTGTTGGCTCTGGAAATCACCAGTGCCGCCCTGTTGCACGACAACAAGGATGACTTTCTGCGCAGCGCGTTGGCAGCGATTGGTGAAGCCCTGCACTGTGGTCAGGTCACTCTGACGGAACGACAGGACGGGCATTGGCATGTGCCCGCCACCTGGCAGAACCCCGTGCAGAATCCCCCCTTGCCGGATCCGGCGCTGGATGACCTTGCGCCGGTGCTGGAGGCTTTCGACAAGCGCAAAAGCCTGGTTGTGGAAAATGCCAACGACCTGCCCGAAGGCCCCCTTAAAAAACTTTTCACATTCCGGCAGGTGCTTTCAGCCTACTGTCTTCCTATTCTGCATGAAGGGGATCTCTACGGGGGCATATGCCTTTCCCGGCGCATTTCCCAAACGCCGTGGACGCTGGAAGAATCCAGCATTTGCCACCTTATGGGCAATATTCTGGCCATTTCCTTGATCCATTTTCGTCTTTACAACAAAATAAAACGCAAGCACCAGCAGCTGCGCGACATCCTCAATGCCTTTAGTGAGCCCATAAGCATTGTAGACATGGAAACGCACGAAGTCCTGTTCATGAACAGAAAGCAGCAAGAAAGCGCCAGGGAGCTTTCTGCCCGCAGCACCCTTTGTTACCGCCGCATTATGGGGCGTGAAAGCCCCTGCCCCTTCTGCACCAATGACATCATTGCCCGACAGGCGGGCCAGCCCTACCACTGGACCTATACCGACGAAAAAAGCCGCCGCTCCTTTTCCGTGATGGACAAGGCCATTCGCTGGGACAACAACAGGCTGGTCCGGCTTTCCATCGCCACAGACGTCACAGACCTTTTACACAATCAGCGCGAGCGAGAAAAGGCCGTGCTGGCTTCGCAGGCCAAGAGCGAATTTCTCGCCCACATGAGCCATGAAATCCGCACGCCCATGAACGGCATTATCGGCCTTACCCTGCTGGCTCTGCAGTCCAAACCCAACCCAGAACAACGCGACTATCTGCAAAAAATCCGGACTTCCGCCACCAGTCTGCTGAACATCATCAACGACATTCTGGACCTTTCCAAAATTGAAGCAAACAAAATGGAGCTGGACAGTGCCAACTACAGCCTTGACGAAGTGCTGGAATTCGCCCATACCTCCATCCGCTTTCCTCTGGAACAAAAAGGCCTGTCCTTTGACTGTCAGGTGGAGGCAGACGTACCGCACAAACTCTGGGGCGACGGGCTGCGGCTCAAACAGGTGCTGCTCAACCTGCTGAGTAATGCGGTTAAATTTACGGCCAGCGGCGGCGTACAGTTGCGCATCTGCCGCGAAAGCGACGCCAGCGACGAATTTCTGCACTTTTATGTGCAAGACACGGGCATGGGCATCAGCCAGGAATACCAACAGCACCTGTTTGAGCCCTACACCCAGGCCAGTTCCAACATCAGCCGCCGTTTCGGCGGCACGGGCCTGGGCCTGACCATCTGCAAGCGCATGGCGGAACTTATGGAAGGCAGCCTTTGGTGCGAAAGCGAGTTGGGCAAAGGTTCTATCTTTCACCTGCGCATTCCCTGCAGCCTGGCCCGCAATACCTACTGCCCGTCCGAGGAAGAGGATGCCCAGCCACTGCCGGACCTCCCCCCCAACAGCCGCATCCTGCTGGTAGAAGACAATGAAATCAATCAGGAAGTGGCGCGGGCTTTGCTGCAGCGGGCCGGTCTGCACTGCGATTTGGCTGAAAACGGCAGCGAAGCCGTGCGCATGGTGCGCACCACCCCGTATGATCTGGTGCTCATGGACGTCTATATGCCCGTCATGGACGGCCTGCACGCCACCAGAGAAATACGCCGATACCTCAGCCGCCATGCCCTAGGCAAGCACCTGCCCATTATCGCCATGACCGCCGTAACGTTGCCCGAAAACGTGGACGAAATGATCGCCGCCGGTATGGACGACCACATCGCCAAGCCGTTTAATCTGGCCGTGCTGCGCAAAAAACTCAGCCGCTGGCTGCAACCAGCTGTCCATAACCATGTCATCGCATCCCAAAATTCCCAAAACTAACGCCGCCCGCCTGCTGGAAAAATTGGCTATTGCCTACTCTCTGCACAGCGCGCCGGTGGACGAAGAGGATCTTTCCGCTGTTACCATGGCCCACAATCTGGGCGTGCCGCCCCAATGCGTTTTCAAAACGCTTGTGGCGCGTGGGGACAAAACCGGCGTGCTCATGGCCTGCATCCCGGCCAACGCCGAGCTGGACCTCAAAGCCCTGGCAGCGGCTTCCAGCAACAAGCATGTGGACATGGTGCCTCTTAAGGAAGTGCGCCCGCTTACCGGCTATGTGCGCGGCGGCTGTTCGCCCCTGGGCGGCAAAAAAGCCTGGCCTGTTTTTGTGGACGCCAGCGCCGCCCGGCAAGAGGCTATATTTGTCAGCGCCGGTCTGCGCGGCGTCCAACTGCGCCTTGCCCCGTCAGACCTGCTCCGTGCCGTGCACGGCGCGTTTGCCACGCTGGCCAAAGCCGCTCCCCCGTCCGTAGAAGCGTAATCCTGCATATTGCTACACTAACAAGCCGGCGTTTTTCCTTTACTTTTCTTCACAGCTCCGCACTCTTATTGACATCCGGAGCGCTTTGCGTACTCTAAAAAGAGTATGCAAAGCCACGCCCTCCGCTACTGCGGCGGTCGCTTGCCGTGTTTTCCAGGCAGGCCGGTCCTGCTCATTCTACCGGAGCTTCTATGAAAAACCGCAATCTGCTTCTGACTCTGGTTCTGGTCACTTTTTTGCTGCTGCTGGGGGGCTGGATGCTTTCCTTCTTCCGCACCAGTGTGGCTGTACGCCGGGCTCCGACGTCTCCCGCGCCGGCTGCCGCAGCATCCGCAGCGCCGACGGCGCAGCAGGCCCTGTTCAATCCTCCCCGGCCGGAGGACGCGCCGGAAAAAATCCGGCCCCAGGTTCTGCTGGGCTACAAAATCATGACCGAAACCCAGAAGTACGCCGGGCAGTACGTGGGCAACGGCCTTTCCTGTTCCAGCTGCCACTTTGACGGCGGCCGCAGCCTTGAGAGCATTCCGCTGGTGGGGTCTGGGGCCACCTATCCCCAGTACCGCAGCCGGCAGAAGTATACCACAGACCTGGCCCTGCGCGTGCAGGACTGCTTTGAGCGCAGCATGAACGGCAAGGCCCCGGCTCTGGACAGCCAGATCATGCAGTCCCTGCTGGTTTATCTACAGTGGATTTCCAAAGATATTCCCGTGTACGCCAAGCTGCCCTGGGCCCTGCCCCACAGCCTCGAAAACGCCCATCAGCCCGATGCGGCCGCAGGTGAGCGCGTGTACACCGAAGTCTGCGCCCGCTGCCACGGCAGCGACGGGCAGGGCACGGATATTGCCCCGGCCCTCTGGGGCGACGGTTCCTATAACGACGGCGCCGGCATGCACCGGGTGCGCACCTTTGCCGTGTTCACCTGGAAATTCATGCCCAAGAGCGCGCCCTCGCTCAAGCAGGAAGAGGCTCTGGACGTGGCCGCCTTTGTCAATAGCCGTCCTCGGCCCAAGTTCGTCGCCAGTCACCCTGAAGTCATCGAGCGGGTCATCCCCCTGCCGAAAGGAAAATAGGCCATGGTCTTTCCCATCCTGCATATTCCCGGCCTGGGCGACGGCATGACCATAGCCCTGGACGCCGTGCTGCATGTGCTCATCAGTCACGGGATGGCCATAGGCTTCATGACCATGCTCGTCCTGTTCCAGACGCTGACCTGGCGCGGCAAGGGAGCCTTTTGGGCGCGCATCACCCGTCGCCTGCTGGGCACAGCCGTGGTCATTACCACTTCTGTAGGCGCGGTGACGGGCGTGGGCATCTGGTTCATCACCGGGGCTCTGGCTCCGGAAGGCATAGGCGCGCTCATCCACCTCTTTTTCTGGCCCTGGTTCATTGAGTGGATGGCCTTTACCTCCGAGGTCTGTCTTCTGCTCATTTACTACTACCTTTGGGACAAGCTGCAAGAAACCCGTCCCGGACTGCTGGCCGCCGTGGGCTGGAGCTATGTGGGCATGGCGGTCATTTCCGCCGTGCTCATTTCCGGCATTCTGGGTTTTATGCTCACGCCGGACGGCTGGCCCTGGGGACGCTCCTTTACCGATGCCTACTTCAACCCCACCTTTATTCCCCAGGTCTTTCTGCGCCTGGGCGCCGGCCTCTGCCTGGGGGCGCTGCTGCTCCTGGGCTGGACAGCCTGGCGGTTTGACGGCACGGCGGTGCAACGCGCAAAAGCGCTGCGCTGCACCGGGGGCGCGGCGCTGGGCGCGGCGTTGGTCACGGCCGTAAGCGCCTGGATCTACTTTGCCCGCATTCCGGATACGTATCTGACCCACTGGAAGTTTGCGGTGGCCACATCCTACCTTTCACAACTGCCGGACTTTCTGCCGCTGCTCAATACGGCAGCAGCGCTCTGCATTGTGCTGGCGGCTCTGGCGGGCCTGGGCCGCCGCCCACTGCTCAGCCGCGCGCTCTGCATCCCCGCCCTGCTCTGCTGCGTGACGCTGTTTATGGAATTTGAACGGGTACGCGAATTTGTGCGCGGGCCCTACTTGGTGCCCGGCTACATGTACGCCAACCAGATTCCCCTGACGGAAAATGAAGCCCTGCTGGCCGGCAATGCCCCCCTCCTGCCGCGCACCCGCTGGCTGAATACGGATGCCGGCCTCTCCCCCGGTGAAACCGCCGGTCGGGCCCTGTTTGCCGCCAACTGCGGCGTCTGTCATGCGGAAAGCGGTATCAACGGCATTGACCAACGCCTGACCGGGCGCAGTCTGGATGGGGTGGTGGCCATGGTAGGCATAACCCAGCGCCTGGCCCCCTACATGACGCCCTTTACCGGTTCGGAAGAGGAGCGCCTGCTTCTGGCGCAGTATATCTACGGCCTGGCCGCGGCCCACGACAAAGCCCGCCACACCGTGGGGGAGAAGTAGCCATGCCGCAGTGGAACGACCTCTTTCTGGCTTTGCCCGTTTCTGAAAACGTGCTGGACGCCCTGCTGTTCATCAGCTTCGGCCTGCATCTGCTGTTCGTGCTGCTTATGCTGGGTACGGCCATGCTGGGCCTGGCCCTGTTTCTGCACGCCCTGCTCCACAACAACACGGCACAGCAACCCTGGAACAGCCATCTGGTGCACAGCCACCTGGGCCTCAAAAGCCTGGCCGTGGTGCTGGGCGTGGCCCCTTTGCTGGTGATGCAGGTTCGCTATTCTTATGCCTTTTTTACCACAACGGGGCTGTTTTCGTACAGCTGGCTGGCCATCATCCCTCTGCTGATTCTGGCCTTTCTGCTTATCGACGCCTTTGGGCACAAGCTCACTGGCAATGCCTTGCTGGCCTTTGTCTGCGGCATTCTGGGGGTAGGCGCGCTCATGACCGTGCCCGCCGTATTCACCGGCGCGCTGGCCCTTATGGAGCGTCCCCAGCTCTGGCCCGTCTTTGCTGCTGCGGGCTTTGGCCCACAAGCGCCGCCGGCCCTCCACTGGCTCTTGCGCTACCTGCATGTGCTGGGCGCGGCGCTGGTGCTGGGCGCGGCTTTCCACCTCTTTTTTTCCACCAAGGACCAGCCCCGCAAAGCCCTCATGCTGCGCCGCTGGCTGTGGTGGAGCCTGCTGGCCCAGCTGGTTCTGGGCTTGGGGCTGCTGCTCACTGTGCGGACGAGCTGGAACGGGCCGGTGCTGACCAGTCTGGCTGTGGGCGTGCTGGCGACTCTGGGCGTGCTGCTGGTGCTGCGGCGCACGGGACGACGTACGGCGCCGCCGGCGCTGTTGGCTTTGCTGCCTGTGGTTTTTGCGGCCATGCTTACAGGCCGGCAGCTTTTGCAGGATGCGGCCCTGGCCCCCATGCACGACACGGCCGTGGCCGCCCGAGAGGCCCGCGCGGCTGCACTGGCCCCCTTCAGCCAAAAGGCCCTGGAAAATTTTGCGCTCAAGCTGCGCACGGTCTATGACAATGGCGACACCATCTATGACGGGGCCTGCGCGCCCTGTCACGGACTCGACGGACGCGGCCAGGGCCCGGAAGCGCGCCACCTGCGCATTCCCGCCGCAGACCTGGCCGCCATCCGTGCGGACAGAGGCTACGCCTATGCGCTCATCCGCGATGGCGTGCCCGGTTCCGGTATGCCCTACTTCCGACTGTACGACCGTAAAAAACTGGAAGGCGTGCTGGATACGTTGGACAAACGTTACAGCATGCTGACAGACACGCCCCAGCCGCCGCACGACATCACGCCCCAGGCGCTTACGGTCTGGATCGACGTCTGCGCCGTGTGCCACGCGGCCAACGGTGCGGTGTCGGACTTCGGCAAAACCCTGCGCCCGGCCCCGCCGGACCTGCGCCGTCTGAGCGTGAGCCACCAGCGCGCCCTGCACGTCATTACCGAAGGCTACCCCGGCACGGTCATGCAGCCCTTCCGCCACCTGCCCGCACCCATATTGGACGACCTGGCCGTCATCAGCGGCCTGTTCCGGGTACAGCTGCCACAGGGCAAGCCTTGATCTCGGATTGTCGTTCCCGCATTGTCTTTAAGAAAACAAACGGAGGGGGCCTGCGCCAAAAAAGACAAACGCTTTTGCGGGCCGCCACGCCCTGTTTGTTAGGACAGATTACCTTTGAGGATGCGTATTCTCAACGTTCAAGGCGCGCTCGTTACGACGTTTAACCGCGCAACTACAGAGCGCCGCTGTCTTTGCTCGTAACTTCCTTCGTCGCGACGGCCAAGTTCCTGCGTTGCAACGGCTGAAGCTGCGCTTGCGCCTCCGCGGGGGGGGGGCTTGCGCAACCGCCAGGGCATTTCAAAATTGAAATGCCCTGAGACGGGCCAGGCACACTTTGGGCACACGCTTTTTCTTGACGCCTTGCCGACGCTGCGCTATACGCTTGCTGCGGCAAGGCGCTGTACACAAGCGTACGCCTCCGTGCCGGGATGGTGGAATTGGTAGACGCAGCGGACTCAAAATCCGCCGGTGGCAACACCTTGCGAGTTCAAGTCTCGCTCCCGGTACCAGAATGAAATAAGGCAGTTACGGAA
>ERZ836877.1376-NODE-1376-length-37149-cov-16.416348_pt1 | contig 37149 bp, 24 predicted proteins | sample MGYA00519469_ERZ836877 | MGnify/ENA primary metagenome ERZ836877 (study PRJEB31850, sample SAMEA3708809) | human gut metagenome | biome: human gut; feature: human-associated habitat; material: faeces | place: China | collected 2014 ...
AGGTGTGAACTTCAGCAACGCGACTCGGAATATCGAGAAATGGCTGGTGAGATAACCGGCTCTTGTCTGTTATCGGTTACTTCTTTTCGTGTTCCCGCATGAATTGCAAGAGTAATGGGAAGGAAGGTGCTGCCATGTTCCCATGATCATACCCGTCCAATTCATATAGTGTTGCATCCGGATGTCCCAATAATTTGAATAAACGGTGGAAGAATGCCTGCTCTTCATATCTTCCGTACAATTCCTTTTCTCTGTCTGCTGAGATAATCAGGATTGGCGGACAGTCTTTCCGTACATAGTAAAGCGGAGCTATCGAATCGATCAAAGGTTGTAATGGTGGCATTCCCATGCGACGCCGGGCTTCAAAGTGCGTAATGACTTGTCCGCTGAAGGGAATCAGTCCGGCGATTTGATCGGCATCCTTTCCGTATTTCTTTAATAAGCTTTTATTCAATCCTACCAAATCGATCAGATAACCTCCGGCAGAATGACCGGATAAATAAATCTTTTGGGTACTTCCTCCGTATTGGCTAATGTGATCGAATGTCCAGCTGACGGCTAGTGTCGCGTCATCAATGATCTCCGGGATGGTTACTTTCGGCGACAAGCGGTATTCGACACCTACAACGATCAGACCTTCTTTTAATAACGCTTCTGGTATTTCCCGTTTTCCTCCGGTCAGGCCACCTCCGTGAAACCAGACAACTACGGGGGCGTCCTTAGCATCTGACGGATAAGCAATATCCAGCCGGCACATTGAATCGGCATATGCGTCATTTGTCTGTCGGTAGGCAATGTTTCGTTCGTAACGATAATCGGCAGCGATTGCTTGCCAGGCACAAAGGCAGCTTAGAATAATAAACACAACAATTCTTTTCATGATATTTTAAATTTCTGTTTCCTGCAAAGGTAGAGATATTTACTTACTTTCGTACCTTTGCAGACAATAAAATCAAGAGATATGGCAATAGCTTTTTATGCGGAAGATATTGAACTTCCGGCAATCAATAAACAGGCAGTGAGCGGTTGGGTGAGAGCTGTGGCTGCGACGTATGGCAAGAAAACGGGCGACATCAGTTATATTTTCTGTTCGGATGAAAAGATTCTGGAAGTCAATCGCCAGTATTTGCAACACGATTATTATACGGATATCATCACGTTCGATTATACGGAAGGAAACAAGATTTCCGGCGATTTATTCATCAGTCTGGATACGGTCAAGACGAATGCCGAGGCTTTTCATACTTCGTATAATGAGGAATTGCACCGGACTATTATTCACGGAATTCTGCATCTTTGCGGCATCAACGACAAAGGTCCGGGCGAACGGGAAATCATGGAGGCGAATGAGAATAAAGCCCTGGCGGTTTTACCGGAAGCATGTAAAGAGTCCTGATCAGGCCATAAAAGGAAATAAATGCTTACTTCCCGACAGAAACTTCCCCTTCTGCCGGGATTTTTTGTCTTTTTCATCGATATAAATTTTGTTCGCCGTGGGCGTTTTTATATTCGCACTCGGTGAATATATATTCGTCGTCGTCGATTATATGTTCGCCCAGGGCGAACAAAGAAAATGTACCTGGAAAAACAAGTTTATCTCGTTCGAACAGGAAGTTTATCAGATTAGCTGTACCCGTTTAAGGGAAGATGATTCGGAAACAGCTGCCCTGACCATTCTCGGAAGTTGCCGAGATACTGCCACCATGTAGGGTAATAATTTGTTTACAGAGGCTGAGACCGATACCTGAACCGCTTGGTTTGGTGGTGAAGAACGGGATGAAAATCCGTTCCAGTACGTCGGGCAGGATGCCTTCTCCGTTGTCTTGGATGATGAAGATCCGTTCTTTTCCGTTCGATTCAGCCAGGACTTGGATAGAAGGTTCGCTCACAGTGGCACAAGCCTCGCGGGCGTTCTTCAGCAAATTCAGGAAGACTTGCTCCATTTGTGCCCGGTCGGCTTCCCATTCCAGTGATTCGTCGGTCAGCTGGAAGTGGATATATGGTTCCGGATTCAGGCGTTTCAGGTCGGCAAAGAACTCTTTGACGGAAATACGGACTTTAACCGGCGGAGCGATGCGGGTGAGTTTTCGGTAATTCTCAACAAACTCCAGCAGACCTTTGCTGCGACGGCGGATGATGTTCAAGCCTTGTTGCAGATGCTGGCGATTCCGGATTTCTTCGGGATACTCTTTACATCGTTCGCTTAAGGTCTCGGCCAACGAGATAATGGGTGTAATGGAATTCATGATTTCATGCGTAAGAACGCGGATCAGCTTTTGCCAGGCTTCCATCTCATTTCGTTCCAAAGTCGCGTGAATGTTCTTTAAACTGACAATCCATCGTTCGCATCCTTGCAGATAAATACGGGTCACGTCGATGGATAAATCCAAAGGAAGGTTTTGCCGGGTATAACGGACTACCGGCAATTTCTTCCGGATCGCCGTCAAAATCTCATCAGGTAGGAATGGCGAGGACGCCAACAACGTATCAGCAGCCCGGTTGGTCCAGTCTATCTTCCCTTGCTTATCGGCAACGAGAACGGCGGTATCAACTTTGTTCAACAGGCTTTCGTAATATTGTCTCTTGACTTCTTCGTTCAGTAATTGCTGGCGCAGCGAACGAAGGGCTGCCGACAAATCGGTAGCCAGTTCCTGCATGGCTTTGTCTTTAAACGGGGCGTGAACCATTTGGGTTAAGTCGTGTTGCAACAGACAATCGACCAGATAACGCCAAGACTTCACCTGCCGCATCTGCAGGATATAAAGCCGGATACTGATACTCACGATAGCCAATACGCTGAATACGCTGCAAAAGAACCATTCCTGCAGCAGACTGTAGGCAAGGAACAGAGCCGAAAGGAAAATTCCGGCGATGTGGAGCGCGATTGTCAGCGTATAGGTTTTCATAAGCCTAACTTTTCGATTTTACGGTAAAGGGAGAAACGGGTGATTCCCAATAGCTCGGCGGCATAGGTCATATTGCCGTTGCTTTGTCGCAAGGCACGTTCGATGGTCTTTCGTTCTACCTGTTCCAGATTCAGTTCGTTGTCTTCGGGCTGTTTCCGCTCATGTGTGGCCGGATACAACGGAAAATCGTTCGGACGCAACAGGCTGCTTTCGTTGAGGATTACGGCGCGTTCCAATACATGCTGTAACTCGCGTACGTTGCCCGGCCATTTGTATTTCATCAACTTGGCACTGGCATCCCGGCTGAAGCCTTTGATCTCTTTCTTGTATTTCCGGTTATAATGTTTCAGGAAATGCTCGGCCAACAACAGAATATCTTCACCCCGTTCGCGCAGTGGCGGAATGATCAGTTCAATGGTATTGATACGATAGAGCAAGTCCTGACGGAAATTCCCTTCGGCTACCAGCTGATGCAGGTTGGCATTGGTGGCACAAATCAGACGGACATCGATCGGAATCGGTTCGACAGCTCCCAAACGTGTGATGTAACGCTTCTCAATCGCCGTCAGTAGTTTGGCTTGCATTGGCAACGACAGATTACCGATTTCATCGAGAAACAACGTACCGCCGGAAGCTGTTTCCATCCGTCCGGGTTTCGACTTGCGGGCATCGGTAAACGCTCCTTTCTCGTATCCGAACAGTTCGCTCTCGAAGAGTTGTTCCGGAATACTGCCCAGATCGATCGTAATGAAGGCATCGTCGCGCCGGGGAGAATAATATTTCAGTAACCGGGCCACCAGGTCTTTCCCGGTTCCGTTCTCGCCCGAGATAAGAATATTCGCATCCGTTTCAGAAAGCCGGGTAATCGTTTCTTTCACTTTCTGCATAGCTGGCGATTCACCGATCAGTTCCGGCAGATCAGGCTCTCCTTTCAAAGCATTCATTTGTGCCTGTAGGCGATCCACTTCTTTACGGGAATGGCTCAGCTTGATAGCCGAAGAAAGTGTCGCCAATAACTTCTCCGTTTCCCAGGGCTTGGATACAAAGTCGGTCGCTCCGGCTTTAATCGCCCTGACAGCCTTTTCCGTATCCGAATAAGCCGTCATGAAAATGACAACCGCCTGCGGATCAATGTTCAGGATTTGTTCGAGACACTCAAAACCTTCCTGTCCGCTTACGGCATCACGTCTGAAGTTCATATCCAGCAAAACCACATCCGGCTGGAATGTTCGCATAAAGTGTTCGATACGCGCAGGCTGCGTGGTTACTTTGATCTTCTGCATATACGGTTCGAGCAGCATATTCAAAGCAAACAGAACATCTTCGTTATCGTCGATAATTAATATTTTCCCTTTTTCTTCCATACAGGCAAAGATACAAGGAATACAAATACCTTGTGCGTGCGTTCCCGCACGTTTTTTGTGCAGAATCGCACGGAGTTAATTCTCTCCTTTTTCTATATATTACTATCATATAATAGGTTATGGATATGGCACGATATTTGAATCTATGTATGTGATAAATCGTGTCTATATGAAACTCTATCGGAATATACTTTTATTAAGTGGAAGCCTGTGGCTGACTTTGACAAGTGTTGGGCAAACCCGGCATACATTGACATTGAAACAGTCGATTGAATTGGCGCAAGCCTATTCTCCGGAAGCGCAGGCGGCTGCACATACGTATCGGGCTGCTTATTGGAGTTACCGCTACTTTCGGGCCAATTATCTGCCGGGAGTCAGCTTGACTTCTTCGCCTTATCTGAACCGGCAGATTAATAAGGTAACACAACCCGACGGAACCGAACAGTTTGTCCGGCAGAACCAATTGAGTACGGACCTGGCTCTCTCGATCAGTCAGAATATTTGGTTTACGGGTGGTAACTTGTTTATACAGACAGCTACGCAGCGGATGGATGAACTGACGACAAAAACGAAGGCTTATAATACGCAACCGATTACTATTGGTTACCGTCAGTCACTTTTCGGTTATAATTCTTTGAAGTGGGACCGGCGTATTGAGCCGGTTCGTTTCCGGGAAGCCAAGAAAAGCTATGCGGAAACGTTGGAGCTGATTGCCTCTAAAACGTGTGATTTGTTTTTCAGTCTGGCAACGGCGCAGGCAAACCTGCAAATAGCCAAGTCTAACTATGCTTCGGCAGATACATTATACCGGTATGCAAAAGGTCGGTATGAGATTGGAAGCATATCGGAGAATGAGATGTTGCAACTGGAAGTAAACCGGCTGAATGAAGAAACGAATGTGATGAAGGCTCAGATAGAAGTAGAAGAAGCTGCCTTGACATTCCGTTCTTTTTTAGGTTTGCGGGAAGATGAGAATCTGGAAGTCCTTCCGAGTGTCGAAGATATTGTTGCGTTTGAAGTACCATTAGATCGGGCTTTGGAACTGGCGTATGCGTATAGTCCGGAAATGGAAACTTATGAACGGATGCGACTGGAGAGTAAAAGTAATCTGGCAGCTGCCCGGGCTGAACGGGGACTAAAAGCCGATTTGTACCTGCAGTTTGGTCTTTCGCAGACCGGAGAAGAATTAAGGGCTTCCTATCGGAATCCGTTGAATCAGCAGTATGTGAGTCTTTCATTAGCCATTCCGATTCTGGATTGGGGACGCGGGAAAGGAAAAGTCCGCGTAGCAAAATCTCAAATGGAGCTGGTTGATACGCAAGTGGGCCAAGCCATGACCGACTTCGAACTGAATGTCCGGAAGATGGTGCGGCAGTTTAACTTACAGGCGAAGCAAGTACAGGTAGCCCAAAAGACGGATGAAACGGCCCGTAAACGTTATGAAGTAGCCATGAAGTTATACCTGATGGGAAAGTCGTCTATCCTGGATTTGAATGCCGCTACGACCGAAAAGGATGCTGCACAGCGTAATTATCTGTCGGCGATGAAAACCTATTGGACATTGTATTATGGGTTGCGTAGTATGACGCAATATGATTTCCAACAGAATTGCCCGTTAAGTGAAAATTTACCCGAAATATAAACGAAACTCTTATGGATATAAAACTAGAAAAGAAACCTTGGTACATACGTTACCGTTATTACTTGGCCGGAGCTTTCCTGGTATGCTGTGGCCTGATTTATGTGATTGTATTGGCTTCTGGTCCGAGACGGTTGCGGATTAGCGCGGAACATATTCAGATAGAAGAAGTAAAACAAGCCGACTTTATGGAATATGTAGATGTAGAAGGCATTGTCCATCCGATTCTGACGATTATTGTCAATACGCGGGAAGCTGGAAATGTGGATCAGATCATCGGAGAAGAAGGTAGTTTGCTGAAGAAAGGTGATACGATTCTGACACTGACGAATCCGAATTTGATGCGCGAGATAGAAGATCAGCAGGATGAATGGGAGAAACAACGGATTTCGTATCAGGAGAAAGCCTTGGAGATGGAACAGAAGAGTCTGACTTTAAAGCAACAGACGTTGGAAGCCGAGTATGAATTGAACAAGATCCGGAAGAGTTTCTCACTCGAAAAGGAAGAGTATGCGATGGGAATCCGCAGTAAAGCCCAGCTGGAAGTATCGGAAGATGAGTATCGGTATAAGACAGAATCAACCCGCCTGAAGTTGAAAAGCCTTCAGAGCGATTCTTCCATGACGGTTATCCGGAAAGAGCTATTGCAAAACGATCGTGACCGGGAAGAAAAGAAGTTGATACGAAGTCGGCAACGGATTGAGGACTTGGTGGTCCGCTCTCCGATAGACGGGCAACTGAGTTTCGTGAAAGTAACGCCCGGACAACAGGTGGCTGCCGGAGAGAATATCGCGGAAGTCAAGGTGATGGATCAGTTTAAGATTCATACGTCCCTCAGTGAATATTACATTGATCGGGTAACGACCGGTTTGCCGGCTGCCATTACTTATCAGGGAAAACGTTATCCGTTGAAGATCAGTAAGGTGATTCCGGAGGTGAAAGATCGTCTCTTTGAAGTAGATTTGGTCTTTACCGGAGAAATGCCGGAGAATGTCCGACTGGGGAAAAGCTTCCGGGTACAAATCGAATTGGGACAACCCGAGCAGGCGTTAGTCGTTCCACGTGGAAACTTTTATCAGCAAACCGGTGGGCAGTGGATTTATAAAGTCAATGCCGACAAGACGCGGGCTGTTAAAGTCCCGGTAACCATTGGTCGGCAGAATCCTCGTCAATACGAGATCACAGAAGGATTACAACCCGGCGACTTGGTCATTGTTTCCGGATACGATACCTTTGGTGAAGCAGAAGAGCTGGTATTTTAGAAGTCTATGTTATTGATGATAGAAATAAGAGATATATGATACAACATTACCTGAAAGTAGCAATCCGGAATCTGCTGAAGTATAAAGTGCAGACGGGAATTAGTATGCTGGGCTTGGCGGCAGGCTTTGTCTGTTTCGTCTTGTCTACCTTTTGGATTCATTATGAGAGGACTTACGATCAGTTCCGGAAAGATGCCGACCGACTTTATTTGGTGCGGGTGAATGATGGTTTCGCCGAAGGACGGATTACGTGGCGTGTGCCGGTTCCATTAGGGGCGTATCTGCAAGAACACTTTCCGGAGATAGAATCGTTTGCTCATTTCTCTTCTTATGAATATCGGGTCCAAGTAGAAGGGAGATACGAACAAGCTTTCTTATCGTCGGCCGACAGTGCTTGGGTACAGATGATGGATGTCCAATTAGTAGACGGGAACCGGAACTTTATGCAGCAACGTTCCAAGGAAGTGGCAATTACGGAAGAAACCGCTAAGGCTTGGTTTGGCCAAGAGAATCCGTTAGGAAAGGAATTGGAAATAGGGATAGACGATAAAAGAACGATTGGTGCGGTTGTTCGGGTGGATAACCGGCATACTAATTTCCCAATTACCTTGATGGGTGATCCGCAAACTGGACGTACGTGGTGGTATCAGAGTTGGAAGATGTTGGTAAAGGTGAAAGAAGGAACGGATATTCCGGCGTTGGAAGCCAAGATAAGCGAGAATCTGCCGTATGAACTGATACATCCAAACGAAGTACGGAATACCGGTATCGAACGTTTATATCTTACGCCTTTAACGGAATTGCGCTATGCGAAAGACTTTCGTGATCAAAGTGAAGGAGGCATTACCTTCCGGTACATCGTTTATTTCTCTGTAACCGGTTTGTTGGTGATTCTCTGTGCGCTGATGAATTATTTGACCTTGTTTATTAACCGGATGCAAGTCAGGAAACGGGAAATGAAGCTTCGTCTCGTACATGGAGCGTCGATACAGTCGTTAGTCCGTTTGTTGAGTTTAGAGTTCTTGCTTCTGTTGATTGGTTCGTTCCTAATAGGGATGTTAGGTATGGAAATCCTTTTCCCGGCTTTCCTGGAGTTGACAGGAACGGATGCCGGTCGAACTTCCTTGTATGGAGAAGCTTTGCTCTTCCTGATACTTATTTCTGTTTTGTTGCTGGGTGTGGCAATCGGTGTGATTTATGGTATCCAACGCAGGCAATTGCAGGGATCAGGAAATGGAGAGAGCGAACGTCGTTTCCGTACGTGGATTCGGAAAGGCAGTATTGTCTTCCAGCTTTTTATCTGTATGCTTTTTATGACGGGCACACAATGGATGAACCGTCAGTTGGATTATTTGCGCCAGCATGATTTAGGAATGGAGTTACACAACCGGGGTTATTTTGCCCTCGACAGGACAGAAAATACATCTCCTTTCGTAGAGAAATTGAAACAACTACCGATGATTACCGAAGTCCTTCCGGCCGATTATCGTCCTTTGGTGTCGGATATAGGGACAACCGTTGGGCAGATTTATCAATGGGAAGGATTGGAACAGAAGCTGGATGTACCGATGCCGATCAACTTGTTTGTAGGAGATGAAACATTGGCCCGCTTTTATGGGCTTACGCTTTTGGCTGGTGAATGGCTGAACGAATTTTCCGGCTATGGAGAGATAGTGATCAATGAATCGTTGGCTCGGCGTATGGGATATACACCGGAAGAAGCTGTTGGGAAGCATATTCGGATGGGACTACAAACTGCTAACCAAAAGATCAAAGGTGTGGTGAAAGATTTCCAATATAAGGCTCCGACCGAACAATTGCCGAATACAGGTTTTATTATTGGGGATGAAATGGGATTGATGCTCTGGAAAAATGGCATCCTTTTCCGTTTCAAGGAAGGAACATGGGACGCTTGCCGCACGGCGATTGAACAGCTTTGCCGGAAAGAAGCTTCGGATAAAGAAATTACGCTTGTCAACGAAGAAGAGTCCTATAATAAATACCTGCAATCCGAAGCCATGCTGGCCCGTTTGCTGGCATTCGCCTCGTTGATTTGTATGTTGGTAGCTATCTTTGGCATCTATTCATTGGTGACGCTTACTTGCGAACAACGTCGTAAGGAAATAGCCATTCGGAAAGTCAACGGTGCTACGGTACGGAATATCCTTTCGCTATTCTATCGGGAATATATCGTGTTGTTACTGTTAGCGGCATTGCCGGCATTTCCGTTGGCTTATATCTTGGTTAAACATTGGATAGAAACCTACACGCGCCAGATGCCGATTCCGATTGCTCCGGCATTGGGTGTTTTTCTTGTCTTGTTATTGGTTGTCGGATTAAGTATTAGTTGGCGTGTCTGGCGTGCCGCCCATGAGAATCCGGCGGAAGTCATCAAGCGGGAATAAATAGGAGGACAAACAGGTAAGTCAATAAAGTCTGATAGCCTTGTTAAGTTCAAATATAGAAACAGATAAACTGAAAAGATATGATACTACATTACCTGAAAGTGGCTGTGCGTAGCCTGATGAAGTATAAGATGCAGATGGCAATAAGTATTGTCGGCTTGGCTGTTGGTTTTGTATGCTTGGCCTTTTCCATGATTTGGATTCGGTACGAGTTGACATATGATGATTTCCACCGGGGAGCGGAACGAATCTATGTACCGTATCAAACCAGTGGGCTTAATTTGAAAGGCTTTTCTCTCCATTCGGCTTTCCCGGTGGGCAAGGTGATACGGGAAACTTTCCCGGAAGTGGAAGATGCCACGTCGTTTTCCTATTGGAAGACCCAAGCCGGACGAACTGCAGATGAACGGATGGAACTTGGATATCTACAAACAGACTCGGCGTTTATCCGGATGTTTGATATCCGTTTGTTGCAGGGAAGTTGGGGATTCTTACATAAACCGGATGAGGAAATCGCGTTGACACAAGAGGCGGCACAACGTCTCTTCGGATCGATAGAGGATGTGTTGGGTAAAGAGTTGTATTTGTATGGGAAACCGAGGAAGATAACGGCTTTATTATCGGGTTGGAGTAAACATTCCAATTTCTTTTATGAGATTATAGAAGGTATGCCAGACAAAGCCAATGATGATTGGAATATGAGTGGCTTTTATTCCTGTCTGCGCTTGAAGGAAGGCGTGGACAGGGAAGCGTTTGCCGAGAAGTTGAAGCAAACAAACCTAAACCCGAAAGGTGGTGTCTCTGTGAGTGGATTGATGTTGGAGAGGCTGATGGATTGCCATTATACCCTGTTTCAAGATACAAACCGGATTGCTTTACAATATGTCCAGTTGTTTTCGGTGGTGAGTATGTTGATTATCGGCGTAGCACTGGTTAATTTCTTTTCCATGATGGTGACACGCATCCGCATCCGCCGGAGAGAAATCGGGTTACGTGTGGCTTGCGGTTCGACAACGGGTGGACTGTTCCGTTTGTTTGTTTCCGAATTGGTGTTGCTTATGTTGGGCAGCGGACTTTTAGGACTGGTGTTTCTGGAGGTCGCTAAAGAAAAGTTTCAGGAACTATCGGCGGTAGAAGGTGGACTTTATCTGCCGGCTTTGGGTTATTTCTTTCCCCTTTTCCTTGTATCCGTGTTACTTTCGGTGGTGATTATCCGTTATTATAGCCGGAAATCCATCGTGGAAACTTTGCATCATACGATTGGAAATGTACGGGAGCGGATGTTCTTCCAGCAAGGTAGCATTATTATCCAGTTGACAATCTGTGTCGGTATTTTATGGGGCTTGTCGGTTTTGTTTCTTCAACTGAACCATTTGTCGCATACCGATATTGGTTTCGAACGTGACGGACGGGCAACGTTTGCATTTTATCCACAAGAAGAAGGTGTGATTGCACAGATCAAACAAATACCTTATGTGCAGGAAGTGAAAGAACTGGTTTCGCTCTTGCCTCGACGAGGTGCAGCTGCCACATCCGTCAATACGTGGGACGGAAAGTCGGAGGATGATGAGCCGTTCGATATCCAATATATTCCCGAGGGGCAAGAATTTATGGATTTCTATGGTCTTCGATTGATTCAAGGCGCACCGTTGTCGGAACAGACAGATGGTTATCAGGTATTGATCAATGAGACGGCGGCGAAACGCCTGGGTTGGGCAGATCCGGTCGGAAAACATTTCGGATATGTGGATCCGAAAGGGACGTTTAGTCGTGAGTTTACCGTGGTAGGTGTGATTAAAGACTTCCACATTTCGGCTCCGACAGATCCGGTACAACCCACTTTGCTGGCGGGTTATGGTGTCGGGGAAATCCGTATCGGTCGAGATTTCCTGATTCGTTTCGATGAAACCCGAACGGCTGATTTGCATCGGGCGGTTGAAGCCATCATGCAAGGTTTGGACGGTCATCATGATTTCGGATTGAAGACCGTTCGTGAAGCATATGATGAATACCTCACTTCTGAACGTTCGTTGATGAAGCTGCTCGCTTTTGTATCGGTAGTTTGTATAGTCATCTCTCTGTTTGGTGTGTATTCGCATGTGACGCTTGCTTGTGAACGGCGGCGGAAAGAAATCGCTATCCGAAAAGTAAATGGGGCAACGGCTTGGCTTATCATGCAAAGCTTCCTGGAACAGTATGCTTGGATGTTGCTTCTCTCCTGCCTCATCGCCTTTCCGGTAGGGACGCTGGTGATGCGACGTTGGTTGGAACAATATGTTGAACAGACCACGATAAATGGTTGGCTGTATGCTTTGATTATGCTAATCTTGGCTTTGTTTATCGGACTTTGTACCGGACGAAGTGTCTGGCGTGCCGCCCATGAGAATCCGGCGGAAGTTATCAAGCGGGAATAGCTCGACGATGCTTCCCGGGCCGCGGAAGGCCTGTCGAGCACTCCGACGATGCTTCCTGGGCCGCGGAAGGCCTGTCGGACACTCGGACGATGCTTCCTGGGCCGCGGAAGGCCTGTCGGACGCTCGGACGATGCTTCCTGGGCCGCGGAAGGCCTGTCGGACGCTCGGACGATGCTTCCTGAACCGCGGAAGGCCTGTCGGACACTCGGACGATGCTTCCTGGGCTGCGGAAGGCCTGTCGGACACTCGGACGATGCTTCCTGGGCTGCGGAAGGCCTGTCGGACACTCGGACAGAGCTTCCCGAACCGCGGAAGCATCGTCCGAGGATTTAGAAAAAGGAAAAAGAATTAAAAAATAGATACAATGAAAACACTTACGTATGCATGGCGTTTCTTGGCTCGGTCCAAGGCATATACGATAATCAATATCTTGGGATTGTCGTTCAGTTTGGCTTGTTGCCTGATTTTAATAAGGTATATCCATCGGGAACTGACGGTTGATACACATTGTGTGGACCGGAATGAGGTGTATGGTGTGATTATGAATATGGAAGGTTACCGAGGCTTAAGCAGTTATTCGAACGGGGACGAGAAGGATAGTACTTATATCGATCCTCGTTTTATCGAGACGATAGGGAAAGCGATCACCATGCAAGACGATTATGTATTGTCGGGTAACCAACGTTTCCAGGCGAATGTACTGGCAGTGGATAGCGGTTACTTGAAGCTTTTCCCTTATCGGGTGGTGAAAGGAACGCTGTCGTTGGACAATCCGCAATCCGCCTATCTGATGGAAGCTTTTGCCCGTAAACTTTTCGGCAAAGAAAATCCGGTGGGAAAAGTGCTTCGGTATAGTAACGGGAAGGATGTAACGGTGGCTGGCGTATTGGCCGAACCGGCTTGTAAGACTTTGCTTCGATTTGATGTCTTGCTCTCTTCATCTATATCAGAACATTGGGAACGTATCCCGACCGAGTTTTATCGTTTTTCACCGGGCACGGATATGGCAGAAATCAATCGGATTGCTTCGAATCCCCGTTTTGTGAATCCGCATATGAAAGATATAGATACACGGCAGGAAACTTTTTCCTTTATCCCTTTGAAAGAGATTTATTGGGAAGAATCGGTCATGAAATCACTCCGCGAAGATCAGATGTTCAGTTACGGCGTTCGCTCCTACTTGTATGTGATTGGTGGTATCTGCTTGTTGCTTTTCCTGACAGGTATGATCAATTTCCTGAACTTGTATTTGGTTTCCTCTTTGAAGCGTGGGAAAGAATACGGGGTGAAACGCATCTTCGGGATTCATCCTCAAGGTCTGTTTGGACAAATGTGGCTGGAAAACTTGCTGCTGGTCGGCATTGCTTTGTTCTTTGCCTGGTTGTGGATGGAGATTACAACGCCTTGGATAGAACATTTGTTGGCTTGCCATTTTGTTTATACCGTTTTCGATGTCCAGCTTTCGGTTGTGATCTTGGTGTTCCTTCCATTATTGACGGCTGGTTATTCATATCTTAAGTATAGCCGGATGTCGCCGATTGTTTCGATTCAGTCTGTCGGACAAAACAGCCGTTCGGTTCGGGTACGTATGGTATTTCTTTTTGTACAGTATCTGTTCTGTTTCTTACTCGTTACTCTTTCTTTATATTTCAACCAACAATTGTCGTTGATGTTGCATACCGATCCGGGAATCCGGACAAAAGATATCATCCAAGCCAATTTGATTTATGAGTCGCGCGACATGGCTATCTATCGAGATCCGGCAAAAATTCAGGAACGTGTAGATCGTATTTATCACATTGATCAGCAACTGAATGCTTGTCCGCATATTCAACAATGGATAGCTGGTCATGAATGGTTGCCGAGTCCGGGATATAACATTCGGTTTACGAATGAAGCCGGACAAGTACATGAGGTTTGTACGCATACAGTCAGTACCGATTTCTTCCGATTGTTTGATGTACAAGTTTTGGAAGGAGCATTACCGGAAGCAGATGATCAAAAAGGTACTTATTTCGTTGCCAACAAAGCAGCGATGAAAGCTTTTGGGTTCGATAGTTGCGAGAATGCCCGGATTGCAGAAGACAGTAATGTGCGTGCTTCCAGAAAAGATCCGTGGAAACCAGTTTGTGCTGTGGTAGAAGATACATATATGAGTCATGTGAGCGAAGGAATCAAGCCAACCGTTTATCGGGTGTTTGTAGGTTATGGCGGTGATTGTTATCAGATAGCTTGCACTCCGGGCCATACGAAAGATGTATTGGATTATTTACGGAAGATAGAGCTTGATGCTTATGGATCGGAAGACTTCGAATATTCGTTACTTGAAGATGATATGCAGGCTCTTTACCGGCAAGACCGCCAGGTAGCGTATATTTATACCGTCTTTGCAATGGTGGCCATTGCGGTATCTTGTCTGGGCTTGTTTGGTTTATCTTTGTTTGATGTCCGGCAACGTTATCGCGAAATAGGTATCCGAAAAGTAAATGGTGCCCAGTTGAAAGATATTTACCGCTTGTTGTTCCGGAAATATATGTTCCTGTTGTTGGTATCCTTTGCCGTTTCGATACCGATAGCCGTAGCCGTGATTATCCGTTATACCGAGAATTTCGCGGTCAAAGCACCGCTGGGTGCTGGAATTTTCCTGTGGTCATTATTGTTGGTATCGGCTATTTCGTTGGGAACACTGTTCTGGCAGGTAAACCGGGCGGCACGGATTAATCCGGCGGATGTAGTGAAGCGGGAATAAGTTGGGATAGATAACGAGGGAGAGTGTGCGTTCGTGCACGTTATTTGTGCGAAGACGCACAGGTGATTATCAGTAGGTAGTTCGTTAAGTTGTTGTAAACATAGTATTTATCTGTTTGGCATACGTTTTGTTTATGTGTTTGTAGATATAAAAGAAGAAAGTATGAAACACGTGTTGTTATCATTGAGGACAATTTTCCGTTTTAAGACTTATACGGGGATTAATGTAGCAGGCTTGGCACTGAGTTTGGCTTGTGTGTTTATCTTAGTACGTTATATCCATCAGGAAATGACGGTAAACCACTTTGTCCCGGAATTGGATCGGACGTTTCTGACGACAGTCGTGTATAATACTGGAAGGGTTAATTTGTCAGAAAGTTTAGATGAAAGTAAGAATCCAGACTATTTAAGCTTGGTAGCAGATCCATCTGTTGAACGGTATAGCCGGTTTATTATGCAAGAAGAAGATTTTGTACTCATTGATGAATATCGATATACTGTAAATACATTGGTCGTGGATAGTTCGTTCTTTCAGTTGATTCCTTATCCTTGTCTGGAAGGAACGATGCAGTTGGCACCGAATGATGCTTTAATTTCTGAAGAGTTTGCTAAAAAGATTTTTGGTAAGAAAAGTCCAATAGGGAAAGGAATGACTGTTTCTACTGGAAATGTTGTACGGATTGTAGGTGTGGTAGGTAAACCGGCAACGAAATCTTCTTTCCAGTTTGATGTCGTCCTATCTAATCAATTAGCTATGTGGTCAAGAGTTCCTTTTGAAGTAGTTCGTTTATATAAGTCGGAAAATGTGGTTGCATTAAATCAGAAATTGGCGAAGCCTATGAAATTGGAAACATATATGGACCAGGCTGTTTATTTCCAATTGTTACCTCTTGAAGATATTTATTTTAATCGAGAAATAAGTAGTTATGCTAAGGCTATTTTACGAGGAAACAAAGATGTACTTCGGTTATTAGGATTGGTGTCGGGTTTGATCTTGTTAGTCGGCTTGTTCAATTATGTCAATCTTTATACTGTCATGATGCAGAAACGAGGGAAAGAATTAGGCGTGAAACAAGTCTTCGGAGCGAATAGACTACAAGTCTTCTTACAGTTGTATGCAGAGAATGTTTGTCTGAATTCGATCGCTTTATTCTTCGTATGGTTTTTCATAGAGCTGACACGGAATGTGATGGATTCAACCTTTGGTATTCCGGTTCAATCTGATGTTTGTTTTGATTGGCTGTTATCGGGAAGTGTATTGTTTGTTTTACCCTTCTTGACTGTTCTTTATCCGTTCTGGAAATATACACATGCAAGTCCGATTCATTCACTTCGTTCCGTATTTGTTGGAGGAAAATCGTTGATTTCTCGTTTTGTATTCCTTTTCTTCCAATATGTCATTACATTTTGTTTGGTTGTCGCAGCAATCTATTTAAGTCGACAACTCTATTTTTTGTTACATACTGATGTGGGTTATAAGACAGATCATATTATTTATTGTAATTTCTGGAAAGAGAATCCTGCTGCTGTCTTTGATGAAGAACTATATAGTAAGGAAAAGGAAAAAGAGAAAACAGCATTTGCTCTCATAGAGAAACGTATTCAAGAGAGCCCTTTATTTACGGGGAAAGTCTATGGTGATCCAGTTTATAAATTAAATATGAGTTTGGCTATAGGTTTTTCCACAGAAAAGGGAGAATCTGCAAAAGCTGTTTTTACGTATGTGGATAAAGCATATATGGACTTTTGGGGATTTCAAGTAATAGAAGGACGAGGATGGGATGAGAAGGATAGTTTTGCCCAATATAAATTGATTGCAAATCAAGCTTTCTTGAATGCTTTACATATTCAGGATTGGAAAACAGAAAAGGTAACACCTGATCAACGTTTATGGTGGACAAGTTCTGATCCAACTACGGAACTTATTCCTTATGAAATTGTAGGTGTTATGAACGATTTCAAATTGGGGCATTTATCAGGAGGAAATACTCCTGTTGTGTTCTTGTTCAATGATTGGATTCCTAAGAAAAACATGTTTGTATCTTTCGCTCCCGGCAAACAAAAAGAAGCGATTGCGTATCTCAAGCAAGTATATGCCGAAGCCATAGGAAGTGGCGAGTTTGAGTATTCATTGGTTACAGACGAGATTGCCAAGCTGCATGCAGAAGACCGGAAAGTGATGTTGGTGATCATCACCTTTGCTTTGATAGCTGTAGGTATTTCCTGTCTGGGTTTGCTCGGCATTTCGCTGTATGATATTCGTCAACGTTATCGGGAGATTGGTTTGCGGAAAGTGCATGGTGCACAAGTCGGCGATATTTACCGGTTATTGATCAAGAAGTATGTTTACGTCCTGTTGCTGGCCTATTTGGTTGGTTCTACCGTAGCCTATCTCAGTATCGAGCGCTATATGGAAACCTTTGTTCATCGTGCACCTTTGTCCTTATGGATATTTCTGGTAGCAGGAGCTTTGGTCGCTTTGGTTGCTTTGCTGACTTTGTATGAACAAGTCCGGCGTGCCTCTCGGATTAATCCGGCGGATGTCATCAAACGGGAGTGAATTAGTAAGGCAAATCAATTTATACTGTGCGTTCGTGCACGTTATTTGTGCGAAGACGCACAGGTGATTATCAGTAGGTAGTTCGTTAAGTTGTTGTAAACATAGCGTTTATCTGTTTGGCATACGTTTTGTTTATGTGTTTGTAGATATTTTAACTGAGAAGCAATATGATATTACATTACTTGAAAGTTGCTGTACGTAGTCTGATGAAGTATAAGATGCAGAGTTTAATCTCTGCTATTTGTTTGGCTGTCGGGATTGTATGTTTCAGCTATGTCTATTTATTTGTATCGAATGTAGATAAGTCTGATCAACTATCCCGTTACGACCGGCGTGTTTTGATACAGGCTGTTTGGGAAAATCAATTGAGTACGAAGTTTTCTTCCGATGAGGTTTTACGGTTGGAAGAAGAATTGAAGCCGTTGGGCGTCTCTCATGTGGCGGCTTATACATTTGCAAATGAAGGAGAAGTCGAGTTTTTGGATTCAGAAGGAAAAGTTACTCCTTATTTGTTCCGTTACAGTTATGCCAATGCTTATTTCTTTCACTATTATGATATGACTTCGGAATTGGATTTATCGGAATTAAAACCGGATGAAGTTGTTTTGTCGGCAGCCTTTGCCCGTAAGGTATTCGGAGACAAAGACCCGAGAGGAGAAACATTGCGTCTGGCCGGTAAAAAGGACGAAGGAAAAATCTATCGGATAAGAAGCGTTGTAGATGATTCGAAGATACAAATGGGTTATCAACAGGCGGATTGTTATTTCTCTGTGGAAGTACAGCCTCGGATGAATAATGTATGTGTTGAATCGTTCTTGCCGGACGGTATGTCGCCTCAGGCATTCGAAGATGTTGTTGGAAAAATGTCTTTTCAGCGGGAAAGCGGAAAGATCTTATTGAGGCCTCAACTTAATAATCAGGATGGAGTGCAGAAAAATATAGCCAAATTCCTTTTACTGATGCTTTCTTCATTGATTCTTGTTTCAGGCATGATCCAGTTTCTGAAGTTTGTTATTCAGTTGTTTTTCACTCGTCAGCGGGAGCTTGCTTTGCGTAAATGTATGGGATCAGATAAAAAGGGGATTTTCATGCTCCTGGCTTCCGAAGTATTTGTTGTGATGACATTGGCCTGGCTGTTATCATTATTATTTTCAGAATGGACTTTATTATTACTGAAGAACTACTTGCCGGATCAGATGCTTTCTGCGTTGCCTTGGAAGCAGGTGTATCTGATTCAATGTGTGGTTTATATACTTGTCATAGGGATCAGCTTGCTTATTATTATTTCTCCCGTATTGAAGTTGCAATGGGTGTCGATGAATCATTTCATTTTGACGGGTCGGAAAAAGCATATATGGCGCAATATCATGATCGGAATACAATGGACCATTTCGATGTTTTTCATAGGAGGCGTGATCTTGATATGGATGTCGTGGAATGAACTGATATTCGACAAAATGTATATGCCGCTATCTGATCAGGAAGAAGATCAGATCGTGATGCTTCCATTGAATAGTTCTCGGCTGAAAGAAAATATAGAACCTATCATTACAGAAGTACGTAAAATGCCGGAAGTAGAGGAGGTTACTTATATTTCAATGTTATCTGATTTGCAGAGTTACACGTATATGAATTATAAACATGCCGACGGAAGAACTTCGCTGGTTCAGATGGGCTCTGGGAATACGGACTATTTTCGTTTCTTTCATATCCCGATGGATGGAAAAGAAGTCGATGTGACCGCAGACGGACAAATCTATGTGAGTGAAAAGGTAAAACAAGTACTGGATCAGGAAGGCAATATAGGTACTATCCGCTTGGACGATAAGGATTATCAGATTGCCGGTGTTTATAAAGCATTGCATGGAGAGATAGAAGATCCCAGATTTATGGGTTCGGTCTTTATGCCTTCTTCTTCTGCCGGTTATTATTATATCAAACTGAGAGAAGGAACGGATGTCAGTCTTTTAACGGATCAGATTACAGCTGTATGCCGTGAGTTTGTTCCGATCACTTTACCTTTGGAAATTTATTCATTGGAACAAGAAGTTGAGGTTCTTTCTGTTATCAAAACCATGCGTTTGGTTTTGCTTATGTTGGCACTGATCAGTATGATTTTGGTTGTGTTGAGTATTTATTCGGCCATATCAATGGACACATTAGGAAGAAGGAAAGAAGTCGCCATTCGTAAGATCAACGGGGCAAGGTCATGGGATATAGTCTTACTGTTTGGGAAAGTATATATATTCATTTTCTTCCTTTCATTTATTGTTGTCTGTCCGTTATTGAAGATTGCTTTCGATGAAGCTTTCTACGGCATGATAACTTGTATCTACCGTTGGAATTGGATGTTCTATCTATTCATCATTATGGCATTCTTGCTGGTCAGTGTAACTGGTTTCAAGATCTGGCGAGTGGTTTGTTTAAATCCGGCGGATGTAATCAAGCGGGAATAAGTGAATAAGTAAGGTACGCGTGGCGTACCTGGTCGTGTACTTTGGGTGTACCAAGGCGAGTACGTATGACGTACCTGATCTGGTACGTCTCACGTAGAAGAAGTAGAAGAGTAAAATGATAAACTTGAAGTTTTATGAAGTACAGTTTTATACTGAAAATGGTTTTACGTGGGTGGTGGCGGAACAAAGTGTTTTTCCTCATCGCCGTGATCAGCTTGTCGATCGGATTGGCAGGGACGAACTTGTTGCTGACTTACTTTATCCATGATTATTTTATGGAACGGGATAATCCGGATAAGGAACGGATCTTCTGCTTGCGGCAGGATAATCCGTTTGATGACGGGCAGAAAGTGGCTTTTGCTTCGGTAGAGGCGGCTTCGGATGTACAGAAGAAGATTCCCGGTGTGGAAAGTTTTATGCAGATTCAGGAATATGTTTCTTCAGTTATGTATAAAGGACAGACATATTCTGATTTGGAAATGATTGGGGCTGATTCTACTTTACCGACTTTCTTCCCGGTAGAAGTTATTTCAGGTGACTTGAAAGAAGCTCTTACCAGTCCGAATAAGATAGCCATTCGGGAATCTGTGGTAAAACGAATCTTTGGAAAAGAGGATCCGTTGGGCAAGACCTTGGAAACAGAATCGGAAGGAAAGAAAACGGCTTATGAAGTGGTTGCGGTGATGGCAGAGCAAACTCAGTCGTTATTGAAGTATGATGTATTAACAAGTAAGACGGCTGATTATTGGGGTGGAGCCACGTTCTTGAAGTTATTGCCGCATGTTTCAGCAGAACAGGTGGAAAATGCGATTCGGGCAGACAAGTCGATTCAGACGATGATGCCGGATCGAACTCAATATTATGTAGATTCGTTGTCAGATCTTTATTTTGTCCAGTCGCAAGGAACGAGTCAGCAACAGCTTCCGTTTATCCAGCAGAGCCAGGTACAGTTATTATATATCGGTTTGCTGGCTGCTATTTTGATCTTGGTGATTGCCTGCTGCAATTATACCAATATGAACTTGAGCCGGCTGATGCAGCAGTTAAAGATGATTCATGTGGAGAAACTAATGGGTGGAACGCTCCGTGAAATCCGGATGCAGTTATTGGGTGATGTGGTGCTGACGGTTGTGATCTCGTTCTTGCTTTCCTTGTTGATCATTGCAGATGTATTACCGGTGTTCAATACGATACTGAAGTCTCGGATGACGTTTGCTTTCTTCTTCAGCGGACAAGTACTTCCGTTATTACTTGGCTTCTTATTGGTGATGGCTCTTGTTCCGGCCTGGTATGCCAGCCGGCGTTTGATGCGCTGGTCGTATTCCGAATATAAAATGGTTTCGACCGGAAAGGGAAAACATGTACTGATGGCGGTATTGGTTGTCGTCCAGTTTGCTATTTCCTGTGGTTTGGTATTGGCCACTTGCATCGGAGAAAAGCAACAACGTATGATTCTGCAACAGGCGTCTCATTACGAAGGATTGATCGAAACGGGAGATATGTTTTCGCCTCCGGCAGCACCTTTGAAGGCTGAACTGGAAAAGCGGGTGCCGGGAATCGAATCGATATCTTTGTCGTTAGGCTCTGTGCTGAATTCTCCCATTCGGGAATTGCAGATTCCCCAACCGGACGGTACGGAAAAGCGTACTTATATGCTGACGTTATATAGTGATTCTTCTTTCCTGAAGACGATGCATATCCGGCAATTGACGGGACATTCGCCGGCACAGCTTCAGCAAGAATATGCTTATCCGGTATTGGTCAATGAAAGTTTCGTGCGTCAGTTGGTGCCGACAGGAGTAGATCCGATTGGTCGTCCATTACAGGAATTTGATACCTATGCCGATTCTTTATATGTAATCGGTGGCACCGTTGAAGACTTTCCGATCAATTCGTTGGAGAAGGAGATAACACCGATTACCATTCATCTGCCTGCTTCGTCGGCCTTGGGCAATGCGAATGTATTGCATATCAAACTTCGTCCGGAAGATAAAGAAGAGACGATCCGTCAGATAGCTCAGATATGGGAAGAGATCAATACGAAGCAAGCCTTTCAATATATGGATATGCACGCCTTGTTTATGGAACGGAATGCGCGGTTTGTCTCTTTTGCGCAGGTCATCACAGTATATGCCGTGATCGGATTGTTATTGACTTTATTCGGTTTGTTTGGTATTACGTGGTATGCTACGCGCCAACGGATACGGGAAATCAGTATCCGGAAAATACATGGTGCCAGCCGTTGGCAGATTGTCTGGCTCCTGAACAAGCCGTTTATGGTGTATGCTGTGATAGCTTATCTGATCGCTCTTCCGATAACATACGGACTCCTTTCCAACTGGCTGGAGCAGTTTGCTTATCATGTATCTTTCTCGATACTTGACTGGCTGTTGCCTTTCCTGGTAATTTGGCTGGTATCTGTCATTACCGTAGGTATTCAGGCGTATGTTTTGATGAAGGTTGATCCGGTGAAGTGCCTGAAAGTTGAGTGAGAGATTAAATAGAAACAAAGAAATGAACAAACTTAAAAACTGAAAAGATATGATTAAGACAGAAAATTTACAGAAGGTTTTCCGTACAGACGAGGTGGAAACCTGGGCGTTGAATAACGTAAGTATAGAAGTGAAGAAAGGCGAATTTGTCGCTATTATGGGGCCTTCGGGATGTGGTAAGTCCACTTTGCTGAATATTCTGGGCTTGTTGGATAATCCGACCAACGGAACGTATTATCTAGACGGCATAGAAGTCTCGAAATATACCGAATCGCAGCGAACGAACTTGCGGAAAGGTGTCATCGGCTTTGTGTTCCAAAGCTTCAACCTGATAGAAGAATTGAATGTCTATGAGAACATCGAATTGCCGCTTTTGTATATGGAAATTCCTGCCAACGAACGGAAACGCCGTATCGAAGAAGCGATGGACCGGATGGCAATCAGTCACCGTTCGAAGCATTTCCCGCAGCAGTTGTCCGGCGGTCAGCAGCAACGTGTGGCAATTGCCCGTGCCGTTGTCGGGAATCCGAAGTTAATTCTGGCCGACGAGCCGACCGGTAACCTGGATTCAAAGAACGGAAAAGAAGTGATGGAGTTATTAACCGAATTGAATAAAGAGGGAACAACCGTCGTTATGGTAACGCACTCGCAGCATGATGCCGGCTATGCCGGACGAACCATCAATCTGTTCGACGGACAGGTGGTAAATGAAGTGCAGTTGTAAGCATATTCCGATTAGGATTTTTTACACGTTTATGAGGCTCGTTATCCAAAAGATTATCGATACTTTTGCTGTACAAAAATATGAGTGAATACAAACACTACATATATTTAAAGTAATTGTTATGGATAAGAAGAGCCTTTCTTGGATATTGGGGCTCGGAGCAATGGCGCAAATCGCTGTTGCTGCTCCAATATCAATTTCAGGGAATGACGTTGCTCTGAAATTTAATCCGGAAAAGGGCGAACAACGCACCTTGGTTATGCCGGATGGAAAGACCGTCAAGTACGTAGCGTACGAGAAAATCTATTATGTAACAAACGTAGAAGATTCAACTTATCAGTATCTGAACTTCTATGTGCCTGAATCGGCTTTAACTACAGATGCCGATGTGCCTATTTTCTTCCGGACTTATACAGGTGGATACATGGCTGCCAAAGCGGAAAAGCCTTCCGAAACGGATGCGACGGGTCGTGCCTTGCTCGAAGGTTATGCGGTTTGTATTTCAGGTTCGCGAGGTTGGAATGCAAAAGTCACAGATCAGCATGGGAAAACAACCTTCACGGGTCGTGCTCCGGCTGGCTTGGTGGATTTGAAAGCTGCTATTCGTTATTTGCGTTTTAACGATGCTTCTATGCCGGGAAATGCAGAGAAGATCATTACAGACGGAACAAGTGCCGGTGGAGCTATGTCTGCTTTGTTGGGAACGACGGGAAATAATCCGGCTTACGAACCGTATTTGAAAGCGATGGGCGCGGCTGATGCGCGTGACGATGTATATGCTTCGGTTTGTTATTGCCCGATAACGGATTTGAACCATGCCGATATAGCTTATGAGTGGTTGTATGGTTGTACAAATCGGAAAAACCGTCAGTTGAACGACGATCAAGATGCGGTATCCAAAGAACTGGCTGCAGCGTATCCGGCTTATCTGAATAGCTTAGGGTTGAAGATGGCAGATGGAACGCCTTTGACAGACCAGAATTACTTGGATTATATCAAACACTTCTTGATTGAATCTGCTCAAAAGGCAATTGCCGAAGGTGGTGTTTTGCCGGATGATGCCGGAATCATTTATTATAAACCGAATAAATGGGGATCGAGTGAATTTGTTGCAGATATTGATATGGAGCAATATCTGAATTATGTCGTCTCGACGCAACCGTTGAAGACGCCGCCGGCTTTCGATGCTTTGCATGTATTAACGGATCAGCCGACTCCCGAAAACCAGGTATTTGGAGATAGGGAAGGCAGTTCGGTTAACTTTACGTCCTTTAGTCTGCGGAAAGCAACGGGAAATGCTAATGCGGAACTCGATAGCCATATACAAGAACTAGTCCGGATTATGAATCCGATGAATTTTATTCAGGATCCTAATAGTACGAATGCGCATTATTGGTACATCCGCCACGGAGCCCGCGACCGTGATACCAGTTTCCCGGTTCCAATAAATTTGGCAACGAAATTGATGAATGCCGGTTATGAGGTAGACTTCGCCTTGCCTTGGAATCGTCCGCATACGGGTGATTACAATCTCGATGACTTGTTCGACTGGATCAAACAGATTTTATAGCGTAGAAAAGCTTTCCTGCAGTAAGTGGGAGAGCTTTTTCTCTTTAATGGCTACTATAATTAACAAATCTCATGCAGCATTTTTATGGGTTTCTGCATTATTATTAGAAAACGAATAAACAGTTAACGAATAAAGATGCATTATGAAAATGAGTTTTAAGAAATGGATGGTATTGGCAGTCGCTGCCGTGTGTTCAATGGGATTTCAGTCTTGTTTGGATGATGATGATAATGACGCGTATTATCTGACCATTCCGAATGCGTTGGTAACGGTAAAACCAACCAGCGAGAATGCGTTCTTCTTGCAATTGGATGATACAACAACGTTGTTGCCGGTTAATATGACTTCTTCACCGTTCGGATCGAAGGAGGTAAGAGCTTTGACGAACTTCTCGGAAGTAAACGAGCCCAGCGAAGGTTATTCAAAGGCTGTTCATATCAATTGGATTGATAGTATTCTGACGAAGAATATCGCTCCGGATCTGGGCGCAAAGAACGATTCTATTTACGGAAAAGATCCGGTTGAGATTGTAGGTGACTGGGTAACTATCGCAGAAGACGGTTATTTGACGTTACGTTTCCGTACAGCCACTTCGTTTGGCTCGAAGCATTTCGTCAACTTGCTTTCGACAAACAACCCGGAAAACCCGTATGAAGTGGAATTCCGCCACAATGCTTATGGCAATACCTACGGTGAAATGGGCGACGGACTGGTGGCTTTCAAGTTAGACAGTCTGCCTGATACAGAAGGAAAGACAGTGAAGTTAAAGCTGAAATGGAATTCTTACAGCGGAGAAAAGTCGGCTGAGTTCAATTATTGTTCTCGTAAGTCAACGCCGGCAAGTGCTTCCATCGCTTCTGAACGGGCTACCTTGTCGTTAGAATAAGCTTCGGAAGTAAGCAGTGCGTTGTTGAGAGTCGATCTCACAGGTGCAACAAGTCTTGAAGGAACGAATAAGACCGTGGTACAAACGAAACAGGTTTGTGCTACGGTTTTTTTATGCTACAACCTGATTCTTTTATCAATACATGCGATTTATTTTGTCTTTCCTTATCAGATAAACTTTATTCGCCTTAGCATGGCTCCTGCATCGGTTCAGTATGCATATCGGATGAATGGGGGTGAAGGACGGTGGACTGACATCGGCGAGCGCAACACCGTCTATTTCACCAATCTGCTTCCGGGGCATTATCTGCTCGAAGTCCGTGCCACCAACTTATCCAATCGTTGGAGTCCGAATGTCACCCGTCTGGAAATAGAAGTATTGCCTGCCTGGTGGGCGTCTTTCCCGGCCAAGGTAGTGTATGGACTGGTTATTCTCGCACTTATCGGATCAGTTCTCTACTGGTGGCGCAACAAGACCCGACAGGAAATGGCCTACAACATGCGCTTGTTTGAAGATCAGAAAGAGAAAGAACTCTATCAGGCCAAGATCGAATTCTTCATCCATATTGCCCACGAAATCCGTACGCCGCTTACCCTGATCAAGAATCCGCTGGAACGGGTGCTGCAGGACAAAGGTTTGCCCGGCAAGGAGGAAGAGTCGCTTCGACTGATGGACAAGAATGTATCCCGGCTGTTATCGCTGGTGAATCAGCTACTCGACTTCCGCCGGACCGAAATAGAAGGTTACCGGTTGAACTTCGTCCGCACCAATCTGATGGAACTGCTGAAAGAAACCATGGGGCGGTTCCAGGAATCTGCCGCTTCACAAGGACTGGTACTCAACTGGACATCTTCCATGACAGAGCTTTATGCCTATGTCGATCGCGAAGCCGTCACAAAAATAGTCAGCAACCTGCTGGCCAATGCCATCAAATATGCCCGGAAAAACATACAGATTCATTTTCAGCTCAAGGATCAGGACCTGATACAGATTGACTTTAGTAACGACGGGAAACCCATACCGGAAGAATTGCGGGAAAAGATATTCGAACCTTTTTATCGGGTTCCGGATGCGGCGGGAAAGACTGGAACCGGACTGGGCTTACCTTTGGCACGTTCATTGGCCGAAATGCACCACGGGACGCTTTCTCTCGTACAAAGTACGGATCATGAGATGCCTACCTGCTTCCGCCTTCTCCTGCCGCTGAGGCAACACGAATCTATTCAAGAACCGGAAGAAGAGCATAGCATCGAGCCGGCATCCGATCTGCAACTGACTTATCAGGAAGGTCGGGCAACTATTTTGGTTGTTGAAGACAATGCGGAAATGCGAACTTTCCTGGCAGAGGAATTGAACTGCCTGTATAATGTATGTGTTGCCGTAAATGGAGCCGATGCCATCGAAAAGATGCATCACCAGAGTATTCAGTTGGTAATAAGCGATATTATGATGCCGGTAATGGATGGTCTGGAGTTATTGAAACAGATCAAGACAAATGTTGAATTCAGCCATGTTCCCGTTATCTTACTGACAGCTAAAACCACTACACAATCCAAGCTGGAAGGGCTGGAATCAGGCGCCGATGCCTATATCGACAAACCTTTTACCATGAACCTGTTGTTGGCCTAGATCAGCAATTTGCTGACGAACCGGGAACATATCCGTCAGTTTTATTTTAAATCACCCATGGCCAACATGAAGTCGATTGCCTATTCCAAGACAGACGAGCAGTTCCTCGAGAAACTAAACGGTATCATCCTGGAACATATCAGCGATCCGGAACTGGACGTCAACCAGATAGCCGAACTCATGCACATCAGCCGTCCGACATTATACCGAAAGATCCGGGAAATCTCAGAAATGACGCCGAACGACCTCATCCGCATTACCCGTCTCAAACGGGCAGCCGAACTCTTGTTGCAAAGCGATATGAAGATTTACGAGATAGCCGAGGCCGTCGGCTTCCGCTCGCAATCTTATTTCAGTACGAATTTCATCAGCCAGTTTGGCGTCAGTCCTTCTAAATATGCGCAAAGAAATACTGAAAAAACACCTAAAAATACTCCATAAAATTTATACATTTGCACGTCATGTGATTACATGACAAATTTATATCAGGATAACGAGGCGGGAGATGGAAGATAAATTACAAAATGACAATACAGACAAACTGTTTCGAATGGTTTCTTTGCAAGATGATGAAGAAGCTTTTCGATCTTTGTTTTATAACTTCTTCGCTCCATTATGCGTATTTGCCAACAAGTATATTGAAGATATAGAATCATGTGAAGATATTGTCCAAGAGACCTTTTACAGAATTTGGAAAAACCGAAAAGAATTGCATATACAAACCTCTGCACGCAATTTTCTTATCACAAGCGTTCGAAATGCGTGTTTTGATTTGCTCAGACGACAAGACGTTGAAAAAAGATGGATAGAAAAAGCAATGGAGGATGAATCAGAGGAAGATGATGAAGACCTCTATACAACCCAAGAATTGGAGTCCTTATTAAATCAGGCATTAGACAAACTCCCAGAACAAATTGCATCTACTTTTCGTATGAATCGTTTTGAAGGGAAAACATATGCTGAAATTGCTCAAGAGAAACAAATCTCTGTAAAAACGGTAGAACGATATATGTCTCAAGCCTTAAAATTATTACGCATTGAGTTAAAGGATTATTTACCCGCCTTACTCATTCTTTGGCCCAATTTATTAGGGTAAGCACTTGAAAAAAACGTCTATTGTTAAAATACAAGTTATGAATACAAAAATGACAGACAAACAAGATGATTTAGAAGATGAGTTGCAAGCTATACTGAATCTTTCAGAAAAGCTGATTATGCAACAAAAAATAGATGTTGATAAAAATTGGCGTCTACTTCATTCGCGTATACATAAGACAAACCAAAGACAAATGTTCTTTAAATGGATACGAAATATAGCGGCTATCTTACTATTTCCACTACTAGGTCTTTCCTCTTATTTTTATTATCAGACGACTTCATTGAAATCGCAGCCTAACGAACAACTGGAAACGATGACAGCCTATGGTGTAAAGACTAAGATCACACTATCAGATGGATCTGAAGTATGGCTAAACTCTGGATCGACACTATCGTATCCTCAACACTTTACTGGAGATAAACGCCAAGTACAATTATCTGGAGAAGCATTCTTCAAAGTAAAATCAGATAAAAAACACCGTTTTGATGTACGTACTAAAGATGACATCATAGTGAGTGCTTACGGTACTGAATTCAATATACAGGCATATAATGAAGAATCTGAAGTTAAGGCAACTTTATCGAATGGCCATATTCAAGTAAATCAGCCATCCCTCTCAATTAGTCAGAATTTAGAGCCAGGTGAACAAGCCATATACTCTCGGCAAACAAAAACGATGCATGTACAAAAAGCGAATATATTAGTAGAAACAGCTTGGAAAGAGGGAAAACTTGTATTTCGCCGCACCCCTATGGAAGAAATTGCGAAACAGCTTTCCCGACATTTTAATGTAAACATTCAATTACAAGGGAAAGAAGTCTTTGAATATACTTATTCAGCGACATTTACGACAGAAACTTTAGCAGAAATTCTTTTATTACTAGAAAAGACAGCTCCAATTCAATATAATATTATTGAACCTAAACAACAGAGTGATTTTGCATTCACACGAAAAACTATTATTATAAAATCAAAATAATGCATTTTTTTATAGGGTATATGTCTTATTAAATCGTCTTATTATAAAATAAGAAAAAAATTACTATTAACATAATATTAAAGGTGCCATGAATAAGAACGATACCTAAAAAACTAGAAATAGCAGAAGCATATGAGCTATGACCTGCTATCCTCAAATCATGGAATGACTATCAATATTTAAACATTTCATTAGTCATTCTAAAAAAATTAAGTGTTTAACCGAAGTATTTCAACGTAAATTTATGAAGAAATTATTAACAATCAAAAGTACTAAGTCTTCTTTCGACTTATTACCTAAAATACCTATGCGCATGCGCATTACATCAATTCTGCTGGCAGGATTCTTGTGCCATGCCAATGCTGAAACATCATACTCTCAATCAGCTCGCATTTCTATAGAAATGAACAATGCTACAATTGAAGAAGTGCTGAACGAAATAGAAGCAAAATCAGATTTTTATTTTCTATATAACAATAAATTAATTAATGTTGATAGAAGAGTATCTGTTGATATAAATGCTGAGAATATAGATACAATCTTGCAGAATCTGTTTAAAGGAACTGATGTTGTCTATCAAATAGCCGACAAACAAATTGTATTAAGCCAGAAAAATATGGCAAATAGTACAAGTTCTAATCAGCAATCAAATATAATCAAAGGTACTGTTACCGATCAAAGCGGCACACCCATTATTGGAGCCAATGTGGTAGTCAAAGGTACAACCAACGGAACTATTACAGACATGGATGGTAACTTTTCCTTGGAGGCAGAAGCTGGAAGCATTTTAGAAGTTTCTTACGTAGGATATATCAGTCAGGACATCAAAATTGGCAATAATAAGAATTTGTCAATTGCGATGAAAGAAGACTCTGAAGCTTTGGACGAATTAGTCGTTGTAGGATATGGATCCTAAAAGAAAGTAAATCTGACTGGATCAGTTGCCACTATCAATTTGGCAGAGGAAACCATGTCACGGCCTGTTACCACTATATCATCAGCTCTTTCTGGTATGGCAGCCGGTTTGAATGTGATGCAAACAACAGCCAAACCTAACTCAGAAGGAGCCAGTGTACAAATCCGAGGCGTCGGAACTTTAAATGATGCAAGCCCATTGATACTTGTAGATGGCATGGAAATGAGTTTAAATGAAATAAACCCAAATGATGTAGAATCTATATCAGTTTTAAAGGATGCAGCATCTTGTGCGATTTATGGTAACCGTGCAGCAAATGGTGTAATTCTTGTAACAACGAAAAAAGGTAAAGATGGAAAAGTAAATGTAACCTATTCTGGTAAATTTTCTTACAATACACCAGCTAAGCTGATAGACCGTATTTCCAATTACGCTGATTACATGGAAATCATGAACGAGACTTCTCTAAACACAGGTCAAGCAGCCATATTTAACCAATCTACTATCGATCAATGGCGCGAAGCTGCCAAGAACCCGAATGCAATTTCCGAATCAGGCTATCCTAATTATGTTGCTTATCCAAACACAGACTGGTATGATGAGGTATATAATCCTAAATGGATGCAGGAGCACTCACTAACCGTTTCTGGAGCAGAAAAAAAGACGACATATAATTTAAGTGCAACATACTTAAACAACCCGGGACTTGTAATCGAATCGGGTATGAAAAAATATTACTTACGAGGTGATGTCGAGTCTCGTCCAACAACTTTCCTAACAGTTGGTATGAGATTGTGGGGATATCATACTGATCAGGAACGTAACAGCGTTGATGATTTGAATGGCCTGAATATGCAAAAAACGACTCCAGGAACTTATCCTTATTATGACGGTTACTATGGCGTCGCTGAAGCGACAGAAGAAGATCCGCAAACTTGGAATCCTGTTCAGTCTTTAACAGCCTCTCAAGGTTCATATAGTCAGACTAAGGTATTTGCCAACCCTTATGTAAAAGTTGATTTCTTAAAATACTTCAGCCTTTCTACCAATTTGTATTATGACAAATGGGAGAATGAGCATTTATGGCACAATTCTGAATATCTACCTTCATATAGTTTCCAAAAGAATGAATTAAGGAATAATCCTCCAAGCTCAGAGCAATTAGCCGATTATTCTTCTAAATTATGGAGACAACAGGACCAGAGCTGGAAAACAACTACAATCTTAAATTATAATCAGACCATCAAGAAAGATCATGAAGTTTCAGCGATGATCGGTTATGAGGAATACAGAAAATGGGGTAGAGTTTTCGATATCAGCAAAAAAGGTATGAGTGATACAAGTATGACTGATTTTGATGCTCTGACAGATCCAGACTATATTACGGGTAATACAAATACGAACTTCTCTTCTCGTTCGTTGTTTGCAAGAGCAAACTATGCATACAAATCAAAATACTTATTTGAAGCCAACATTCGTTATGACGGATCCTCTAGATTTGCTCCAGAAAGTCGTTGGGGTGTCTTCCCTTCATTCTCAGCCGGATGGAGAGCATCAGAAGAAAACTTCCTAAAAGATTTAAACATATTTGATAATTTAAAGCTTCGTGCTTCATGGGGTAAGTTAGGAAATAATGCCATAGATAACTTTGAATGGCAATCTGTCTATAATACGGCTATTTACGCATTTGGAGGCAATAAGACATTAGGATTGGCGATGTCTTCATTTTCTAATTATGCCCTGAAATGGGAAACTACAGCTGTTACTAATGTTGGTTTAGACGCAACTGTCCTAAACGGACGTTTAAGTGGAACGATTGAAGCTTATAATAAATTTACCAACGGTATTTTGTATAAGCCTACATTATCTCCTACTTTAGGTCTATTCGGGGCACCACGACAGAATATTGCAGAGGTTACCAATAGAGGTGTCGAACTGTCTTTAAGTTGGCAAGATCATGTTTCTGACTTTTCATACAGTATTTCCGGAAACTTCTCTTACAATAAGAACTGGGTCAGCAAATATAAAGGAGAGTTGATTCGGGAATGGCGTACCGACGAAAACGGTAACAAATATTATTATACTAACTTAGGTGATGTCAGCACCGGAGGAGATGAACGCATCCTGGAAGGACACATGATGAATGAATTTTACATGATAGATTTATATAAAGGCAATGGAAGTCATTTTAACTCAGACGGTAGTGTAAATCCAACCGGTGGACCTAAAGATGGAATGATTCGGACTGAAGATGATATGAAATGGTTACAAGCCATGTTTGATGCAGGCTATCAATTCTATCCAAAACAAGGCGTTGGTAAAGATAAAATCTGGTATGGCGACATCATCTACGCTGATCGCGATGGTGATGGCGTTTACGGAGATGACGATGACCGTGAATTCCAGAAATTCTCTAAGACACCTAAGTTCTATTATGGACTTCAAGCTTATTTCAACTGGAAAGGATTTGATCTGTCTATGAATTGGGCAGGAGCAGCTGGCTTTAAGATCTACTGGTATGATACGACACAGAATAGTTCTATTTGTATATATGGTTATAACATGAGCAAAGAATTGGCATACGATCATTACTTCTATGATCCGGAAAATCCCAATAACCCGCATACAAATACCACTTCCGATAATCCTCGTTTCGTAATGGACCAGGGTGGACAGGTTTCAGCAGCCGGAGTTCATCGTTTGCAAAATGGTAATTACATGAAATTAAAGAATCTGACAATCGGCTACTCATTACCCAAATATATAGCGAATAAGATCTATATGCAGAATGTCCGTTTCTATGTTTCAGGTGAAAATCTATTAACTATCACGGGATTCGATGGCATGGATCCGGAAATGATGAGCGGTAACGGTTATGCCCCTATGCGTCAATATGCACTTGGTGTAAATGTAACATTCTAAAAAATCAAAAGCAATGAACAAGATAATAAATATGAAAAAGGCATTGAGCAAATGTTCCATAGCTCTTCTGATATGTTCTTCCTTCTCTAGTTGCGTAGATATGGATTTATATTCTAAAAGCTCACCTTCAGAAAGCAGTGTATGGACTAATCCAACAATGGCAGAACAAACTGTTGCTGGTGTTTACAATCGTTTATATGATGATTATCAAGGCACCTCTGATAATGGTTGGTTCGATATGTGGACTTATATGATGGATATAGATGCAAACTGGGTTGGATGGTATCAATTTCTGACAGGAGCGAATAATTCATCAACCTGGTGGGGAAGTGAAGCGTATTGGAATCAATATTATGGAAGTATCATCAGGGCCAATGATGTGTTAGGTAATTTGCCTAAAGTCGAGAATTTTGACGAAATAAAGAGATCACGTTATTTATCTGAAATTACTTTCCTGAGAAGTTGGTGGTACTATCGGTTGAATATTCTTTACGCTGGAGTTCCTTACTATACAGAACCTATCAAAAGTACAACAGATGCTAATTTAGCTCGTTCTACTCAAGATGAAATTTGGGATTATCTAATTGCAGACTTAACTTCCTGTATAGAAAATCCAAATCTTCCAGATAAATATAGTTCATCTGATGCTAACTACGGACATATCACCAAAGGTGCATGTTATGCTCTCCGTGGAAAAATTTACATGTGGAAAAAAGAATGGCAAAAGGCAATCGATGATTTTAAGGCTGTTGGAAATTGCGGTTACAGTCTTTTCACAGATGCAGGAGCCGATTCTTATAAGCAATTATTCAAATTAGCCAATGAACGTTGTGATGAAATGATTTTCTCCATTCAATGTGTCAATGAAGATGCTTATGCCCAACGTAAACCCCAGGGTTTTGGTAACCGTGTAACTGCAGGAAGTGACTGGAATAATTATCTGGTAAACCCAGGTTTCGTTGATTCTTATGAATGTGCAGATGGTAAAACATTCAATTGGGATGATTATATTCCGGGTTATAATGAGATGAGTACTGATGCACGTATGGTTTATTTCTTACGTGATGGATTAACAGAAAAAGAACGTACAGATGCTGAAGCTGCGGGTGCTGACATGTCAAAATATTTGGAGAACGGAAATGAAGCCCGAATTAAAAAGGCTTATGAAAACAGAGATCCACGTTTACAAATGTCTGTTATTACACCGTACTCAACTTATTTAGGAGGTATTGCCGGTTTCGCACAAGACTATACAATGCGTTTCCCTTATCGTGGTTCTGATACTGGAGAACCTTGGGATTTGAGAACAGATACAAACTCCAAAATGTATTACTTAAACCGGAAGTTCGTTCCGGAAGGCATGGAATTTGTAACGATGTATTCGGAAGTAGACTTACCACAAATTCGTTATGCCGAAGTATTATTAAATTTGGCAGAAGCATTGAATGAATTAAATGGTCCTACAGCCGAAGCAATTGAATGTGTCAATCAGGTTCGACGTCGTGCTGGTGCTGCAGAGCTTAACTCAAATGCCTATACTCAGGTTAAAGATCAAAACGATTTAAGAAATCGTATTATGAATGAGAAACACTGGGAATTGATTGGTGAAGATCAGGTGTTCTTTGATGAAATGCGATGGAGAACATGGAAAGACCTTAAGTTCTATACAGATAAACAAGGGCAGATGAATGGTCTTCGTCAAGTATGGGGAACTCCAACTTACAGATATACTTGGGGTGGAGATAAATATTGGTCATTACCTATTCCAATTCGGGAAATTCAGATGAATCCAAATATGAAACAAACTCCGGGTTGGGAATAAGCAAAAACTATAACCAAAAAAGTAAATATGAAATACTTATTGTATCTATTCACTCCGTTATTGCTTTCTGCATGTGGAAGTGATGACTCTAAAACAAATCAGGAGGGAACTACATTCCCTTCTGATTCAACAGTCGTTGTAGGATATCGAAATCCGGTGATCCGCATTTCGACTCCTGATCCGACAGCCATCCGGGTGGACGACGGAACTTATTATCTGTATGCCACCGAAGATATCCACAATCTGCCGATCTTCAAATCCAAAGACATGGTGCATTGGGAAGAAATTGGTACGGCCTTTACAGATGCGACGCGCCCGAACTTCGTCGATAACAATCCCGAAGGGAAGAAGGCGGCTCTCTGGGCTCCCGAAATCCGGTATATCAAAGGAAAATATGTGCTGTTCTATTCGTTGGCTGAATGGGGTAATCATTGGATCAGTACCGTAGGTTATGCCGTTTCCGATTCGCCCGAAGGTCCGTTTACACCGAAAGGGAAAGTGTTCAACAGCCGCGATGTTGATGTAGAGAATTCCATCGACCAGTTCTTCTATGAAGAAGACGGCAAATACTATATGATCTGGGGCAGTTTCCGGAATATTTACATCATGGAGCTGAATGTAACAGACAATCTGGATATCACACCGAAAGTAGAAACCAAACAGCAGCTGGCCGGAAATGCCTATGAAGGAATCAATCTATGGAAACGAAACGGCTATTATTACCTGTTTGCTTCTATTGGTTCCTGCTGTGAAGGAGAAAACAGCACCTACACAACGGTAGTAGCGCGCTCGGAAAACCTATTCGGTCCGTATGTCAACAAGAAAGGAGAGAAGATGCTCGACAATGCCCATGAAATTGTTGTCCACAAGAACAGCCGCTTCGTAGGAACCGGGCACAATGCCATTCTGCAATTAGACGACGAAGGTAATACCTGGATGTTGTATCATGCCTTCGAATTGAGCAATCTGGGAGCACAACGTCAGGTTTTGCTCGACCGTATTCTGTGGGATGAAGACGGCTGGCCTTATGTAGATAAACTGGAGCCTTCCGAGAATGCTTATCCTCCTGTAATTAAATAAATCATTAAATCGTAATTCTATGTTCAACAAACTAATAACAACTTGTGCACTGGCCTTTTTAGCCATGCTCAGCTGTGGAGCCGATGAGCCGGTTCCATCCGGAACTCCTGACAAGGAATCGCCTACAGAGGTCTTATCAACTACCTTGCCAATTGCCGATCCGTATATCCTGCTTTATGACGGCACATATTACGCCTACGGGACATCCATAGGCAATGGCTTCGAGGTATATTATTCAGACGACTTGGAATACTGGAAACGCTCTTCTTCATTGGCATTAGATGAAAAAGATTCGTACGGAGATCATAACTTCTGGGCTCCTGAAGTCTATTATATCGAAAAGGAAAAGAAGTTCTATCTGTTCTACTCAGCTGAAGAACACATCTGCGTAGCTACTTCCGACTCGCCGTTAGGTCCGTTTAAGCAGGATGTTCAAAAACCAATCCGCGAAGAGGGAAGTATTGATACTTCTGTCTTCTTTGATGATGACGGCAAGGCTTATTTATACTTCGTCCGTTTCAATGACGGGAACGTCATCTGGTGTGCCGAACTGAAAGACAACCTGAAAGAGATCAAGGAAGAGACCCTGACTCAATGTTTTGCTGCCACCGAGCCATGGGAACTGATCTTGCCGAAAGTAGTAGAAGGTCCGTCTGTCATCAAGCAAGACGGGAAATATTACCTGATGTATTCAGGCAACGGATATACCAGTCAGGATTATGCGATCGGCTTTGCTGTAGCAGACTCGCCTTTCGGACCGTGGAAAAAGTACGATAAGAATCCGATTCTTCATAAATATAAAGGATTAGTCGGTGTCGGACACGGAGCTCCTTTCATCGATAAAGAAGGTCATTGGCGCTATGTATTCCATGCACATAAAAGTCTGACGGAAATTCACCCGCGCGACGCTTACATCGTAGATATGTCCTTGAAAAACGGAGTTATCACATTAGACGGAAATTTAATCCGTCCGAAAGTGATTAAATAAATCTTTTCTCATCATTTTCTTGGCAGAGTATTTATCTGTATTTGTCAGCAGATAAGTATTCTGCCTTCTTTTTATCTGCAAAGAAACGACCTATTCCTGCTTTCCCGGCAATTCTTTTCTTTGTTTTTCGTCCAGGGCTGACGCATTACAAATTTCCAGACCTTTTAAAAAGTATTTATCTTTAGAGCGTCAAAGGGGTAATAATAAAAATCAAAGAAGTAAAGGAAATATTTTCTATATTAGAAAAAGTATCAGATCCTCGTAGAGATCATTTGAAAAAATATAGTT